>BCSF01000446.1_pt1 | contig 16498 bp, 24 predicted proteins | sample 1016431 | NCBI WGS metagenome assembly BCSF01 (sample SAMD00045685;SAMD00045686;SAMD00045687;SAMD00045688;SAMD00045689;SAMD00045690;SAMD00045691;SAMD00045692;SAMD00045684;SAMD00045690;SAMD00045691;SAMD00045692;SAMD00045684;SAMD00045685;SAMD00045686;SAMD00045687;SAMD00045688;SAMD00045689, study...
ACCCACGATGTACAACTCCTCCTACGGGCAAATATTGAGGCATTTTATAACAACTGCCGATTCATCTTTACTTGCAATTTCAAAAACAAAATCATCGAACCACTCCACTCTCGGTGTGCCGTGGTCGATTTCTCAATCAGTGGAAAGCAAAAACCTGCTATCGCAGCAGAGTTCTTCAAACGTCTCAAAACCATCTTGGATAAAGAGGGTATTGAGGCAGATCAAAAAGTTCTTGCCGAACTGATCAATAAGCACTTCCCTGACTGGAGACGGGTGCTTAATGAGTGCCAACGGTATTCTGTCAGTGGAAAGATTGATAGTGCTATCCTTGCGTCCTTCTCTGATGTCTCGGTAAATGATCTCCTTAAAAACCTCAAAGAAAAAAACTTCCCTGAAGTCCGTCGTTGGGTTGTGGACAATCTGGACAATGATCCTAGTGTTCTACTGCGTCGTGTTTACGATGCTCTTTATAGCACCGTGGAGGGTCCTAGCATTGCTGCTGCTGTCCTTATTATTGCTAAGTATCAGTATCAAATCGCATTTGTTGCCGATCAAGAAATCAACCTTCTGGCAGCCCTAACTGAAATCATGGTGGAGTGTAACTTCAAATGAATGTAAAACTTATTCGTGTCGTAACTGGTGAAGAAGTGGTCGCAGAGATTGTCTCTGAAACCGATGACACCATCACTATTAAAAACGGTCTTGTCGTTCTCCCTACTGGACAGAATGTTGGGTTTGCTCCCTGGGCAACTGTAATCAGCAAGGATGATCCTGAGATCACTATGTCTCGAAATCACGTCATTTATGTGGTAGAATTGCAAGATGATGTTGCCAGCAAGTACAAGGAAATGTTTGGTAACATAATTACTCCTGCAGAAAAGAAACTGATTTTGTGATTATGGACAACGATAAAATTAAAAGTGCTCCGATCTCTCCCATCTCATATGGTGTATACCAGATGGAAAAGAGTGTAACTGAAGAACTGCAGCTTTATTGCGAGGAACTTTTGAACGATCCTTATCGTGTCAAAAGAAAGTGCAACAAGATGACGAACTCTCATGTTGAATTGCAGTTTTCTGCAACCAAAGAGATCAGTTCTATTGTTGTGAACTGTGCAAAGCAAATGGCAGAAAATATTTTTGATAAACTGCCTAGTGATCTAGAATGGATAAACACCCCTGCTTGGGTTAATTATCTGAAGAAGCATGAGTTCATAGCACCAACAGAACTCTATGGTAATGATCTTGCATTTTTCTGCATCGTAAAAGTTCCTTTTGATATTCATGCAGAGATGGCTCTCCCACATATTCGGGAAGCAATCAATCCTCATGCTGCAAAACACTCTCTTTTTTATGCTGATCCTCTCGGAAAAGTATCTACTAGAGAATTTGTCTTTAGCAAAGAAGATGAGGGTGTGATGGTTCTATATCCATCAAGTCTGATGTATACTCTTAGTCCATTCTATACCTCAGACGATAATTACATCGTTATTCAAGGATCCCTTGTAATTGATACAATCAAAGAATCGGAATTGGAATGACAAAACACCCATTGAAAACACCCCTTCGTTATCCTGGTGGAAAGTCGAAGGCAATCACTACTCTTGCTCCGTGGTTGCCTTCTGACCTGAAGCATTATCGTGAACCCTTTATTGGTGGTGGTTCAATGGCAATCTACGTTGCTCAGGCATACCCCAGTGCCGACGTGTGGATTAACGACCTCTACGTGCCCCTGTACAACTTCTGGGTGCAGTTGAGGGACAATGGTGAGGAACTGTCTGAAACCATCTACCAGAAGAAGTCTGACATCATCAACGACGATGATGCACATAAGAAACTCTTTACCGAGTGTGCCGAGTCTATTGATGATCAGACTGGTGTAGATCAGGCAGTCAGTTTCTTCATCATGAATAAGTGCTCCTACTCTGGTCTTACTCAGAACAGCACTTTCTCTGTGACTGCTTCTCGTTCTAACTTTTCTTTGGTGGGTGCCGAGAAACTGAAGAAGTTCTCTAACCTTATTCAGAACTGGAAGATCACTAATATCGATTACTCCAATCTTCTTGGTGGTGAGGATGATGACACCTTCATCTTCTTAGATCCTCCCTACGATATCAAAGACTTTCTGTATGGAAAGAACCGTGAGATGCACAAGTCTTTTGACCATGAACGGTTCGCAGAAGAGGTCTACAAGATCAAGAACAAGTTCATGATTACCTACAATGTCAATGAACGACTTGTAGAACTATATAAAGACTATAAGTTGCGTGAGTTCGATCTCCGTTACTCTATGGTCCACCGTGGTGACAAGGGAACCAAAGATAACGTCAAGAAAGAACTTTTGGTGACTAACTATTCTATTGAAAACAACCTAGAGGAGTTTTTTGTATGAAATGTGAAGTCACTCTTTATGTTGCTGGCACTGTCTTCAAAGAAGAAGTCATTGCCCGTGACTATCAAGAGGCACGTCAAGTTGCCCTAGCACGTAACCCAAACGCACAAGTTATCGGTGTCACGGCAAAGTTCAAATGAGCAAGAGAAAGACCATCTGGAGATGGTGGGCAAAGGCAATCGGAGAAAAGGCAAGTAAAGATGACAAAGAATCAGATGTCGTTGCTAGTGTACGGACTATTATATTTCTCACTTATCTCATCACTAATTGTTTCATTGTTGCAGGAGTAATCAGACACTGGAATGGACCTAAAAGACTGGCTGAAATCGATCAACGAGACCAAACAGAATATCTTAGACGAGGATCCGACAGAGAAGTATCCTGCGTTTATCGTGAACAAGTGTCTGTCGGGAACGATTGACTCTTTGATGTTTGCTAATGAGATGAACAAGAATCATTCATTAGATCTCAAACTCCAGTATGACTTTTTGCTAAATAGTTTGCGTAAAAAGAAAAGATTCTCTCCCTGGCTTCGCAAGGAGAAAGTGAAAGATCTTGATGCTGTTAAATCTTATTATGGTTATAGTAATGAGAAGGCACAGCAAGCACTTAAAATTCTAAACAAAGAACAACTTGAATACATCAAGTCTAAGCTTGATACTGGAGGAATAAAATGAGCGTCGTTCAAGAACCTGAAGTGAAATGGGCACCCGACCAGATGGTCGAAGTTGTCCTGTCGGAACCTGATGATTTTCTTAAGGTTCGAGAGACACTGACCCGCATTGGTGTTGCTTCTCGCAAAGAGAAGAAACTCTACCAGTCTTGTCATATTCTGCATAAGCAGGGCAAGTATTATCTTGTCCACTTTAAAGAACTGTTTGCCCTTGATGGTAAGAGAGCAAACCTTACTGTGAACGATGTTCAACGTCGTAATCGTATTGTTCAACTGCTTGCTGATTGGGGTCTGATTGAGATCGTCGATGTCAGCAAGATCACTGACATTGCACCCCTTAACCAAATTAAAGTCCTGTCCTTTAAAGATAAGGGTGACTGGATTTTGGAAACGAAATATAACATTGGTCGTAAGAAGACTGAAGTAACCGAATAAATAGAACGTCACCTTTCGTGCGTGACACGCTACATACGGAATATACGCTACCGAAGAGGGGTCCTTGCGACCCCTCTTTTTATGTGCTATAATACCTTCGTTGACTTACTCAACTGACTATGACTACTACAGCAAACGCATTGAACGTTCTTCCGTTCAATCCCAAGAGTGATGTTTATGATTGCTTCAAAGCATTCATCACTCCTGAAATGGCACAACACATCCTTGATTATTACAACAAAGATAATCGTAAGATCTCCAACTCTCAGGTTAATAAGATCTTTCGGAGTATTGAAAATGATAACTGGTTGCTTGATGGACAACCGATGACTTTCAATACCGATGGAAATTTGACTGAGTTTCAACATAGGTTGAAGGCAATTGCAAAGTGTCAGAGGGATCGCATATTTGAAGTTATCGTTGTTGTTGGTGTGCAAAAAGAATGCTTTAGCAAGACTGCCACCAATAAGGCACGGAAACCGATTGATGAAATCCAACGTAAGCATTATAAAGCTCACAAGGATGAAGTCTCTATTCTTGGTGACATTCTGAAACGGCAACGTAAATGGCGTCTGACTATGCAGAATGCTATCTCTACTTATGAAAACTGGTTCAAGAACATCTCCAACTCTCTCAAGATCAGTGGAGATTATGAGAACTTAATGGACAAGTTTTCTCTTCAACGCAAAACAGTTCGTGCTTACATTGCACTCTGTGAGCGTCATGGTTATCTTGAAGAATGTAAGACTTTTCTTGAACTTCTTGATAATGAACTCGACGATGACGCAGAAACCCCAATTTCCACCATCTCTACTCAGTTTTTGAAGTACTGGAATTCTACTGCTGTAGATCTTAGCAATGAAAAGAGGATGGATGTTCTGTACTCTCTATTGTGTGTTGCAACTGACCGTATCATCATGCGTGATGATGGTATGATTGAACTTGATGTTACATCTTCTGATCTTGAGCATGAGAAGATGGAAAGGCAAGGAGTTTATCGTAAGTTCCTTGCATGATAACCGAATAAAAACATACGGGGTTCAACACCCCGTTTTTTTGTAAAAGTATTATAATTAGTAGTGGATGCCGAAAGGGTCCACACAATCTAATCTCGCTTTAATAAGGAGAAGTACAAATGACCAACCTCGCACGTTATCACACTGCCGATCTTCCTGCGCTTCTTGAACGGATTACAAGGAATAGTATTGGGTTAGATGATTACTTTGAACGCATCTTCGATGTTCAACAAACTACACCAAACTATCCCCCGTATAATCTAATTCAGTTAAATAATCATGAGTCAAGATTAGAAATCGCATTAGCAGGGTTTAAGAAGGAGGAAGTACATGCGTTCACGGAGTATGGAAAACTTTTTGTCGAAGGTGAAAAGGCAGATGCCCAATCCGAATCGACGTTTATCCACAAGGGTCTGGCTCAAAGAAGTTTTAAACGAGCCTGGACTTTATCCGACGACACCATCGTCAAAGATGTCACCTTCGAAGACGGACTACTCTCAATCACACTTGGAAGAGTAGTTCCCGAGCACCATCAACGTAAGGATTATCTTTAATTGAAAACAAAAGAGTATTGATTAGTAGCAGTGACTACAGATTTTTGTATCACTATGATACATAATTGCTATATAATATAGACCTATGGAGGGACGATGAATTTCACAACCGCCACCTTAACATTAGGAACAGTAATTACTCTTTTCTTCGGGGGAACGATCGCCGCCGTTCTGCCCTGATACATCCTGATAAATACAACTGAATATCGTCGGCGCAGACGAGGAGGTAACTGGCACAATCCAGTTGACACCTCCTTTTTTTATTGCTATAATTATTGAGGATTAAAGTATCGTATGTCTGTAAAACTTGTTTTGCTCAAGTCTGGTGAGCAAGTTGTGTCTGATGTCAAAGAACTAGTTTCTGAAGACAAAGTTTATGGTCTTATTTTTGATCGACCACTTAAAGTAATGACTGATACGGGCATCTATCTTGCCGAAGAAGGTCTGCACAATCCCGAGAAACTGAGTGTCCGTTTAGAATCTTGGATTGCTCTGAGTGCAGATAAGCAAATGGTAGTCCCCAAAGATTGGATTGTGACTTATGTCGAACCTGTTAAAGAACTTTTAGAAATGTATGGAGAATGTATCGATGGAGACTCCGATGCCTATCAAGTGTCTTTTACTGAAGAATAATACTCTTCTGATTTCTCAAATCGAAGAGGTAATGGGACAGATTGGTGAACCAGATTGTAGACTGGTTAGACCGTATCTTGTAAATAGATCTTCACTTGAGATCGAAGACTGGTTGGATTTCACCAACCAAAATGATATAATGATTAGATCAGATGATGTTCTCACTTTCGTAGATCCGAAGGGTGAACTACTTGACAAGTACTTGAAGCAGATTGAATGAAGTTCTACACTAATGTTCAAATGGTCGGGGATCGGTTCCTTGTCCGAGGCTATGAAAATGGAAAGCATTTCATGGTTCGGGAAGAATACCACCCGACCCTTTTTGTGCCTTCTAAAAAGAAAACCAACTACAAAACTCTTGAGGGTGAGTACGTTCAGGCAGTAAAACCTGGCACCGTTCGTGACTGTCGTGAGTTTTTTAAGCAATATGATAGTGTAGATGGTTTTGAGATCTACGGTAATGAAAGGTATATCTACCAGTACATTGCCGACATGTATCCAGAGGAAGAGATCAAGTTTGACATTAGTAAGATCCGTCTGCTGACGATTGATATTGAGACCCGTTCAGAGAATGGGTTCCCTGATGTTGAGACTGCTGACCAGGAAATCCTTCTCATCACCATTCAGGACTACACTACCAAGGAGATTATCACTTGGGGTGTGGGACCGTTCAAACTGAAACAAGGTAATCACTACTACAAGCAGTTCAACAACGAATATGACATGCTCTCTGACTTTAGTCAGTGGTGGGAAGAGAACATGCCTGATGTGGTCACTGGGTGGAATATCCAACTGTTCGATATTCCATACCTGGTTGGACGTATTGACCGTGTTCTAGGGGAGAAGAGGTGTCGTAGGTTCTCTCCGTGGGGTCTGGTGAGTGAGAAGGAATTGTATATTAAGGGTAAGAAGTATAAGACCTATGATGTCGGTGGCATCACCCAACTAGACTATCTTGAGTTGTATCGTAAGTTTACTTACACCAACCAAGAGTCTTATCGTCTGGATCACATTGCCTTTGTAGAACTTGGGCAGAAGAAACTTGATCACTCTGAGTTCGATACCTTCCAAGACTTCTACACCAATGGTTGGCAGAAGTTTGTAGAATACAACATCGTTGACGTTGAACTTGTTGACCGTCTGGAAGACAAGATGAAACTGATTGAACTTGCTATCACTATGGCATATGATGCCAAGGTGAATTATAACGATGTGTTCTATCAGGTGAGGATGTGGGACACAATCATTTATAACTATCTTAAGAAGAATAACATCGTTATTCCCCCTAAGAAGGATTCATCTAAGAGTGATAAGTATGCAGGAGCCTACGTCAAGGAACCGATTCCTGGAAGGTATGATTGGGTTGTATCTTTTGACCTTAACTCTCTCTATCCTCATCTTATTATGCAGTATAATATCTCACCCGAGACCCTACTGGAAGAACGGCACCCAACGGCAAATGTTGACCGAATCCTTGCTGAGGAAATAAACTTTGAGATGCACAAGGACTATGCAGTCTGTGCCAACGGTGCTATGTACCGTAAGGATGTGCGTGGGTTCTTGCCAGAACTAATGGACAAGATGTATGGGGAACGTGTCATCTTCAAGAAAAGGATGCTCAAGGCAAAGCAGGAGTATGAAAAGACCCCTACCGATGCACTTAAGAAAGAGATTGCCAGGTGCAACAACATCCAAATGGCTAAGAAGATTTCTCTTAACTCTGCTTATGGTGCCATCGGTAATCAGTATTTTCGATATTACAAACTTGCAAACGCAGAAGCGATTACACTCTCTGGTCAAGTCTCTATCCGTTGGATTGAGAATAAAATGAATGAGTATCTAAATAAGTTACTCAAAACAGATAACAAGGATTATGTTATCGCATCTGATACTGATTCCATTTATCTACATCTTGGGGACTTGGTTAGCCGTATCTTTCCTGACGGAGTACGTGATAAAGGGAAAGTCGTTGAGTTTCTCGATAAAGCTTGCCAGGATCAAATTGAACCATTCATTGAAAAAAGTTACCAGACGTTGGCATCGTATGTAAACGCATACGATCAGAAGATGCAGATGAAACGGGAGAACATTGCCGACCGTGGAATCTGGACTGCAAAGAAACGATACATTCTCAATGTCTGGAACAGTGAGGGTGTGGCATATGCTGAACCAAAACTTAAGATTATGGGCATTGAGGCAGTCAAGTCATCGACACCTGCTGCTTGCCGTGATATGATTAAGGGTGCCCTCAAGTTGATGATGACTGGCACTGAGGATGACATTATTACTTACATCGACAACTGTCGTACTAAGTTCAAGTCACTTCCTCCAGAGAATGTCTCATTCCCGAGGACCGCATCTGATGTTCAAAAGTATAAGAGTAGCAATAGCATCTATGTGAAGGGAACTCCCATTCATGTTCGTGGTGCTCTCCTGTTCAATCACCTTATCAAGGATAGGAAACTTACAAATAAATACTCCTTGATTGATAATGGAGAAAAGATTAAGTTCTGCTATTTGATTAGTCCAAATCCTATTCATGAGAATGTGATTTCCTTCATTCAGGATTTCCCAAAAGAACTGGATTTGAATAAGTATGTTGACTATGAACTTCAGTTTGAAAAATCTTTTCTAGATCCCCTTAAAATCATCCTTGATGTTATTGGATGGAATGTTGAGAAAACTGCAAATCTTGAGATGTTCTTTTTATGAAAACTTATTCTATTTTCCCCGAACCTGTTAGTGTATTCAAGTACGAAGACAATCCCAAGGTTCTAAGGAATGTCAGAAAGATTATTGAATCTACTGACCCTAGTGGTCAGCAAGATGGCAGATCTTGGTGGATGAATGATGTTCTGAAGAGACCAGAGTTTGAAGGTCTTAAGAACTTTATTGTTGAATCTACCAACACCTTTGCTAAAGATGTTTTATCTTATAAGGATCAGAATTTTATTCTCTTAGATTCTTGGATTAATCTTTGCGATAAAGGTGGTTTTCAATACAGACATAACCACTCTAATTGTATTATATCAGGCACATATTATCCAAAGTTTATTTCTGGAAATGCACCGATTGCTTTTCAGAAACAGTTTCTTTTGGATAATATGCCATTTCCATATTTTCAAATCCAAAAGGATTATAACAATCTCACGGAATTTTCTTTTCCAGCATGGGAAGTTTACCCAGAATCTGGAGATCTTTTACTGTGGAATAGTCACCTACCTCATGGATATGATATGGATTCTGTTGGGGATAGAATTAGTATCTCTTTCAATATGATTTCTGCTGAGTTCAGCAGTGGTATTCACACTATTAAGGTGCAGCAATGAAGGATCAAAATGCGATTCCTGATGGGGAATCGAAGCAACAGAAATGGAACAGAGGTTTAGATCTTTTTGTAGAGTCTGTTCTCAAACCAGACAGTGATTTGAGGCAGTGTGCCCACAATCAAAAGTGTTACCATGAACTTATGGACGTTCGTGATAATGTGCTAGAATACCTTCAAACACTGAGGTGGCATTGAATGGATTTGCCCATTGACGATAAAGAGCTTGCAACTATTGTTAGTGCAATGCATCTTGGAGGTGATACTGCTTTGTATCAAAAACTGAAACTTGTAAAGGAACTGCGTGAGCAGGATCTTCCCTACAAAAAAATTCTTCGTGAACAATACGGAATGGTAGCTTGATGGATTTTCTGAAAGACATTGTAAAAGAGATTGGTGATGACTACACCAAATTAGCAGCAGATATCGAAGAGAATGAAGAATTTGTTGACACAGGTTCATACATTTTTAATGCACTGGTCTCAGGTAGTGTATTTGGTGGTGTATCTCGGAATAAAATTACTGCTATTGCTGGAGAGTCTAGTACTGGAAAGACTTTTTTCTCTCTCGCAGTGGTTAAGAACTTTCTTGATTCTAATCCCGATGGTTACTGTCTCTACTTTGACACTGAGGCTGCTGTCAACAAAGGTCTTCTAGAAAGTCGTGGCATTGATCTTACCCGAGTGGTTGTTGTCAATGTCGTGACAATCGAAGAGTTTCGTGGCAAAGCACTGAAGGCAGTTGATATATACTTAAAAAAACCTGAAGATGAACGCAAACCTTGCATGTTTGTCCTAGACTCTTTAGGTATGCTTTCCACCGAGAAAGAGATTACCGACGCACTCAACGACAAACAAGTTCGTGACATGACCAAATCTCAACTGGTCAAAGGTGCATTCCGTATGCTCACTCTTAAGTTGGGTCAAGCAAACATCCCCATGATCGTTACTAATCATACCTACGATGTTATTGGTGCTTACGTTCCTACAAAAGAGATGGGCGGTGGTAGTGGTCTTAAGTATGCTGCTAGCACAATCATATATCTCTCAAAGAAAAAGGAGAAAGATGGAACAGCAATTGTCGGAAACATTATCAAGGCAAAGACTGCTAAGTCTCGTCTGAGTAAGGAGAACAAAGATGTGGAAGTGCGTCTTTATTACGATGACCGTGGTCTTGATCGATATTACGGTCTTCTTGAACTCGGTGAGATTGGTGGACTTTGGAAAAATGTCGCAGGTCGATATGAGATTGATGGAAAGAAACTCTATGCCAAGCAAATTCTTGCCGACCCAGAGAAGTATTTTACTCCAGAAGTCCTCCAAGCATTAGACGAAACGGCACAAAAGGAGTTCTCCTATGGAGCATCTGTCTGATTATGTCCGTGTGTATGAGGACACCCTAGATAAGAACTTTTGTAATCAACTGATTGCATACTTTGAAGGGTGTTCTCAGCATCATCAACACATTGATTGCAACGGAGCACCAACTTTTACTCAGTTAAATCTGACAGAACAGTTGGGTCCAAAGCATGAATACTCCACTATTCTTGCACAAGCATGTCAAGAATATGTCAAGTGGTATAAGGAAGATCTAAGTATCAAATTTTTCCCAGAGAAACATTCATGGGAAATGTTCAGGATTAAGAAGTACAAACCTGACGGATGCGATAGATTTGACGAGCATGTCGATGTAGGTGATTCAAGTTCTGCCAGGAGGTTCCTGGCATTTTTTATTTACTTGAATGATGTTGATGTTGGTGGACAAACAATCTTCACTGGATACAACGGTGACATCAACATAATCAAACCAAAGAGTGGTAGAATGGTAATCTTCCCCCCTCTTTGGATGTTTCCTCACTCAGGTCAAAGACCAATAAGTGGAAACAAATACATTATCAGTGGTTATTTTCATTACCTATGAAGGACAGAATTGAAAGGACAATCCTTAGCAATCTAATCTACAATGAGGACTACCTTAGAAAAGTTCTTCCTTTCATTGAGCCTGATTATTTTGAGAGTAGGATAGAAAGGATTGCCTTTGAGGAGGTTTCACAGTTTATTGCCAACTATGATAAGTTGCCTTCTCAAGAAATTCTTTCCATTGAGATTAAGAATAGAACTGATCTAACTCAGGATGAATATTCTGATGCAGTAAAGATTGTCGATCTTCTAGTTCCAGAAGAAATCAATCAGCAGTGGTTGCTAGATGCGACCGAGAAGTGGTGTAAGGATCGTGCCATCTATTTGGCACTGATGGAATCCATTCGCATTGCGGATGGTGGTGATGAGAAAAAGAATAGAGATGCTATCCCAGCAATCCTTCAGGATGCTCTAGCAGTTTGTTTTGACAACAACGTCGGTCACGATTATCTGGAGGATTATGAAGACCGTTACAACTTCTACCACCAAAAAGAAGACAAGATTCCCTTTGATCTCGAATTCTTCAACAAAATTACAAAAGGTGGTCTCCCGAATAAAACTCTTAACATTGCTCTGGCTGGCACTGGTGTCGGTAAGAGTCTCTTTATGTGCCATGTCGCATCTTCCGTCCTACTACAGGGGAAGAATGTACTTTATATCACGCTTGAAATGGCTGAGGAAAAAATTGCAGAACGAATTGACGCTAATCTCTTGAACGTAAACATTCAGGACATTGGTGAACTTCCAAAGCAAATGTTTGAGAGCAAGGTAAGTAACCTTGCTAAGAAAACTCAGGGAACTCTTATAATTAAAGAGTATCCCACTGCTGCTGCTCATGAGGGACACTTTAGGGCACTACTTAATGAACTTCAACTCAAACGTTCATTTAAGCCAGACATTATTTTTATCGATTACCTTAATATTTGTGCTAGTTCCCGTTACAGCAAGATGGGTTCTGTCAATTCATATAGTTATATTAAGTCTATTGCGGAAGAACTTAGAGGGTTGGCTGTCGAAGCCCAGGTCCCTATCGTATCTGCCACCCAGACCACTCGTTCTGGTTATAGTAGCAGTGACGTTGACCTTACTGACACTTCTGAATCCTTTGGTCTCCCTGCTACTGCTGATCTTATGTTTGCCCTTATTTCAACCGAGGAGTTGGAGGGACTGGGGCAGATAATGGTGAAGCAACTCAAGAACCGATACAATGACCCAACGATCTTTAAGAGATTTGTAGTTGGCATTGACCGTGCCAAGATGCGTCTCTATGATTGTGAACAAAGTGCTCAAGATGACATTCTTGACAGGGGAGACGATAAGGAATATAATGATGAGGAATCATCCTTCAAGGACAAATTTGCTAAGTTGAAGTTTTGAGTAATTACCTACCCGACGAATACTGGTCAGTCATTGAGACTGCTACTGGTAAAAAAGTTGCCGAATGTGGAGAAGAACGGGACGCTAAAATGCTTGTAGATCTCCGTCCTGGTGAACTTACTTGTATTAAGAACACCAATCATCTTATGGGTCCTGTTGTGGATCTTGAAATGCCCAAAGCACTTCCTACCAACGAAGTTGTCTTTTCTGGAAACTATGAAGGACCACAGTACGCACCCCATCCTGATCTTCTGAAACAGCAGTACGACAGGGACAAATACCTACCCGATACCCAACAAGAACCTTTTATTGCCAATTATCATGATTGATTTTATTAAGTATGCTCAATTCGTCAATGAGGTTACCTCTCAAGAAAGCAAGCATAACGACGTATTCTTTGAACGTCTTGCGTATCTCAAAGAAAAGAACTTTCCTTCCGAGCGACTGCTTACTGCTGCTGTAGGTCTCTGTGCCGAGTCTGGTGAGTTTACTGAAGTCATCAAGAAAATTATTTTTCAAGGCAAAGAACCGACCGAAGAAAACCTGTTCCACCTGAAACGTGAGATGGGTGACATCATGTGGTACTTCATGCAAGCATGTATGGCACTGGATGTTTCTCCTGAAGAGATCATTGAGATGAATGTTGACAAACTGAAGTCTCGTTATCCTGGTGGTGAGTTTGATGTTCACTACTCTGAAAATCGCAAGGAGGGAGATGTCTGAACTGTTCTCAACCGTTAAGTTTATTATCTTCACTAAAGAGTCTTGTGGACCTTGTGGTCTAGTAAAAAAGTATTTCAAGGCTCTCAAAGATAGCCGCATTGATCTTATCGAAGAAGTCTATCTTGATGACTTTGCTGACACTCCTATCCCACAGGAAAACTTGGATCTTGCCAAGAAGTACGGTGTAACTGCTACTCCTGTTCTTATTGTTACCAACGGAGATGGAGAGTTGTTTGAAACCTATACTGGTGGTATGGGCATCACCCAGAACATTCGTAAACTATTTGATAAGTATGGAGTAGAAAAAAATGTCTGAAGAAGTTACTAATCTGCATCTTGAAGTTAAACCTATTCAAGCATATTGGATGCTTGAATGTCTCACCGAAGCACAGAAAGGTTATGGTGAAGAGTTTGTTCCTGAACGTGTCACTTTGATCCGTGAAGTCATCTCTGACATTGATGAACAACTCAGCAAACTTATGATCGTTGAAGAGGAAGAAACCGATGGCACTGTCTGAATCTGTTCAAGAAAGTCTAAATGAAGCATCTGCTTCTCTGCGTAATGCACTAGCATTTGCTGCCAGGGGTGAACGTCCTTTGGTATGCACTCAAATTGCTAAACTTATTCATGATATTGACCATATCGAATCTTCCGATTCTATCTTCGATATGCTAGAAGATCGGAAACCTGGCAGTAGTGGTCGTTTTGGTCCTTTCTCCGATAACGAAGGATGCAACCGATCTGGAACTATTCGGTGGCATTCTTTCAGGTTGTTGTGATGAACTGTGTTCAACCTGTAAACTGGGAGTATTGCTATCGTATAGACCAGTGGTTAATCCCAGATCTCATCTATGCTTGGGAACTGAAAACTGGTAAGATTGTTCCTTACCAAACTGAAAAGGAATATCTAAATAAGAGGGAAGAATAGTCCCTCTTTTTTTATGGCTTCATTATCTGGTAGTTCCTCTGGTGGTGTTTCCAATTGGGACAAGTATGTTAAATTGAATAGTGCTTGGGCTAGCACTAATTACCCGATGGATAAAAATGCTACAGTGTATAGTAGAGTTCCACCATCGGCAAGAGTTCCAGCAAATCATCCTATATCTGGATACTTAAATAAGGGCAATTTAGTTCGAATAGAGACGCAAGTAGTTAGCACAGTTGGAACTAGTAAATATGCCAAAATTAAATCTGGATCAATAACTGGATACGTTAAATTAACCGAGATCGGTAAACCTACTGCCAGAGGTGGTGCTGATGCTGAGCAGAGAACATTAGATTTTACAAAACAAAAGATCAGTGATCTTGAATGGATATCTGGTATTGGTAGAGGATCAAGAGCTGGGATTGATTTAAATATTCCTGGTGTTGGTTTCTTTCTTGGGATAACGGATGTTGAGAAAGTTCCAAATAGAATTCATGGTAGAGAAGCAAAGAGTGATTTTGTTTTAAAAAATACTTTTGGTAAAAAAATTCTTTTCATATCACATAAAGATGGTAATGGTCCAAAAGCATTTGGACAGTATGGTGGTGTGTCTACGAAAGCAGGTAATATTGATGATGCTTCGATGATTTACAATCATCCAGAAGTTCAGGCATATTTGAATAAGTTGTATAGGTTATACCAAGACGGTATTGGTGCTAGAAGTATTCCCAATAATCCATTCAATAGAAATGGAAGATTGACACAAGCAGTGATGTATAAAATTAAAGATTCGACCTTGGTCAATAAATCTGTATATGGTCCAGATTATGGTAGAGCAAAGGGACCTGATAATGTTCATTTAATCGGACAGGGGCAATTTGTATTTAAACCTTTAGTGAATAGTGAAGGTGATTTGTATTTTAAACTGGGTTTTGATGGTCACATGTCTTTGAATGGAGATACCAGTGATTTTATGAATGATGCCAGTGGATACAGAGCAGTTCTTATTACCACTTATCGGGGAAGAAGACCAACACAAACACCAGGTGGTGCAGTTCCAGAAACCAGAACTGCCATTTATCCAAAATCATATCGAGAAACTGCTCTCGATATTGATCGACTTCTCTAACCAGTTACGAAAGTGTCCACTCCTTCCCTACTCCAGCAGAATACGCTGTATAATATGGGTATGAAAAACACCCACCTCGAACACCTGGAAGACGAGATCCTGAACCGTGGCAGTGACGGTGGTAAGGATGTAGTCAAAGTCCTTCAGGATGCTGGTAGTTTCCTGTCAGGTAAGCAGAGTAATCTTGGTATCACCACCAAGTGGGACGGTGCTCCCGCGGTTGTTTGCGGCACCGACCCTCAGACTGGCAAGTTCTTTGTCGGCACCAAGTCTGTATTCAACAAAACCAATCCCAAGGTCTGCTTCTCCGATGCTGACATCGATGGTTGGTACAAGGGTGCTCTTGCAGAGAAACTCAAGACATGTCTTGCATATCTTCCACAACTGAATATCAGTGGTATTGTTCAGGGTGACCTTCTCTACACTGATGACCTGCAACTGGGACTGACCCGTAAGGGTAAGGTTGTCACCTTCACTCCCAATACAGTTACATACTCTGTTCCTCTTTCCTCACCACTTGCCAAGCAAGTTCTGATTGCAAAGATGGGTATTGTGTTCCACACTACCCATGCTGGTCCTTCTATTCAGAATGATCAAGCAGCATCAGAAGAACCTGAGCTTACCAGCACCCGGGCTGTGTGAGTTCAAGTGCCAACTTCACTACTGCTTCCGGTATTTTCCACTTTACCCCTGGTGAAGCTAGGAAGTTCATGAGTCAGATCAACCGTACCATCGGTTCTCTCAAGCAGGCATCTTCTTTCCTTGATCTTCTGGGTCAGACTGGTGAATCTCGTTTCGTCATGTCTGTTATGTTCAAACAGTTCTTCAACAAAGAAGTCCGTAAAGGTAAGGCACTTGTCAATACTCGTGGAGTTGCTGCTGACTTCGCACGTTTCTTTGCTGCCCGCATGAACGAGGAGATGCTGTCTAAGAAGTCCAGTGCTGCAAAGGCTAAATATTTACAGATGAAAACTGATGGACTCAAGTTCATCGCAGCAAATGAGAACGCTATCTATTTCACGGTAGCATCCTATATCAATATTCGTGCTGTAAAGAAACTCATCATAAATCAACTCAATAAAGTTCGCACCATTGACACTTTCATGAAGACTGATCGTGGATTCGTTCACAGTGATCCTGAGGGTTATGTTGTCGTCAATGATCGTGCTTACAAACTAGTAGTTGATAAGTTCCGTCGTGCCAATGTTACTCTTGTGAAGTCCTGGGATAAATGAAAAGTTTTTCTAGATTTCTATCTGAAAGTGTTACTCAAGCTGCCAGACAAGCCAAGAGGTTAGGTCTCACTGGTGATGGTCATGGTGGTTGGGTAGATCCAAATGGTAAAATAGTTGCGAGAACAGTCGATGGCAAATTGGTTTTCTCCAGTGGAAGGAGAC
>BCSF01000447.1_pt1 | contig 16442 bp, 39 predicted proteins | sample 1016431 | NCBI WGS metagenome assembly BCSF01 (sample SAMD00045685;SAMD00045686;SAMD00045687;SAMD00045688;SAMD00045689;SAMD00045690;SAMD00045691;SAMD00045692;SAMD00045684;SAMD00045690;SAMD00045691;SAMD00045692;SAMD00045684;SAMD00045685;SAMD00045686;SAMD00045687;SAMD00045688;SAMD00045689, study...
ATTGTAAATGTGGTCATGTTAATTCTTGTTGATACTGGACTAATTGTTCTTCCGTAACCTCATCAACGCACTCTTGAATCACTTGGTAAATGTAATCGACATTCCCAACATCATCAAAGATTCTCTCAATCAACTCAGGATCTTCTACAACGTTATCATAATCAAACTCACCATTTTCATCCTTCAAATGACAATCTTCTTTGGTGTAAATCCATGCAGCACAGTGTGCATCTTCACCTTGATTTGCAATGAGTTGATCAACTCGATCACGAAGTTGTTTGAGAGTGTAGTTCATCAGTTTGCAGGAAGAATTTCGTACTCAGTGAAGTTTGGGTAGTTTTTTTCTACCCATTTGGATAACTTTGCGTTCTGTGCTTTGACTCCTTTCGATGTTTTTGGACGAGTTGGAAGTGTCTTGTAAAATGTAGCAATCCCCTCATCAGTTGTAACTGAGATTGAATAAGTTGCGGTTGTTGTTTGCATCAATAGTGTGATTCAGAAGTGTCAAGTTGTTCGGAATACTTTGCGATTCCGTTGTAACATTTTACCCGAACTTCTTCGGAATAATCATCCTCAGGATTGAAACCATGATCATCAAGGAAAACAAATGCGTATTTAATTCTTTCCTCTGGTTGTGACAAAATGCGGTTCAATTCTTCTTTCTGTTTTCTCACTTTTGCATTGTGTGCAAACATTTCACGATCTGCGAAGTTTGTTGTGTAATAAGGGTGCATAATCAGTTACCTTCGGTGAGACGGAAAATTGCAGAGATCTTATCACAAACTCGGTTGTAAATCACCTCCTCATAAGTATCATCGCCATCGAAGTGATCTTGATACTCAGAGAGAGCACGATCGATGATAGTCCACTCATCATCAGTAAACAAACCTTTGTAGATTGTTGCGGACATTTCTTGTGAAGTCATTGATGCGTTTGAGGTGTGTTCCTTTGACTCTTATACAATACACGGTTTTGAGGTCCAAAACCAAACCGTGTGCAGGTTAGTCAACTGTCCATCGGAAAGTTTTTGCTGCTCACCCATGCCATAGGTTGTCCACCGAAAGGCACACGCCAGATGGTGCAATCTTCCCCGTGTTGTTCTTTCCAAATGCGAGCAATGTTGTACGCATTGTTTATATCAGTCGCCCAATCGCAACCACGTTCATCGAACTTAACCCAGGACGAAGGTTGGACAGCAAAGGTAGCAGTGCTCATGATAGTTTCGGAAGTTGTTGTTAGTGAAGGAAAGAAATCAGAGACCGTTCATATACTCATGCAGTTCCGCATAGTATTGTTCTTCAGTCTCAAATTTGCGACCATGAATGACACAAGGGAAAGTTTTCTTTTGAAACATTGTAGAAGCAACTTCTACATCTTGTCGATCATAACCCATTTCGAGAAGGTTGTTGATGTAAGGATTGTTTGTTTTGTTCATGATGGTATCATTGCACAGATTCCAGGGAATCTCAACCCCTATTGTGACACTCTACAAACTGGTTTTTTTGCTTGCCAATTCTATTCACCTAAGTCATGAATAACTGGTTTCTCATGTGCTAAAATGCGATAAAGTTCCGCATCTTGACCAGCACTCACAGGCATAAACTCTGTGTCTGGATTAAACTCATCATCACGGATTGCTTGATTGATGACAATACTACCATCGCTACCTGAGGTCGATCGATGATACGTTCCGATGGGAACTACCAGTGCTCCAGAGCGTCTATTCAACCTCACAATGTGGTAAGGAAACTTCCACTCAGGGTTGATAAGTTCAAACGTTCGTTCTCCACTCAGCACACGATTGTGATCAACCTGATGTCTATGAATGTAGAATTGTTTTGCACCAATAATATCATCAGGTGGAGAGATTGCGGGACCATCATGCACAACCAGGTCCGATGCGTTTGATTCTTCTACTGAAATATCATAGAAGATAACTGATGGCGTCTCTCGAAATACTCGGTGTTTCTTATACTGTACTCCACTCACAATTTGCCTCCCACGACACCACTATTTACCACGCGAGTGTATTGATCAAGTGTGCCATCTTGTTCACATTTAAGGTGCCAACGTGTCATGTCGATCACACCATCCATTGTGTGACCCGTCAACATTTTTCTGCCTTGTTTTGTCATTGTAGAGAACAAACCGAAACGAGTTTTCCAGACATAGAAAACATCATCGATCAATGTTGCATCTTCAGGCAATCCCTGTTCTTTACATACTGCAATTTGATCTTTTTCCTGTTCGGTCATGAGATTAACTTTGAAACGCTAATTGAGATTAAAAATGCTAACATAACCACCACATCGAATGACTTTGTTCTTACAAAGTATGGGATGGAGATTAGATCAGCAATGAGGTTAATTGTAACCCCGATAGTAACATTTATATGGAGAATGGTGAAGTATGCTAGAATCACCATGATACTTCCGATGATTCTAGCAACTATGTCAGGATGACTGTTTACTCTTGTTAGCATGTGCTAGGTTCTTCTGTTGTCGTTCAAGTTCATAATAGACTGACCAAAGTTTGGTTGACATATGTTGTTCAAACTCATTATCTTTGATGAGTTCAATAACATTAGACACTTGCGATTTTGCGAGCGTTAGTTTCAACATTGGGTCAGAAAGTCTCTTCATGTAGTTTTACAAATGTAGAGAAAAATGGGGAAACTGAATAATCCAAACAGTGCTCCCATTCCAACTGCTGGAGGAGCAAACGAGAGGAGATAAAAGAGTCCTGTGATAGCAGGAAATGCAAGTGCAAGTACCAAGGAATACTTAGCAGCACGTTTGATTTGTCGCTTAGAAAACATTAGTCCAACGGGTGTGATTTACTTTAGAGATTCTACCTTCTTTCAACATATTATCGCATACTCGACAAAAAACTTCAAACTTTTGTTCGCGAGTGAGAGTATCTGCTCCGTCACATCTTGACATGACTCGGAGCATTTGTGCCTTGTTAGTGATCATGATCAGAGGTAAAGAAAGGAACCGTAAGGGTCACAAACGTGACAGTTATTTGCAAGGAAGTCGATCATAAACCGAACACCTTTTGCGGGTGCCTTCCATGATGCAGGTTTCAGACATTCACCAGTCTTATTGTTCACAAACATCCAGACAGAATTGCCTCGTTCACGAACACCACCTACGACCAGATATTGCACAATTTTGATATACTTCCGACCAACTTCTGCCTCAAGTTGATGATAGACATGACGACCCGATTCAATACTGTCAACCTTCCAACGATCATTCAGAACCTCAATGAGACTATCGACGAGAAATTCAGATTTAGTTTGAGTTAGCGGAGTCATGAAAGAAGAGAGTAGATGATGATAATAACAGGGAGAACGTACAACATCAGCACGCCATCCCCATTGCGGAATTGTAGAACTGAGGGATCATAGATTCGTCAGTTACTTGATAACCATAACCATGAGTACGGGAATCAAACTCATACTGAAAATCTTTCTTGTTGATGTAACTTTTAGACTGAGTTGCACCCATGAAAGTAACAACCTTCAACATCAAACGATTGTGAATCTGACCCGTGTGAAATTTGACGGGATAGAAGTCAACAACCATGTTACCATCTTTGGAAGTGAGTTGCATTTGGTGTGAATCCCTTTGACTCTTCTAATATACAGACCCTGGCGCCTATTGGCGTCCAGAGTGGACAGCACGCGAACTGTCCACCGACTTTGCGATTGTTTGCTCCAATCGGATCATACTTGCTTCGAGTTTAGCAACAGAACGATCTAACCTTACAATCTCATCAAAAAGCGATGTAGAGGTGTTTGGGGTCAAGAACTTGCGAATTTTCATCGGTGTAATATGTTTCTGAAACGGGGACAAATTCATCTTCGGAAATGTCATAAACTGTGACATCCTGTTGTAGTGTCTCTTTAGAACAAAGTTGAAGTTGCTCTAACAGTTGCAAGTAAGTCATTTTGAAATGCGGTGATAATCGATGGATTTGATGCACCAACCTGCGGCACATGTGATCTCTTCAATTAGATCATCTTCATCATCTGCTTCCCATGGACCCAGACAATCGTCGATCGTTTCTTGTTGACAATCAAGAGGAACATCGCCCTCTTCATCATCAGTGAAGTCGAACTCGATTTGTGTTACGTTAAAGATCATGATCTGGAGTTAGTAACTTTCGGGACGGACAATCTCTGCGGCAGAGTATAAACCATCAGAGATGAATGTGCGAGCGCTAGTGTTAGTCCAGAGCAGAACACCAACACCACAAAGAAGAAGGAATTTCATGTGAATCGAGCGAAGTTGGTTGTAAGATAGAGTTTTATTCATTATCACTCACCTCCGAACATTTGATCGAAAAGATCATCCATCTCCTGCATTTCTGCATGTCGATCGAGTTGATCACGCATGGCAATCAGTGATGCTTGCTTCATCTTAAGTTTGTCCATTTCCACATTCAGGTAATGCAGTTTGGTGTTGATTTCACAACGGTCGAGACCACCAACCGTGGGCATATCGTACATTGTGTTGTTGATCTTGCGGGGTTGGTAAGTGACAGTCATGAATGAATCCCTTTGACTCTCTTAATATACATGCCACAGGCGCGCCTGGCGCGTCTGGTGGACACTTTGATCAACTGTCCCCCATCGGGAATGTTATTGTTGCTCCCTTGTCCAACCATTTTTTGGCAGTGGTGAAGTTTCGATAGGAAAATGCACGACGATCAACTAACTTGAACGTCCCATATCTGTTCGTCTGAACATAACCTTCATGATCACATTCTTGACCCTCAAACTGACACACAACGTTCTCATCTGCGATCATACCATCCATGATCAATTCCTTGATGTGCATGATAAGTTTGTAGAGATATGTTTGCATCTTGGTCATACCTGCATCTGCAATATCTTTCTGTTCTCGTATGCACTTATTGACTGCAACCTTCAGTTCTTTTGCTTCCTTACCTTCGGGAAACTTGACGAAGTTTGCTGCAGCACCTGCAAGACTGATCAGGTAGTTGATTCTACGATGACGGGAAGAAATGGTGACGTTTGTGTTAAGGAACCGCACTCGATCTTGACCGAATGGTTTACCCTTCTGTCGGTTTGCATATACTTCAGGAGGAGACACATCCCAGGGGAAACCGAAGCGAACCTCTGCATCCTTGATTGTGTTACCAACGTAATGAGTATGAGCAGCGAAGACGATAGATTCTGGAGAGATTATATCAGGAAACTTGTATGTAATGCAATTAGGAGTATATTCATCATCACCACCATAACCAATAAAATCGCCTTGGTATATACCATTGAGACGAGGAAGCGAATCCATGCAAATGTGCAGGATAGATGCTACTCTCGGTTTGTCACCGTGATTCCGTTCAATATCAGCGTGAGTATAATTGATCTTGATCTTTACTTTATTGAAGACAGACTTAGTACCTACAAAGAATCGATTGTTTTCGGGATTGATACCCCAAACAATAGCAGGCGCACCATCATATTTGACGGAAACAGTATTATCAATGCAACGGAGAAACCGCAGCATTTCCATGAAATCTTCCCGAGAAGTTAATAAACAGTCTTCGGGATGCTCGAGATGTGTGTTTTTCATGGTTTTAATATAAAACCATGCGGAAAACAAAGCAACCGCCTTTGTGACAGTTTTTATATAGTCATACCCCAAAACGCTGTTATCGCGTTTTTGAGTTCTTTTTTATATAAAAAAAAATTAGGCACAAAAAAAGCACCCTTTCGGGTGCTACATCTTACGAGGTTTGTGTGGCATATCCAGGTACGCCTGATGAATCAATGCACTCAATTCATCGGCGCATTTACACCATTTTTTTCGTAATAGTTTTGTCTCTGGTTTATGTCTCGTCTCATTATTATTGAATTGTTCGTACCACTCATGCCAAAGTTTGTTACACTCACAGTTCTTGACATTCAGATGTGGTTCTTTATACAACTCACTCCGATTGCAACGTGTCTAGGTAATCTAGAAGTTTGCGGATGTTGCCATCCTGGTTTACACTCGGGTTGTCGATCATCTCTGCCATGAGAACATTGAGTGCCGTCTTTGATTGTTCTCTAATTCTCTCTTTCTGTTCGTGATCTACAAACTTTGGTTCTTCCATTAGTCAAACTCTACCTGATCGAGTGGAATAGGATCTTCCTCCTGGGTGTTATATGCAGGAGGAAACATATGTGCTTCATAGAACATATTTAGCACCGATTCACACTCTTTGTAGACATTACTACTGACCACAGTTTTGTTGATCTGATAGTAACGAACTGCATCATAAATCAGATTCTTTTGTGAATGAGATAATTCCATCAGGTAGTAAACTGCTCCACAATACAGGACTCAAGATCTTCTGCGAGGGCATATGTTGGTGCCTTGATGATATTCTCTCGCAGACGATTGTAATAGTCGTCGTTCAATCCATCATCCTCAGCAGCAATCAAGTCAAAACATTCATCATCATTTTGTGCAACAACAACCCACATTCCGCCATATTCAGAACGAGGAAATGGGATGAAGTGATCAACAGTATAGAGAAACTTGGATGTCATTTTCCTATGTAAAGTTTGATAAGATTTTAGTAAATTATCGACGAGATGTCAACTTAATCTTTGGCGGTTTAGGTGCCTTAAATGTGTCAGGTGTGATCTTTATATAATCATCATAGAAGTCAACATACTCCATCAACATGTAAACCATGTCATAGAGTTCTTCAACTCTTTGTTCAAGATCGTCAACTTTATTACTCATAGGACAAATGCCAATTCAAGTGGATTAAGATGATCAAGATTCAACTGCATTGCAGTGAATGGAGTTGTGTCCCTGATGTCTACTACCTTACCAACTTTTTTGGAGTTGATAGGAGCATGGAACTGTTGTTTTTTGGTGTCGTAGAATCCCCAGATAGTACGATGGGGATTATGATCATTGAACAAATACCCAGGACGATATACAAGGTGGATTGCAATAACATTACGTTTAAAGCAAACCTCCTCGTAGAAATGATCGTCTGTTGGTGGTTCGTGGGGAAATCCATCGATCATCGCTCCACTTTCCAATCAGTATTACCTTTAGCAGGAACCCAAAAATAGTAGGACTTATTGAGTGACTGAAGGAACAACCATTGTTGACCCTCATGTTCACGAACAGTTTCTACAACACAAGTGTGAAACAAATCCATCTCATTAGCAAAGCGATTCTTTGCTTTACGAGACAGAGGAGTGACACAAACTCGTTTGGTTTTGGTAGTCATCAAAGATCGAGAATAGTTTGGTAGTTTACAATTTCGGACACCACAACTTGTTGGGTGTCTACATTGAGAACAACACGTTCCCATTGTGTGTCATCAGAACCACGAGCATACATCTCCAACATTGTATCATCTACACGTTTGAAGAATGTTTTGTCGGGTACAGGATTCTGTCGGAGTTGTTTCCGACCACGGAGATTGCCTACTGAATTGTAAGCAAATCCAAGAGAAATTAGTTTGTCAGGTACACTCATTTGCGACTGAAGTTATTGTAGGGCATCGAGCAACGGGTTCCCCGTGGATCGGGACGGTTTTGTGATTGTCACTCCCTTAGATTTAGGCGTGTTCCTGGTAGTCTGTCTCACCGTGGTTTTGACTCTCTCAGATCCCTTGCCACCACTGGGGTGCAATAAATGTTTATCTTGTTTTTTTGTTGATTTTGGTTTGGCAGGGGTCTTGGGTCGTCTCTGCGGTTTAGACTGCGACTTTTTCATTTTATCTAACTTACGCATAGCAATATCGAATGACGTTGCTAATTCCAGTTGTTTCCCGTTGTGAATTATCATCCACTTTTTACCGCATGGAAGTACACACCACATCCCATCTGGAGAGATATAATCTCTCACAGTTGTTGGATGTAGCATACTGGAGTTGTGATTGTAATACTTATCCTTCATCGACGAATCTCACTGATAGCAGGTTGACCTTGTTCAAAGACGGTATCAACGACCGCCTGAACCTTTCTGGAGGTGGTGATACCCACAGAGTCATAAACAGGGACGCAGACCAATCCAAAGGTCTTAGAAGTGTCACCCAGACGGATTACACGACCGATAGATTGACTGATGCCGATGTAGTCCATGTTGCGGAGGAAAATAACACTTTCCAGACCGTTGACGTTGATACCTTCAGACAAAATAGAGTGATGCAGAACCACAAACTTTTTGCTGGGATCTTTACCCCATGCGTTCAGAGTATCGAAGAACACTTCACGGTTCACTTTCTGACCGTCGATGATAGCACCAGTCTTACTGGTGATTGTCATCCAAGACATGCCACGTTTGGCACACTCAAGTGCGAAGTCACTATCAGTCAGAAGACCAATGATTTGTTTGGTAGTGCGAGCACAGACCAGAACTTTCTCAGTCTCTTGATCATCAATAGTCTGCATCAGAAAGTCACAGTCACGGGACCAGACTTTCATCTTATCTTGCACCATGTCCAGTTGTTTGACTACAACTTTGGGAGGAAGAATGTAACCACCTTCAACCAACTCAGGTGCAGGAACATTGACCAGAACTTGACCATAAACTGCGGTGTCATTCATCCCTGGTTTCTTGATAGTCAGGGAGTGTTTTGGTGTTGCAGTGAAGAAGTAACAACGGTCAGATTCTGCAGCAAAGTGTTCAGTAGGACCGAAGAAGTTACGTTGCACAGAGTTGTGTGCTTCGTCAAAGTAAATGGTGTTTACTTCGATGTCTGCATCAACAACACGATGGAGAGAATGATAGGTGGTAAAGATAATGCAATCCTCACCCATATTCCGTGCAGTGTTAGCGAAGACGTGAATCTTCTCGGAGTTGGTGGTAGAGAAGTGATGAGTTTCACCACTGTGAACGTGCATCACATGCGTATATGTAGAGGTGATAACCTCCAGAAACTCACTGCAAAGTTGTTCTGCAAGGAGAATACGAGGAGCAACAACAACAGTGGTGTGACCACACTTAGACTGTTGAACGTGTGCAGTATCTTGAATCATACACATCGTTTTGCCACCACCAGTAGGAACAATAATTTGTCCCTTAGGATAAGTTTGCATCCGCTCAAGGATACGAACTTGGTGAGGACGGAGTTGCATTGATCGCGTTCGTTTGTATGAATACAATATAAAACCCCTCACCCGAAAGGGCAAGGGGTTCAGAGGGATTGATTGATTAGGAGTCCTTATGCGACCAAGTAGTCAGACTCATAGTCAATAAGTTCTTCAGGAACTAGGTCTTCAAATATATCACTGACCACACCTTTTTCCTGATGGAAGAGTACAATCCCAAGGTGATCATACTTCTGGTGTGTAGGAATATGAATAACGAATTGACCGTCTCTGTTCTCAGTAAGTTTACTGAGTTTGGTGTTCTCTGAAGATGTAACTTCGATGGTTTGACAACACTTGAGGAAGAGAGTCTTGAACTTGTCAAGATCATTCAACCACACATCTGGGTTGTCATATACCATCCGTGCAACAAATTGGGGAGACAAACAATGATCTTTTGTTGTCTTATTTCCCTTACGTTTTGCAGACATTGCTGCAGAACTAATGTAACCCGTCTTGTTAGGTTCACCTGCACAGAATACTTGATCGTACAGGATTCGTGTCATCGCACGTTGTTGATAACTGTTTGCATTTTTCCAGAAAGGTAGAACACCTTTCATTGCGTGAAATGCAATCAACGCGAAATCTTCCCACTTGTTGTTCATACCAGTTCCTCCATGTTGTCGGTTCCAGAGATCTGGGGAAGGAAATCGAAAGTCACATCATTGATGGGATCAATCAATCCTGCGCGATAGAAATCAACAATCTTGATGCACTGATCAAGCATTTCCTGCATCATCTCAGTCTTCTTGTAGTCACGAATCTTGGGAATCTTCTCCGAAGTAGACTTGTTCACAGAACAGATGTTGTGAACCTTGGTCACATCCTTCTGCATCAAAAGTGAACATGAGTCGAAGAAACAACGGGGATCGTAGTCAAGATCTCGTAGACCTCCTGGTCCTTTACCACCCTTAAAAGTCTTGGACTGATAGACAACACCATTCATCGGAATGATGTTACTACGGGAGGAGAATTGAACCTCCTTTCGGTGTTCCATGCACCACTGACGGCGATCTTCATCACTGTAAGACTTTACAGGATTGATCATACCGTACTTGGTACGAAGTTGCTCACGCAACATAGGAAACTCATTCGTCTTTTGATTGAGACGAATCAGACGTTGATTGATGGACTTATCATCATCAATGTCAATGATACCTTTATCAACCATCTGAGACAGAGTGCTGATAACGTCAGTCAAAGTCCGTGGGGACTTGATATACTCATCATCTTCATCATTCTCGTTTGACTGGAAGATCATCTCATCTTCTTCAGAGTCAAACTCACCAACTCCACAGAACATCGTAGGGCGTTTAGCACCTTTGTGTCCACCAAGTCGGTGTTCACCACAAATAAGTCCAAATAGATCTTCACCCTTCTCGTTCTTGATACCGAGAGGTTTTACTACTGGTTGTTCGTAGGTGAAAAAGTATCGACCTTCGTTGATACGATCAGTAAATGCTGCAACGTATTCGAGATCCAATCCTTGGGATCGAACTGCGTTTGCGAGAACATTTCCTGTACGTTGTACGATCTGATGTAGACCAATCTCTTGGAATCGCAAGAAATTGAATCCTTGACCAGAAGGAATACGATTTGCTTTGGTTACCTGTTCGACCTTTTCTTCAAAGGTCATGTCAATGGGGTTCATAGTTTTGTTTTGCGAGTTTGCTTTGTGCGTGACTTGTTCCCGTTAAGGACCGTCGTCGTCGCGGTGGGGAGGAGTTTAGAGTCTTCACCCCGTCAGACTTGCGTATCCTATCAGAAGGAACGGAGGAGTGCAAGCGTTTCCCTGTCCAGTTCTTCCTTCACTCCACACTCAGGAAGCAACCATTCTTCACTGCCAGACTCCATGAAATCTTCATAGAGTTCATCGAAATCGTTGTAGTTCTTAGGATCAGACATAGATGTAATCAGGGTGTTTTTCTTTGAAAGCTTTAACTTGTTCTTCAGTTTTGAGGAATACTGATAGTGAAGTCTTGGGATGTTCCTTAAAGTAATACTTTACTTGGATCATTTTAGTTTCCATCGGTAATACCTCCTGCGGGGATTGCAACCTGTTGCTTGTATGTATCGCTCCAGGTCTTAGTATCATAACAGGTCCAACCTGCACTTGTAAACACATAACCGAACTCTTCACCATTCTCAATGAAATCCATCAGAGAATCGTGAATGATCGGTGCATTGTTCACGATAGATTCACCACGGGAAGTGTAGTGGAGAGGACCATTTTCGTCAAGAGTTTCATTGTTCCAACCTGCATTAGTCCAGGTGCAGGACATATCACCACCGTCGATCAGTTCGGAAACTTTATCATCGGAGGAGAAATAGTCACGGAGAACGCGACCATTGAACTCAGGATAACCATCGTAGTGACAATAGACAGACAGAATAGAACCGTCTGCGAGTTGCTTACCGATGCGTGAACGAGTGCCCATGATACTTAGGAGTGAATGTGAGAGGCGGAGAACTGTTTGTCGTTCCCTCTTACGGTTTTGCCTCTCGGTGTGCGTCTCAGGTCTCCCCTCGACTCATTTAATATACACGGGTCGGACCACCGTGGCGAGAGTAGTGGACACTTTGATCAACTGTCACACAGGGTCGCGGACTCCATCCCGATCACCTCTTGCCCTCTCTTGATCATTTTCATCATCGCTTCCTGGGCAGATTCCATCGTAAAATATACTGCCCACCTTTTTTCATCTCCAAGGTAATATCCTACCTTGTAATACTCATTGGAAAACTTAGGTCTCACAGGATTACTTGTCCACCACAGAATGCCTGAACAGTACGCAAGAATGCTTTATCGGACTCACGAACTGCGTCCTTCTCGTCTCTAGTTTCACTCCAATATGTCGCGGTACTTCCTTTGTTTTCTTCGATAATTACAGATCGAATTTCTGCTCGGACCCAATCACGGAGCAGTTGAAACTTTTCAGGGGTCATTGGTTTGTTGTTAGTTACCCACACATATTAGGGCGTAAAGCAAAATGTGTCAAGGAAAAACTCAGTGTTTATATACTTCCACTCAGTATCTCTGTCGTTGTATGGAGACTGGACATAACTTCCGTAAATGTCGTAACTTTTGTCAATGCCATTTTCCAGGTAACGATACATCTCATTGGGATGTCCACTAAATCCAATCTTAGCATATGGTCTACGTTTGTAGTGATTCTCGAAGATTTTACTGAGTGGTCTCTTATTGTCCAACAAATATGGTGGAGAATTGATTGCATAGGTCACAATATCTTTGCGTGTGAATGGTGTCCTGGTCTCAATTCCATGACTAGAACCAATCAAATCTCCAGACATTAGAGTGGCATTAGGCATCTGATGGAAGAAATCTACAAAGGAACATGCTTTAATGTGTGCATCTTTTGTAGAGTATAGGTTATCAATGAAGAACTGGAAGGCATACTCATAGTCTTCCTGTATATTCTCAGAGAATGATAGTTTGAAGTTATTTCTTACTGCCATGGTGTACTCTGAACGTACACAATTCTGATAGTATTTGTATCCTAGGAATAATTCGTCTGCACCTTCACCACCATAGAGAATTGATCCAGGTTCTAACATCTCATACAAGAGATTTGCAGAGGCAAAATCATGCGATGGTATGGGAGAACAACATAACTTAAGAGTCTGTAGGTAAGACTCATAATAACTATCACGATCTATGTTCCTAACTAACTGTCCCGTGTAGAGTTTATCGAACAGTTTATCAGCGAACAGAGAAACAGAATCTTTCTCATCAAACGTAAGTGTGATCCCTCGTACTAACTGAGTACCAATGTTCTCCAGTAGTTTAGTAACTATCGACGAATCTGTACCGCCAGATACTGTTGAATAGACGTTCACATGTGGACGAACACTTGACTGCATCTTCTTGAGAGTTCTTATCAGTAACTCTTCAAGATAGTGTGTATATTGACCTGATGTTGTTTTGTTTAGTTCTCTTGTAAGTTCTGAGTTCAGGTATTTCCTAGGTGTCCACACTTGTGTGACTGAGGAATACTTATTGTAGTGAAACTTACCACCTGGGGGCACTTGATAGATCCCACTGATTGCAGTGGAGTTTGAGATATAATGTCTCGTTACGAAATAATCTTTCAGTGCCACCTCATTCAAGGTCACTGGTTCATCAAACTCCTCCATAACTTTGAGGATGAATGATGGCGTAGAACCAAGGATTAAGACTCTAGGGTTATCATAATAGAAAATTCTTTTCTCTCCCTGAACATCTCTCAGGGCAGTAATATCTAACCATTGCCCATGTCTCTGTGCCTGAACAACAGCAAACATTCCATCACACCGACCCAGAACCAGTTGTTTAGAACTAGACTTCTGCAACATTTCGATGTCACTATCATAGTCATGTTCATCATATATCTCTCCATTATAGAGAGTTACATCAAAGTTCTGAGGCAGACTAGCAAACCCGTCATCACGATCTGGTTCTGTTTGAATCGCCAAGACAGATTGATACATGTAAATATCATCTCCCAGGTAATGTGTTGCATGGGAGGGACCACGAAGTCCTAAGTCATTTTCAGCGATCTTAATAAGATTGTGAGGAATTTTGTCTTTTTTTGAGAAAACTAGTCCAAATCCACACATATTACCACTTACCTATGGGACACGCTGTATTGGTAAATTTTACCTTAACTTTCATATAACATCCACACTTCCTACACCTATTTTGTTGTTTGTCGTAATAATCACAACGACCGCACTCTTCAATTCTAAGTTTGCTTACTTCTTCAGATACTAATAATGGGGTGCCATCTTTAGAACCTTGATTAACTGATTCAGCAAACTTTTTGAAACCCTCAACTTGTGTCCAAAAGTCTGGGTAATCATCTCCGTTTAGGAGTTGTGGTAACTCTTTATCTCTTTTTTTGTTTCTAAACAAGTTACGGACAAAACGCATAGTAATACAGTATAGAGAAAAAAAGAGGGATAGTCAATATTGACACACCCCCCTAATAATGTATATAATAACTCTGTGGAGTTTCAAAGATTATCCTTTGACTGTATGTAATGCTTCTAGAGCACCAGACAGTTTAATAAATTCTTCTTTCTTAGTGTTAAACGCTCTTTCAGTTTCGAGAAGTTCTTCACGAAGTTTTTCGAGTCTTGATGTAAGATCAGTAATCATACTTTCGACATCAGTACCAGTAGTTTCTGTTGGTTTTGCCATGATAGAGAATAATAAGTAACTCAGACATTTTTATTTAGGTAGTCCTAAAGAAGGTCTTCCATCAAATAATAAGTCTTTATGGGGTCCATTTGCATCAACCCAGTGCATAAAACATTGAAGCAACCAATCAGATTCTATTGGTTCTCTCCAATGATAGTATTTACAACCTTCATAAATGCACAGATCTCCTCTTCCTAGAGTAACACTTTCAGCACCATCTTTTGAAGGAGTTTTGTTAAAATAGATCGGAGATAGTGGTTGATCTGAAGGATGTGCTAGAGTAAGAGTTGCAGAGTATTCACATTCTGGTCTATCTGTGTGTATGTTTAACTTATCACCTCTTTGATAAAATCTTACATAAGAGTAAGTTGGCAGTAAATGTTTGCCTAACATACATGAGATATGGTCTGTGGATAGTTTTAGAATTGTATCAGTGAAAGGATCACCGTAGATATTCATACCTCCATTATTTGTGTTTGCGTCAGAACCAAATTCAATATTTTTACCAGAAGATAGTCTAGTAATAAAATATTGTTCAGTAAATTTACAAAATTCTAGTCCTAAAAATCCTTCAATTACTTTATTCATTTTAACTTATCTCCAATAACCCAACCAACTAAAGAATAACGAACACCTTTGGTCACTGGTGTTACTTCATGTAAGGTATGTGAAGGGAATAGAGTCATAGATCCTTTATTTTTTGATATTGACTCTGCACCATTATTCAATAATAAATCACCACCTCGATAATCATTGGGATGTGATAGTTGAACTGAAAAACTTAATTTTCTTTGAGTTGTATTTACATTATTTCCCAGATTAGCATCTAAGTGTTGTCTGTAATGCCCTTGATATTCTGAATGATATTCTCCAAACTGTAATGTTTGTATAGAACGTAAATCATATTCCCAATTAGAATCATTGACTTCACAAATAATGCGGGTCAGTTTTTCATATAACCAACTATTGAATGAGTTTGGTTTCAACCAAGAAACTTTAGATCTTCTCACATCAGAGTCAACTACGAATTCATTATGTGAAGCAACAGTTCCTAAATTTGAACCAGATTGTTTACCCGTAAATATAATCTTACCAATTTCTTCCTCGGAAAAAATATCAGAAACTGTTACACATGATGGGTTATTAAATGACATCAAAGGCCATTCATCTGATGAGGAATGATCTAATTCTAAATCTGAAATAATATAATCCAGACTGTCTACATCATAATTAAAATAATCAGATACCATAACTTAATTGACTTAACTCATATACTGTAGAACACTCATCAACTTGTCTAAAAAACTCTATCTCTTGTTCTAAAAGTTCATCAAATCTACGATTCAGTTTCTCTACAAGAGAGAACATTCGATCTCTATCGAATTTATGGTAGTTATTCTGACTCTTGATGATATTAGAATGTCTACTGTTTTGAAAGTTGGCAAACATAATAGATTCCAAATCTATGGGGAATCTATATCCATCAAAAACCACACCTTCATCACGATAATCTTTCGTGATTTCTTCTGACATTCTTTTTATATTCAGTTTTATTTCTTCTAGATGACCATCACTACAAGAATAATTTTTCAGAGATTCACCACGAACAAAACCTACTCCATCATGCCCTGCCCAAGATAAATCAGATTTTTCTTCATCACTTAGTCCAGGAAATGTGCAGATATTTTTCCAATCTTGAGGTTGTTTTTGAAATACTCCTCTTACTTCTCTTTGGTGATTATCAACAATAATGTAAAGTTCACTTAGATTCATCAGTTTCAGGCAATAATGGTTTTTCAGGTTCTTCTACTCGAACTTTCGCCAGTTCCGTTTCTTTTTGAGCAATAAGTTTTTCCCTTGCTTGATCGTGAAGTTGCCCAGCACCTAGACCAACGTGTGTTCTCTCGGGAAGAGTTCTAGGATCCCAAGATCTCCAAGTGGCATAATCTTCCTTGGGTCTAGTAGCAATGTCTAAACCACACTGAGCAGCAAGAGAATTTAAGAATTCAACTGCTTCTGTTGGTTGTAGTTGCACATACATATCATCAGCATCTCCACGCATAGAAATTTCTATAGTTCCGCCACATGCAGCACCAACAGTAATAC
>BCSF01000448.1_pt1 | contig 16417 bp, 21 predicted proteins | sample 1016431 | NCBI WGS metagenome assembly BCSF01 (sample SAMD00045685;SAMD00045686;SAMD00045687;SAMD00045688;SAMD00045689;SAMD00045690;SAMD00045691;SAMD00045692;SAMD00045684;SAMD00045690;SAMD00045691;SAMD00045692;SAMD00045684;SAMD00045685;SAMD00045686;SAMD00045687;SAMD00045688;SAMD00045689, study...
GTAGAAAATGGCTCTTCTTCTATTGTCGGAGAAGTTTATCAAGTTGATAAGCGAACTTTAAAAGATTTAGATCGTCTTGAGTCTCATCCTCATTTCTATCGAAGAAAGGAGATTCAGCTTGATAATGGTGAAAAAGTCCTCACTTACTTACTGAATGAAGAATACATTCCTGCCTCTAGATCAAAAATTATTAGAAACGGAAAATGGTAAAACTACTTAAAGGCGTGACCATAAGGGGGGACTTTGAATGAAAATCACTAAGGGCACCAAGATTGGCGTTACTTCCATGGACGACACCAAGATCTGGTCTAATGGACTTTATCAGAACGCTTATCACTTGGCAAACATTTTGAGCGCCGCAGGATACGACTGCGATATGATTACAGAAAGCAAGGATATTGCTAAAAATAAATTCCTTGAAAAAGAAATCGTTTTGCTCACCGACGATAATTTGGGCGATTACGATATTATCTTTGAAGTTGTTCACACCCTTAGAGATTCTACAGTCCCGAAGTTTAAGGCAAAGGGCGGCATTGTTGCCGGTATCCAATACGGAAACGAGTTTATGATTGACGTTATGGCTGACTCTATTTATCGTCCAGAAAAGCCTCCTCGTGTCAATAAACAAGACCGTGATGCTGTCTTGATGAGTCCTCACTTTGACTTCTCTCAGCAAGCAATTTCTATTATGTATGACCTTGATGTTAAGGTTTGTCCTTATATTTGGTCTCCAAAGTTCTTGGTTATGCACGAGAAAGAAGAAGAGCTTAGGTTTGACCCTGAAAAGGAAATGAAGTCTATCGCCGTTATGGAGTCCAACCTTTACTTCGTTAAGACTTGCCACATTCCTATGCTTGCGATTGAGCACGCTTATCGTCAAGATCCAGAACTTTTCGAATATGCTTACATCGTCGGTTCCAAAATTCTTGAGCCAAGCAAGGGCTTCATTCGCTTCGCAAACCTTCTTTCTGTCAAGAAGGATAAGAAAATGTTCTTCGAGCCTCGCTATCGTTTCCCATTCCTCATCAAGAGAGGATACTCCGATGTTATCGTGTCTCACCAGCATTATAACGGCTTGAACTACCTTCAGCTTGAAGCAATGTATCTTGGAAAACCATTTATCCATAATTCTCATTATTTCAAGGATAATGGTTATTACTATCACGACTTCAATGCGAAGGATGCTGCTGCTCAAATCAAAAATGCTTTCGAAAATCACAAGAACGTCTTTGAAGAGAAAATGGAAAAGGACCGCGCAAAGGTTTACGAATACCACCCAGATAATCCTAAGAATATTGAAGGATACGCTGAGTTGGTCGAATGGCTTCTTGAAAAAAGAGCAAAGGAAAACAAAAAAAGCAAACTATTTATTCAAGGTAAGCAAAAAGGTTCTGTAAAGGCTAAGAAGCCGAGAAGGAAACTTCTTTAACAAAAAACTTTGAATTATGAAAAAATGGTCCCAGTTCTTGGCTGAAAGTCAAGAAGAAGTTCTACAAGAGTTCAACAAAAAAGATCTTGAAGCCGTCATGAAAGACGGCGATAGATTCACCGTATCTTTCGAAATCGAACTTGAAGCTGATGCTGAACAAGAAGACGATTACGGCGACTACTATGGTGATGAATATTATGAAGCTCGCGAAGAAGCAAGAAACGAAGCGGCAAGAGATTATATTGGCGATGTTGATAATTATCTCAGGAATGAAATTCGCGAAAGTGGATACCTTGAACAACACTGGGACGAGACTCCTTCTGATGGTGAAGAGATTTTTGAATGGTTTGCCGAAGATAGAGGATTTAGTCCAAACAAAGACAACATTGTCAGAATTGCAGTCGATGTTGGGGCTGGCGATTCTGATTTTGCAAATAAGCTTATCGAAATCATAAAAGGCGGTGGAAAAGCCAAAGAGTTTGTTAGACAACTCATTAATAATAATCTTTCAGAAGTTATACAAGTTCTTGGTTGGGACGAAAAGCAACTAACATTTGACTTTGAAACAGAAGGTGGTAAATCTCAGCTTCCAGATAATGTCGTTGATACAATCGTGAAAAGCAGAAAAGCAATGGCTGCCCTTCTTTCTCACTTTGTTATCAATGCTGCGAAACTTCAAACAAATGAAGTATTTCCAAAGTCTAAAAACCCTTATCCAATCCATATCTTCGTTGAAAAAATCCTTGGTCAATCATTCCAAGATTATAGGGATGCTGCTGAGGAATATATGGGAGACAAGTTGGAAGATCTTGCCGATAGCGGTGCTATAGATTATGAAACCATAGATTCCAACTTTGCTGGTCTTCCTTTTATGAAGGCAAATACCTGGGCTTCATTTATTTTTAAGGCTCTTCTTGATGCCGCAGAAACTGCCATTGAAGAAAAGGTCGAAGAAAAAGCCGAAGAATTCAATGAGGCACCCGCAGATTATATGGAAGAATGGGGATATGAAGAGTATCAGTATTTCAACGAGGATGTCTGGCGAGAAGAATGGGAAATGGAAAATCGTCGCACTCGCAATGATGAATATAGCTGCGATGTTGAAAGTCTCGAAGAAGCAATGGAAGAATACTTTCCAAACTTTATGGCAAAATATTCTCCTAACCTTAAGTTTGAAGAGGATGTGTCTCTTAGTTGCGGCATCGAGTTTTCTTCCGATAACCCTCCTTATATAACAGGACTTGATGCAGCCCTCGAATATCTCAATGATTTCTTTGAAGAATACAACAAGCAAAGCTTTTTCAGATTTGATGACACCACAGGTCTCCACACAAACATTGGTATGGTTACTGAAGATGGTGAAGAAGTCGATAAATATAACTTCTTCAAAGCACTTATGTTCTTGAACCACACTTTTGCGACTGCCGGTGTTGGTTTCCCAAGTAGAGAGTTTTCGAGATGGACAGGAGACCTCAAAGGTCCGGCTCTACAAAACATCGCAAACTATATCAAAGATTATTCAGGTCAAGGAAGATCCGCAGAATCTAAAAAAGATTTTATGCTCGATTACCTAAAAGATAACTTCGAAGAACTTGAAGATCTTTTGAATGCCAGCATTTCAAGAACAGCTAATTCCATTGGACCAAAGGGTCTTGGCTTTAATATTGTTTACACTCCAAGCAGAAACTACATTGAGTTTCGCTATCCAGGAAAAACAGAGCCGACACCAGAGACAATGAAAAAAGCTCTTGAGTATTATGCTTTTATTATCAAAGCAGCAACAGATCCAAAGTTCAAGAGAAAAGAATATATTAAAGACCTTATTGGGTTTATCAACAGTATCGAAGGCGAAAAGCCACCAGGTTCAAAAATCAACTTCATAAAGAATCTCCAAAAAGGTCAGCCTGTTCTTATTAATAAAGGGCGGGATACAACAGCGAGATCACTTCTTACAAAGATTTATGCATTGGCTGCCGCCAATGAAGCCGATGATCCAAGTAATATTTGGAAATATTCAAGATCAGCAAATGTTGGAGTCTTTAACTATCTTGATAAAATTGACGAATCTCTCGCAGCAATGTTGAATAGAGGTTACATTGCATTCTATAATGGTTTGTCAGAGGATAAGAAAAAAGTCAAGATAAAAGCAATAAGATATACCGAAGGACCAAAACCCTATAAGGTTATGGATTATGAACTTCCTATTGCACATTTCCAACAGTGGGTAGACTCTGGTGTTGCTCAGCCTTACAGAAAAGACGGAAGAAAAGCCAAGGCAATCGCTAAAGTCGCTGATCTCCTCGTAAAGAATGTCGATAACCCCTTGAAGATCTACGATGAGATGAAGCCTAAAGAAAACTCTGATTAAAAGTTATCTTTTAGCATAAGAAACTCTACTTATAGGCGAATAAGGAGATCTCTTATGAACTTTTTGGACAAGATAACCAGGACTGCTGCGGCATTATTGGTTGCCTCCCTTATCGTGACCTTTATTAGCGCTTGTGCTAAAACTGTCTCCAATATGGAAATCACTCATGTGGTTACTGAGCGAATCAGACTTATGGTCACAGAAGAGGTTGAGATTCCCGAGCCTTCTGAACCCTCTTTTCCAGAGGGATCTTTTGGACCTCCAAGAAAGCCTATGGAGTTTTCTTTCAAGGAAAGAAACTGTGTAGATTGTGGAAGATCTAACGGAACAGAGTCAATTATCAAGTCCTACGGTCCTGATAGAAATGTCTACATGCCTGTTGAGATCGAAAGACAATACTGAGACGACTCAGATTGAGATTTAAGGGACTTTTCTTTGTTTTACCGCCAACTTTATGACCTTTTTTCAAAATAGATACAGGAGCGAATGAGAGACAAAAAAATGAATATCTTACTTAAAAATAAATGGATTATTTTCTGGGCAGTTCTTTGTGTTGTCAATGTTGCCCTGCTCGCATTTGCCCTAACAAGAGCAGATATATATTCTTTTATTTTTTCACTTGCAATGTCTTTCTATTGCGGTTATATGTTAAATATGGAAAACTACCGCAATAAAAATGAAAATAGGTGATCTAGTAATATACAGAAGTGCCATGGATACAATGCCTTTCCGTGGTATTGTTGTTGATTATCTTCCTGGTGTTAGTATAAGATACGGCTTTGAATCTGAATATATCTTTCTCAACAGCGAGTTGATAAAGGTACACTGGCTTTGTCCGCCCGATCTTGGACCTGAATTGGCAGTTCAGAAATTGATAAGATTAAATCAAGAAATAAACCAGCACGTAATTATAAAAGAGTGGATGAAACTCACATCTGAATATAGATGGTATTTTGCTGAGAATTTCGAAATAGATGATGATTGATGATGACATAAAGTATAACTATTTTGATCGTGGTGATCTGGTTTTGTATCAACCAATATCTTGGGCTAATCGAATCCAAAAGCTTCACCCCAGCGAAGCTCGATACTATGGGCAAAGAATATGTATTTTTCTTAACTTCTATTCAGACACTCTTTATGATTTATGTGTGGTCTATGCCTTTGATATAGGCAAAAACATCTCTGTATCCTCCAATGATTTGGTATTACTCTCAAAAAATGAACCTGCCCGAGTAGTTAGTGATGAACCGGAGGATGAAGGCGATTGAGTAAAGACAAAAAAGACTTTGATGAACTCTTAGATATCTTCGAATCCCTCGTTGGCATCGCTGGTGTCGACGATGACCAGCCAAAAGATTTTGGTCTTACAACTCTCATTAATTTGCCAGATCCAAAGAAATCTGAAGCATATCTTCTCAATCCTGTGACCAAGCAGATGGTTATGGTTCCGAACTACGCAGAAGTGATGATTCTTTCGAAGCCAGACAAGTGGGGCAAAATCTACGTCAAGTGGGGTGAGATTTACCTACTTATACCAGAGGACTATGTAGTCAAAACTGGTTATAACTGATGTTGAAACTATTTAGGTTGATGAAAGTGATTCTCCGAAAGAAAAAGAGAATTAAAGGCGCGGATTCTATGATGGATTTCATCAGAAAGAATCCGAAGCAAAGAATTATTATTGATTCTCCAAAAGGTTATATGAAAGGCTTTGGTAACGAAACAAAATTGCCTTTACCATTTGACTATGGAGAGTATCCGGATTATATTAATCCTGCTGATAATATGGGATGGGATATTATTATTTGTCCTTCCTGTACTCTCAATGATTTGCTTTTGCCTGTCGGTGTTGCTCGTTACAAAACAGGAATACCAAAAGAAGGAAATGATAAAATCATTCTTTCCAAAGACGGCAAAGTTTCCGCAGAAGATAAAAAAATAATAAATGATTTTTTCAAAGAATTAAATTCAATTAGAAATAGATTTCAACCAATAGAGTGGCTTTAAAATGAATGATTTAACAAAAGAAGAAATTTTAGATATTGTAAGAGAATCAAACAAAGAAAAGCTGAGGGAGTATTATCCTCATGCTGCTGATGAAGTATCTGCCGCAAGAGAAGTTAATCTGAATAAATACAAAACATTTGGAAACACAGTAAACAATGCTCTGATCCAAATGGTTCAAAAAATCAAAGCAGATTACGAAGAAGGTGTTATTTCCGATGCTGATGTTGATTTTCTTATCTCAGATCAATGCGGAAGAATGCAAGACGCAATCAACTATACCATTGCCTCTCTTGAAACTCTGAAAGAGACTGGCATCAAGGATACTCTCAAGGGACCACTTCCCGTGCGGGAAAACGACGGAGAGTAATATGTGGTCTTCAGGTTCAGGCGGTCGTGTTTCTCTTGATGAAATTAAAGAGAAGATTGCCTCGCATACAAAAGATAACGGCTCTATCTTTGTTGGTTGTGATAGTCAAATAAGAAAAGAGCATTGTACTTTTTGTACTGTTGTTTGCCTTATTGGTGCTGATGATCAAAAAGGTGGATATTACTTTTTCAAACGTGAAAAAGAAAGCAGAAACCAATCCACAAACTTTTGTAAAAAATCATAAAAGAAGTTGAATGTTCTGTGAATATGGCATACGAAATTATGGAAGAATATCCGAATGCCGATATAGAAATACACATTGATGCTAATTCTAGGAAAGGAGCGGCAACATCAAAGTATTACGACACTCTAGTTGGTTACGCCACAGGTGCGGGATTTAAATGTAAAGTAAAGCCTGACGCTTGGGCTTCGAGTTCGATTGCCGATAAACATTCAAAATGATGCCTCACGAGGAAGAGATCCCGATCATAGGCGAAGAGCTTATGAGCGAATATAATGTTGGTGATATTGTAAAATATTACAGAAATATACTCAATGAAGGTGTGCGTACCGGCATTATTCTTAAAGTACACACCATAGAACTTTCAGGACGAAGACATCCTCATGCCGATATCTATGTTTTAGGCGAGGACACACAAGAGACTGTTCTCCTTGGAACTCTAAAAGTTGTCCATAATATTAAAGAAAGCGAAAAATAAACTATTTATTGTGATAAGCGAAGCTGTCGCAAGGAAAATAGATTATGGACAAGTTTAATTTTAAAGAAGTCTTAAAAGAAAATATCGAAAAAAGAGAAGAATCCAACAAGAGCGACAAAGAAGATCTCAATGAATTTGTTGGCGCATTCTTCAAGCCAAGATTTGGAACCAATCTTGCGGCGTTGAAGGATCCACCTGAAGACGCTGGTGAAGAAGAACCAGAAGAGGAGACAACTGCTCTTACAGTTGTTGACCCACCTGGCTCTAAGCTTCCGGCTTCAAAAAATTCGGATAAAGCTAGATCAACTAAGTCAACTAGTTCGGGAATCGAGCCTCTAAGCACCTATCTTGTCAAACTTGGTAAGACTCAGTGGTTTGTTACAGTATCGAAAGACTATGATGGATCTAACGATATGATTCCAATTGGAAAAATCGAGTTTGCTTCTGGTCCCGGAGGAGAGAAAACAAAACCCCCTAGAGGACCGATTCCTAGAAATAAATTTATTAAAAAACTCAGTGAAGAAATGATCAAGCGCATCAATGAAGCTATACGAAGAATGTCAGAAAAAACTGAAAATACACCTTTAATCACAGAAGGTCTTTTAGACAAGCTTAAAAACTTTTTCGCAACAAACAAAAAACCTGACAATGAAAAACTGGCGAAAATAGAAAAATTGGTGCGAACTATTGAATCAGGAAATTATCGAACTAATCTACCCAGTAACGATGTCGAAGATATCTTTAAGCTTGCGCGGCAAACGCTCGACAGAGATAATGAGTAATGAAAGTACAGAATAATTCAAATCGAAACATCAACGAAATCTCTAAGTTGTTGGAAAGTTTTTATCCTTTTGCAAAAGAAAGGATGGGCTTTGACAAAGACCCAGAAGTTCGATTTGAATCTGACCCAGAGAACGCTCAATATGTTCTTGGTAAAACAGCTTATTACAATCCAGAAGACATGACAATCACAATTTATGTCGACGGTCGTCATCCAAAGGATATTATGAGATCTCTTTCTCACGAGTTGGTTCACCACGCACAAAACTGTGACGGACAATTTGATCAAGGATATGCAACAAAAGAAGGCTATGCCCAAGAAGACGATCACCTTCGTGAGATGGAAAAAGAAGCTTACCTTGAGGGCAATATGTGTTTTCGTGATTGGGAAGACGGATATAAGCAATCAAACCCACTTCAGGAAAGAAAAGAGAGATTGTTTTACAAGCTGCTAAGGAATATTTAAAATGGCAAGAAGAGGAAGAAATCCAAATCTTTTTATTCGCCTTAGAATCAAAGACTCCATAGAAAACAGAACCAGAGAAGGAGGAACACAGGCTCCTTTTATTATGGGAACAAGGGGCGCGCATTCTATAAGACGATGGTACAATAATGCTCCATATTTTAGTACTTTTACTGTCGATGAAAATACAGGATACATTAACAGTGATTTTGTGTTTGAGGTCGACGGCGGTGACGCCGACGGCGATACTCTAAGTTATTCTTGGAGTATTACTGGCCATGGGTCTCCAACTCTTTCTTTGTCAGACGATCACAGGACAGCTACGTTTACAGCTACAGCGGCAGCAAGAGGCGATTATACGGTCACTGTTTCTATTTCTGACGGCACTCAGACAATCTCTCAAACAAAAACAGTGTCAGTTTTGAATAGGGCTCCAACACTTAGTGAAATCACCATTTCACCAGAAACAACCGGCAATCAAGATACGGTATTTACAGCCAGCGTCACTGGTACTGACCCGGATTTAAATGAAGCGATTACTTATTCTTGGAGTATCCGTTCTCCTGGTGGGTCGCTTAGTGATCTGCCCGGTAGTGGAAATACAGTAACGTTCGATCCTCCTGATGAAACCTATGGGCAAGATACTATTTATGTCTCAGGAAGTGACCAATATGGTGGAACTTCATCGATAAAGGAAGCAAACATTACTGTTGTAAACCGACCACCAACCATTTCTTCTTTCACTCTTACTATCAACGGGAATATCGCCAATTATGTGGCGAGTGCATCTCAAACAGATTCTATCGTTTTCGAAGTGGTCGCGACAGATCCGGATGGGACTGGACCTCTTACTTATGTCTGGACTTCTACTGCTCCGGATTCTAGTTTTACCACCAGTAGCGATGGAAGTACGGCCACATATCATCCGGGCGGAGAACTTGGTGATCACAGCATATATGTTACCGTTCGCTCAATTCCAAATACGTCCTTCGTGAGTTCCAACACTGCAACAATTACCATAACGCAATCAAACTCAGGCAATCAAAATCAGCCTAACACCGGACCATAGTCAAATAAATTAAAAAAACACTTATTTTTTAACTATTTACTTGGCGGAGGACTCTATCATGGGTAAAATTTTAAGAAGGATTCGTCGTGCGAAACTTATTCAGAAACGTCAACAGGAAGCGCAAACAACCGCTCCAACACAAGAACAGTCAAACACACAGACTCAAGAAGCTGTTGAAACGACTACCCAAGAAACACCTTGGGAAGAAACTCTAGCAGAGGCTCTTGGGGAGACCACGACAGATGCTCTTGCTCAAGAAGCACAGCCAGAAGAGGCTGTTGCAATCGAGGCTTCAGCAAAGACTATCGCAAAGATTCAATCTAGAGTGAAGCAATCCAAAGAAAGAAAAGCAAGATCCAAGAAGACAACCACAAAGACTTCCGAACAATAGGGAACAACAAACATGAACTTCAATGATTTAACAAGAAAGTTTCTTTCGGAAGCTTGGTCTGGTGTTCAGGTTCCTTCAGCGATGGCGCGTTTTCGTTCCATCAAGGAGTCTCTACAAGCTCTCAAGCCAAGAACAATCAAAGAAAAGCAAAAGCTTTCTCTAGCTCTTGAGAACCTTTCCAAACTCAGAAGAGAGCACAGAAAACTTAATGAACAAGTTCGTGTTCTTTCAGAGGAAAACTCAAAGCTCCAAGAGCAACTGATGGTATTGGAAGAAGGCAAGGAGGATTAACTGTGGGTGGTCTAGCGGGGCATATGAGCCATCTTTATGATAATCCCAGGCTCACATTCTCAGAAATCAAAAGTGTCTTAAAAAAGGCGTCAGAAGGAAAATTAGAAGGAACAGAAAAGACAGACGGACAAAATCTGTATATTTCTTTTTCTGTCCCGAAACAAGAACTTCGCGCTGCTAGAAATAAGACAAACATTAAAGCAGGCGGGATGAGTGCTCGTCAGCTTGCAAACAAGTTTGCTTTCAGTGATGAACTTAAAAAATCTTTTTCACAAGCTTTTAGAGATTTCGAAAATGTCATCAAGCAATTTCCAAAAGAAAAGCAAATAGAGATTTTTGGTCCCGATACAGACATTTATTATAACGCAGAAATCATCAATCCAGAAACCGCAAATTGAATCAACTATGATACCAAGCTTGTCTCTGTTCATAGAGGCGGCGGTGCTGAGTTTGATAAAGAAACTGGTTCGCCAAAGAAGGTAAGCATCGAAGATCCAGAGACTGGAGAGATGATTACTGGTCCTAAAGATATTTCAAAGAACGCAGAACTTTTAGCAACAGAGTTAGAAAAAGTTCAACAAGATCTTGCTGGTGACAAGTTTAAGATTGAAATGGATGCTATTCAGAATCTTAAGAAACTGGAAGATGAAACAGTTTTGAATCAAGCTATGGACAGACTTGAATCAGAAATCTCTTCCGAAGGTATCTCTGATAATTAAATGATTATTGAGTATGTTATGGCAAGGCTTTTAACTCTCTTGAGAGAAGAAGATCTTGACCTTGATGAAGAGACTGAGAAGTTGGTTTTGAAAAGAATTCTTTTGGCTAATCCGACTTTCCGTTCTGCTTATGGTTATGATAAGATGCCAGCAGAAGTGAACAAAAGAGCGCTTAAAAAAGCTGGAGATTCCAGGGACAAAAATAAAATTATTTACATTATGAATAACTCTGATGATTTTCTCAAAAAGGCTATCGCTCCTATTGAGTCTATTATACACGATTTTTCAGTTGAAATGTTGAAAAACTTAGAAAGTATTTTTATTCTCGACAACAAAAAAGAAACAGAAAGATTGAGAGGAGAGTTAGAGAAAGCAATCAAGGCAATTGAAGGTTCTGGTGTTGAAGCGGCAATGGATATCCTCAGCAAGCAAATGGAAAAAATCAAGTCTGTTGAGAATGTTTCCACTGCTGCCGAAGGATTTGTTTTCGATCACGATGGTCACACTTATAAGTTTACAGGAAATTTTGCTCCTGTCAACCAGATTTTAGGATTATTCAAGTATGGAAGAGGTGATATTCCCGCATTAGAGAAGATTACAGAAAAAAAAGAAAATATGAAAAAAGTTGTGATTTATCCCGGACGTTTCCAGCCGATGGGGCGTCATCACTATGAAGTCTTCAAAGCTTTGGTCGAAGACTTTGAAGATACTGATATTTACGTTGCGACTTCGAACAAGGTTGATCCACCGAGATCCCCTCTGAATTTCGAAGAAAAGAAAAAGATGATTATGACCCACGGCATCCCAGAGGCGAACATCCTTCAAATGAAGAGCCCATACAACGCCAGAGAGTTGGTCGATATCTTTGACCTTGATAATACAATCCTCATCTATGCTGTTGGTGAAAAAGACATGAAGGACAGCCCACGTTTCGCCAATCTTGACGGTGTTACAAAAAAGGGCAAACCAACTTATTTGAAGTCTCACGCAGCAAGTAATGAAAAATTTAAGCCAGCCAGCGAGCACGCCTATATTATGGTTGCTCCTCACGTTTCCACCAAGCTTCCAAGCGGAGAGGAGATGAGCGGAACAACAATCAGAAAAGCAATGGCAAACTTAAACAAAGAAAACTTTGAAGAGATGATGGGCTGGTATGACGAAGAAATTTTCAACATGCTTAAGAAAAAGATGAGCCCCGAAGAGGTTGAAAAGCAAGACGACATCTCTGTTGCGATCATGGAAATGGTTGAAGAAATGTATCTCGAAACTATTCGCAAGGTTGGAAAAGACAAGTGGGCTGTTTATCCAAAGAAAGGCGGCAAAAGACTCGGAACTCACAGTAGTAAAAAGGCAGCAAAAAAACAACTAGCTGCTATTGAGATTTCAAAACAACGGAACGAAAGTGAAGAAAAAATAGATGAAATTTCTGCTATGGGTGGAGGCGCTGTCGCTGGATACTCGTCTCCATTTCCAGGCATCAGAATCCGTATGAAACAAAAAGAGAAGAAAGACACAAATTATACAAAAAATAATAAGAGGTTTCCTTATGAGCAATGATAGAAAAGACATTATCGAAGAACAACTTCTTCGTGAAAACATTCGCAAAGCCCTTAGCATAGTTGAAAAAAGAATCAACGCCAAGGAGAGCATTGTCAGAAACTTAATCGGGCGCTTACTCAGAGAAGCTGCTGAAGTCAAGTATGATTACACTTCTCTTAATCTTCTTGCTCACTTCGTCAAGGAAGCCGTCGGTGACCCCTCTAAGCCTGACAGTAATCAAGCATTCAAGCAGGCATATACCGATCTTTCTTCAAACAAACAAGATAGAGAAATGTTTGTTGAATTTATTTTAGACCTCGCAAAAGAAGACTTCCAAACACTTGACGCTGGTGAAGAACCTTTAGATCTTAACAAAGACTTTGTTGAAAAAGGATTTGATGCTGGCGAGGAAGAGGAAGAAGAAACTGTTGAACCTAAAGATACTTTCATGAAGGTTAGTGTTCAAGACCTCGAAGATGCTGATGGTGACGTAACAATGGAACCAGAGGAGGAGGAAGATGAGGCGGAATTCACTCTTGGAGAAGATGCTGTTAATGAAGCTGAAAATGATAACGACGAAATTAAAAAGTATGCTCGCGAAGCATACAAAAGAATAGGCCCACCTCTGAGAAGATACTATGGTCAAGTTCAAAAGGACAACACTATTGATGAAGAAATCACTATCGATGGTAAATCATATGGTGCTGGTGAAATGACTGAAGGTGAGCTATTTAAGATCTTTTTTGAAAAGAATCTCAAACTCTGGGCTGATCGCTATGAAGATGTCTTCTTTGATGAAAATCCAGAATCAAATTTCGAAATAAGTGACGAAGCGCCCACCGAAGAACCAATTGGCGACGAAGAACCCGTCAGTGACGAAGAAACAGAAGAAACCACCTTTGAAATATAAAAAGTTTTTTTAAAAAAATACTTGACAGAATCGTGGTTTTCAGTTACTAATATATTGTAATCACTTGACACTTAACACTTATCACTTTTATATTTAATCACTTAACTCTTATAACTTATCACTTATAATATAAAAGAAGTTAAATGGCAAATTGGAAAAGAAAGAAAAACTATAACGGTAAGAATAAAGACTATAGTATTTCTAATAAACTGAAGAAAGAAAAGAAAGTTAATGATGATTTTGAAGTAATGCTCAATAATCTATCATTAGAAGAAATGATTGCACTTAAACTTGAACTTTCTACAAAAGCTATTTCAAATAGACTCTATGGATTTCCTATTTGGAGTAGTCTTCCTTCTATTGTTAAAGAGGCAGCATACAAATATGCTCTTTCAGCTACAAGAACTCAGAATGAAGCAATGAGATTTCTTGGACTGAAATTAAATTCTTTTTATGATCTCAGAGAAATTTATGATGTTGATGACTTCTTCCTTGACACAGAGGATGATTGAGATTATAATATAGTTTATAAGTTCTATTTACTTTAAGTGGGTTATATGTTGTGGATGGTTCATTGTCTCTAACGAACCAAGACTTCAGAGAGAGTGTATGTGTTTTTCCGTCGAATTAACGAGAGGCTAAGAAGCTGGCTATCTGAGCAAACCAGCAAACCCACACATTTTACAGGGAAATAAAAATGACTGATGAAGATACTATTGATTTGGCATATGAGACTTTCAGAAAGCATCTAGATCCTGGATTCATTATGACAATCCACTTTTGGAGTGATGACACAGGAAGGACACTTGATATTTTTGTAGAAGGTATGAGTGATTTAATCCCAGCTAGTAAAGCAGCCAGTAATCTCAGAAGTCACGTTCCACCAAAGTTTGAAGGGTATCGAACAATCATCAAGTATCGTGAACGAGAACTAGAAGAAGACGAATTATAAAAAAAGCTTGACAAAGTGTTGCAGGCTGTTATAATGTATATGGACAATGGACTCATAGCTCAGTTGGTCAGAGCACCCGGCTCATAACCGGAGGGTCGTAGGTTCAAATCCTACTGAGTCTACCAAGCAAGCGTCCTTAGCTCAGTTGGATAGAGCAACGGACTTCTAATCCGTAGGTCGTAGGTTCGAATCCTACAGGACGTGCCACCTCTAAGAAGGAGAGAAAAAATGGTAAATATTTTAAACAGAGATATGATTCTCGTCGCTGCTTTTGTGGCAGTGACACTATCTATTGTTGCGTATGCATTTGTCGGTAGCGAACTTGGAATCTTTGTCGGACTATGGGCTCCGACCTTCCTGCTTGCAGGACAATACTTGCTACCAGAAACTCACTAAAGGAAAATAAAAATGCGAGATATCTTTTGGGCTTCAGCGCCAACCCCTGAATTTGAAAACGTTCCAACAGCGGACTCAAACAAGGACGACAACAACAGAATTGAGAGAAAGAATAATAAACTTTATTTTTATTCTGAAGTTTCAAGGGGTAAGAACTTGACCCTCAACATGAAGCTCAAGGAACTAGAAGACGACATTCTTCACCTCGCATATCGCCTCGATCTCAAGAATCCACCAGAGATTAAGCTTCATATTAATTCTTATGGTGGTTCTGTTTTCGCAGGGTTTTCCTCAGTTGATTACATCACACAGAGCAAGGTGCCAGTAATCAGCGTTATTGATGGGTGTGCTGCTTCTGCTGCGACAATGATGTCTGTTGTGGCGAAGCACCGCCAAATCAATCGTCACGCTTACATGCTTATTCATCAACTTTCTTCGGGAATGTGGGGTAAGTATCAAGAACAAAAAGATCGTATGGAAAGCAATGATCGAATGATGAAGATGATTATTGATATTTACGAAGAGCACACCAAGATTCCAAAGAAGGAACTCGATAAGCTTTTGAAGCATGATATTTGGTGGGATGCTGACACATGCTTGAAGTATGGCTTAGTGGACGAGATTGTTTAAGACTTTTGTCAAGAACTATTTATTTTTTGGACTCGGAGTAATATTCGGGTCCGTAATAGCAACACTAGTAACTTATGCAGTTTTCTCAATTAGTTACGGTAATCCAAACGCAGCTAAGGTGTTGCAAATACAAGAATGTTTAGAGAAAAAATATTTATTTTAAGGTTGAAGAGATGAGAAAAACAAATTTAGTATTCTTGGCACTTTTGCCATTCACGCTTGGTTGTCCTGAAACGGAAGTCAATCAAAGACCAATTCAGGTTGATCCACTAGATCAAGTCAAGGCAGCCTGTATCGAGGTCAACCCTCAACGCATTAACTTTGATGACGTTGATATTACAAACGAAGAAACACAATCTTCAAAGCGAGTCGCCATTTCAAATACATGTGAAGGTCAACTAACAATTGAAAAGATTCAACTCACTGGTCAAGATATCAACGTTTTTAAGTTTTCAAATCTTGAAAAGGTTTTGCTTGGAGAGTCTGAAGTTACATCTTTCGAGGTAACATTCACACCTCCAGTCGCTGGCGAATATAAAGCACGTCTTGAGATTTCTAGTAACGATGAGAATAATCCAACAGTTGGCGTTCGACTTGATGGTGCCGCTCTTTCTCCTGTAATTGAGGTTACACCAGAAAGTTATGATTACGGCGCACCATACATTGGGTGCGAGTCAGAAATGCCTGTTAAGATTCGTAATGTTGGTAATACAGATCTTATTGTTTCGGGTGTGGAAGTTTTTTCTGCTGCTGACCAAGAGTATAGCTTAGACTTGGATCCTCTTACAAATGGTTCTCTTCCTTTTGTTGTTGCTCCATACGACAAGTCTCGTGGTGAGCCTGTTGTTGATATCTGGCTTGATTATCTTCCACTGGACACCTACTTGGATCCAGGATTTGCAACGTTTTATTCAAATGATCCACAGATTCCAGAGAAAAATATTTCTTTTGAAGGTGTTGGAACTGTTTACGGTGATAACCTTGATATCTTTGAACAACCAGTCCGTGCTGAAACAGATATTATTTTTACACTAGATCGTTCTTGTTCTATGCGAGCAGAAAACGAAAGTGTTATTGCTAACTTTGATGTTTTTGTTGAAACTTTAACAAGTCTGGACGCTGATTTCCACACAGCAGTGGTTGTCGGTGATGATGGTTGTGTTGCAGGTCCAGACCCACTCGTAGACAATTCTTTCAGCGCTTCAAAGGCAAAAGAAATTTTTGGAACAATGGCGGACTTGGACTTTAGCCTTAAGCCATACGGATCCAACACGGAACGAGGATTTATGATTGCTGAAGCCGCCCTTTCCTCAAGGAATATTGGAGCAGGTGGTTGTAACTCTGAACTTTATAGAGAAGACGCTTTCTTATCTCTTGTTCATGT
>BCSF01000449.1_pt1 | contig 16351 bp, 26 predicted proteins | sample 1016431 | NCBI WGS metagenome assembly BCSF01 (sample SAMD00045685;SAMD00045686;SAMD00045687;SAMD00045688;SAMD00045689;SAMD00045690;SAMD00045691;SAMD00045692;SAMD00045684;SAMD00045690;SAMD00045691;SAMD00045692;SAMD00045684;SAMD00045685;SAMD00045686;SAMD00045687;SAMD00045688;SAMD00045689, study...
GAAGTAGACATATCAGGGGTTAACAAACTCCTGACAATTTAAGTCTTGATTTATTTTAAAAAATCATCGATAATTGCAAGACATCAGGGAGAAACCAGCATGTCTGACGAAAAAACCAACAACTTCGAACTCTCCGAGCATGTCTATCGCCTGCTTCGAGATGAGCCTTTCTTCGCGGCTTTTAGCCGTCGTATTCACAAACGCCCCAGCCGTGCTATTCCTACTGCTGGCGTGAGAATCAACGAAGGAACACAACAATTCGAACTTTTGTACAATCCTGACTTCATGGGTGCTTTGTCTGACAAGCATCTTGCGGGTGTTCTCAAGCACGAATTCTACCATATCATCCTTGAACACGTCACTTCCCGCAAACCAGCAGATGGTCTGAAGCGCATTGACAACATCGCGATGGACTTGGCGATTAACTCCCATCTAGTTGGACAATTGCCATCTGAGTCAGATCCGGGTCCAGAGATTAATGGCGAGCCGATGCGGGGATGCTTTCCCGGTGAGGGCATTTTCGAGCATCTTCCTAGCAATATGACGTATGAGTGGTATCTGGAAGCGCTCAAAGACATGGCCGAACAGCAGCAGCAAGAAAACGGCGAAGGTGAGGGAGAAGGCGGAGAAGGACAGGGTGGTGGCCAAGGTCAAGGTTCTAACGATCCTTTCGGTGGCGCTGATTCCTTCGATGACCACGATGGTTTTGGAGAAGCCAAGGATCAAGCAGGACAAGATGCGATGGACATCGCAAAAGAGCGTTTGAAGCAGAATCTCAAGGATGCTGCCGAAGAAGCCAATAAGAAAGCCCATGGTTGGGGATCTGTCCCACAAGATATGCGAAAGAAAATTATGGCAGCTTTGAAGTCGAATGTGGACTGGCGAGCTGTTCTTCGCTATTTTGTAAAGACCTCAGAGCGCTCTGATCGGCGTTCAACGCCGAGAAAGATCAATCGCCGCTTTCCTAAGATTCATCCCGGCAAACGAGTGCGCCGCCATGCTAAGATAGCCATTTCCATCGACCAGTCCGGGTCTGTAGACGATCAGATGCTGGCGCTGTTCTTCGCAGAATTGAATAAATTGTCTGAACTGGCGACATTCACCATTATCCCCTTTGATACTCGTGTTGACGAGAGTCTTGTATATGTCTGGAAGAAAGGGCAAAAACGGACATGGGAGCGAGTGATGTGTGGAGGTACTGATTTTGACCCTCCAACCCGCTATGTCAACGAGCGCGAGTTTGACGGACATATCATCCTCACCGATATGATGGCACCAAAGCCAATTTCCAGTCGGTGTCAGCGTATGTGGATGACGACTGAAGAATATGCAGACCGTCCGTATTTCACGACCAACGAGCGAGTTATCGCTATCAAGCGGTAATATCAGAGACACCAGACAAGAACCAAGGAAGAAACACATGTATAAGGTTAGATGGAAATATACCAACTGCTCTGGGACTTTTGGAAAGACCTTCGACCAATACGAGGATGCCGCCGTCTTCGCGCAAGTTTGGCTTATGAACGCCGTTTTCGCTAGCGACGGGGATTGTTCGGCTTTCGACTACAAGATCATCAATTTTACAAAAACTGGAGAAAAAAATCATGTTTGATATTTTTATGATATTCTACTGTTGTGTGCTTTGTCCCTATATTATTTGGAAGGTGCTGAATTGTAATTTCAGGTTCTGACATTCTCTTGACATTTAGGTCTTGACTTTCTAAGCAATTTTTGAGATACTTACATCATCCAGAAACAAACACCAAAACGGAGAAAAAACGATGGCTAACCGCTTCACAACCCGCGATATTCCTCATCTTTGGGCCTCTGGCCGCACTGGTCGGGCTAGTAACCTCTGGACCGATGGAAATGACCTTTATTCCTATGGTATGCGGATCGGCACCACGGTCAATGATCGCAAGATTCTCGGCAATTATACTGCTTCTGGGCGGTATAACTCGCATACCACATCCAAACACGTCGGCATGGGCACATGGTACGCCAATGATGTGCTTCATCCTACCTTTTTCGAAATGACCTTTGAAAAGAAGTTTAGACCATGATTCCCGGCATTAAAGTAAAACTCACCGCTAAAAGAACAGCATCTAACCGCACAAAGAACCGAATTCGAGAACATGGCCCTTTCTTCGTCGTAAAAGCAGCAGAGGGTCGCCATATTCCCGGTTTGAAGGATCTTTTGTGTATTCTTGTCAAACCATTTGACGAAAATGACGATTGGCTGGGCTGGATGCCCATTCCAGAGATGGAAATTGAGGAGGTAGTATGAAAACCGCTTATGACGCTCAAAGTGCAGCATCTCGCAGGGCTTTGGCCACCGCTATTGTGGAGATGGTCGAATCTTGTGGATTCAAGCCAGTTTATGGTGGACTGGAGAAAGTCTTCGCTCGAACCATCCATACCAACGAGGCTATCGAAGTTCGTGTTTATACTTCTGTTTTTGGCGATCAGGTCGATCTTGTCGGTGCTGACGCTATCCGCGTGTCGGTTCTTTACAACACCCCAGATAATAAAGTTAGACCCTTGGGAAAGACCAAGCGCGTCTATAGAAAAGGAACAATCGAGGATATCGTGGAACGCACCCGAAGCCGGATGCGTGATGGCTACAGAATCGGCTTGAACCCTGAGCAATGCCGCTGCGGAGCACCAAAGTTCACTTCCAAAGCAGGAAACCTCGTTTGTGCCGATGCCTGCTGGACTAAATGAGAGGAGAGCAAATGACTACTTCAAACCTCAACAATGAAACGGGAGCCAACATGGAAAAGCGAAAGATCACAACCAACCTTCACAATTGGACAGGCGAGATTGGTACAGCAGTCTATCAGGCCGAGGGCAACGGGTTCCGCTTCTGGTTCCGTGGCTATGAATTCGTCATCCCCGACATCGTGATGGATTATATGGATGAAGGCCGAGAAACGAAGTGGGACATTGAAAAAGGCAATATCTACCAAGTTTATCAGGACGGCACTCGCGATAAGTATCGCCTTGGATATGCAATTCGCGCAAGAGGTTCTCAAAACTGGGATGTCAGCGATGGGTACATTTCGCGCCACGATGACAATTTAATTGCGGCAGCAATCCAATTAATTTCAAATATTTTTTAGTGAGGAGATGGTAGTTAGATGCTGATCTTTTGAACTCATGACATTCTCTTGACAATTCAGTGCTTTACCTCTACATGAAATGTGTTGTATACTTGCTGGGTAGTCGAGAAAAGCGCTCAACACCGCAGCGCACCGGGCATTCCCGCCCAAAACCCCGCTTCAACGGAGCAAACCAACATGACTCAGTTCTCTTCCTACCAAACCGCAGTTATCAACACCATTTCCGCTGGCGCTCGTCACCTCGTCGTCGATGCCAAGGCTGGAAGCGGTAAAAGCTTCACTATCCTCGCAGCCATCGAAACTCTCTCTGCTAACGGTGGTTTGCAGGGTGGAACCTTGCTTATGGCATTCAACAAGAACATCGCTGATGAACTCGTCGATAAGGCACGTTCAAAGCACATTCGCGTTGGTGGTGCTGACGGCGTGACCATCAAGACCTTTCACTCCCTCGGTTTCGCTGCTTGGCGGCGTTATATGGGCCGCAACGTCAAAGTGCGCGTTGATGACCGCAAATCGTGGAAACTGCTGAATGCTGGCGTTGAAACCAAGCAATTCGACGAAGATGTCGTCAAAATGTACGGCAGCACCGCATGCAAGTTGGTTGCACTGGCTAAAAATGCTGGTGTGGGCTGCGTTATCGACGGCGTTCGTATTCAGGCTACCAGCGATGTTTTCGAGAATCTCTTCATGCATCACAATATGCAGCTTCAAAACGACGATTGCGAGTTGGACGAGGCTATTGACCTTGCTATCTGGCTTCTCCGCCGCTCCGCAAAAGTCAAGAACATCCTCGATTTCAACGATATGCTGTGGCTCCCTGTCGTATATGGCGCTAACTTCTTCCAGAATCGCCGGGTCTTTGTGGACGAATTGCAGGATACCAATGCCCTTCAGCTTGAGATTGCCGTTCGTTCCTTGAAAAGCGGCAACAATGGCCAGTTTATCGGTGTTGGCGATCCCCATCAGGCCATTTATGGCTTTCGCGGTGCTGATAGCGACGCATTCAACAACGTCATTGACCGATTTGGCGCTTCCGTCCTGCCTTTGTCCATCTGCTATCGCTGCTCTGCCGCTGTTATTCGCGAAGCACAGCGCATCTGCCCCGATATTGAGGCTTCTCCCGACGCTATCGAGGGATCCGTCACCCACCGCGCTGGCTACACCGTCGATTTCTTCGCTGAAACCGCTGATATGGCTGTGCTCTGCCGCAACAACGCTCCGCTTATTGCCATGGCATACGCTCTTATCGGTCGCGGTGTCGCTGCTCATGTCCTCGGCCGCGAAATTGGAGAGGGAATGCTGAAATTGATCGACAAGATGAATGCCACCGACATCGATATGCTCATTGAGCGCTTTGATAAGTACTTTTCCCGCGAAGTGCAAAAAGCAGAGAAGAAAGGCCGCAATCGCCGGGTCGCTACCCTCGATGACCAAAAAACCTGCTTGGAAGTCTTCATTGACAACCTGACCGAGACTAACCGCTCCATTGCTGGCCTCAAACGTCAGATCTCCCGTATCTTCGACGAAGATGCCGCTGGCGTCACACTCTCCTCCATTCACAAGGCCAAAGGCCGCGAATGGGAGAACGTCGCTATCCTTGACCGCGAATTGATGCCTTCTCCCTACGCTACCAAGCCATGGCAGGCATTGCAGGAGAAGAACCTCGAATATGTCGCTATTACCCGTGCAAAGGTGAATCTCGTCTACATCAACAGCGATGACTGGGCAAAGTAGTTTGAACGCCCTTTATGGGCAACGCCTCTCAAAGCCCCGGTTCGCCGGGGTTTTTTTGTATCTAAAATTTATCTACGCTCCAACGCCGAATATGCGCCGGCTTTCTGTAGGGCCTCTGAGAGCGTCTGTAGAGCCTCTCAGGAGCCGTCCTGCTGTCCTTACCTTCTGAGAGGTCCTGTGAGCCCTTCTAGGGGCCTCTGAGAGCGTTTAAGAGCCGTTGGAGCCATTCTGCTACGGTGTCGGCATCTGATATTGCCAGACATCAAAATTGAGCCGTTTTACATCCACACCGTAGCCAAATCACAAATCCGCATCTGAGAGCGCCTGTAGGGCCTCTGTAGAGCGTTTTAGGGGCCATCAAGGTGTCACGACAGCCTGAAGCCTCTGAGAGCGCTTACAGAGCGCCTGAGAGCCGTTTGAGCGTTTGACATGTTCTTGACATAAAAGGGCTTCTAATTAAATAATTTGTGTGGCATAATACCTGAAGTGTTGAGAAATTCCCTCTCAGCCGCCACCATTCCTACCGGAGAAAGCCATGAATGCTCTACTCGAAACCCCAATGGATGATGCCGTCTTCACCACAAACCTCGTCGTGATGGGGCTTATCGCACAGGGCGTTTTGGACCAGTACAAGAACGAGGTTCAAAGCCCAGAAAGAACGGCAGTGCTCGAAAGTGAACTTGCTACCTACGCATCCCAATACGTCATTCCTGCGGAGGCTTGAGATGTCCGAGAACAGAGGATATACCTTGCTCTTCATCGCTGTGGCTTTTATTGTAGTTTATACGGGCATTATCTGCTCTCATGATAATTGCTACGTGGAAAAAACGTCATTTGCGCCACTTTATCATGTTCCAGCATCTAACTGACTTTTTACATCGGAGGATCAAACAAATGGATATTGTACTTTCTAACTATGAAGCCATAGGCATCGTTGAAGGGTTTATCCCCTGTGAAGACCATGATCGCTATTGGGCTGCTTGGCAGCACATTATCGACAAGCGTCTGGATAAATGCCTTCTAGGCTGGTTTTCCAGAACAACCCAAGTCCTCATCGAAGAAGGCGTTTGTAAGCCTCCTCCAGAGATCAAGTTCTAAGCCAACAATGGGTTCTTGACAAACCCTTGACAATTTAAGTATTGACAATTTAGCCGTTTTTCATGTAATATGGGGCATCCTTCGGAAATTGCTTCGAAGGACTTCCCAAAAAGCTCAAAACCCACGAAGGAAGCCAACAATGAGCAACATCAACATCCCCGCATCCGATTTCCGCGTTAACTTCACCCAGCACATCCTCGCTGTAAAGTCAGGTTCTACCGTTATTGTCGAAAAGCATGGTAAGCCCATCGCTATGATGGTCGCCGCTGACGCAGTTTCTACGCCCGATATGAGCGTCACCGCTACCAAGGTGCGCGTCAATTTCACCCGCATCCTCAAAGACCTTTCCGCAGGTTCTACCTTCCATATCACCAAGCATAAAACGGTGCTGGCTTCTCTGGTGGCCCCTGATTTCGCAGTTTCCGAGCCCACTATCGAAGAGCCCGAAGTTGTCGAAGTTGCCGAGATTGTAGAGCTTGATGCTCCACAACCAGCACCTGTCGCTGAAAAGCCTGTTCGCACCAAGCGTTTGACCTCCCTCATCGATGTTGGCGATGATGACGACATGTTTGACGATGCGGGTGTGGACTTCGAAGATGACGAGGAGGTAGATGATACGGCGGTTCTGGCTAAGGATATCGACCTCCGAGAAAACCTTGGATGAAGCAGCAGATACAGATGATGGCCATGACTGGCTCGATGAGGAGCATGATGACGTATATGACGCTTTCTTCGCCGAACTTGCTAAGTGCCGCAATACCCGCATGCAACGCCGCGCAACAACTGTCTGAGATTCCAGCATCTAAACTCCATTATCACAAACACTGAAAAAGGACTTACAATGCCAAAGATCAAACTCTACCACGAAGGCAGCGATAGTAAAGGTACAATCTACAATGTCCGTCAAGACCACTGCGGTGTTATTTACGACTTCGAGGATCAAGGTCCAGACGGCAAAACCATCATATACAAGGATTGTAGTAGCAAATCGCTGGCTCATGTTCTGGCTATCCTGAAATGGGGATGCTGGACAATTCTGGCTGATTGATGAGGTTCTAAGGTAGAATAGAATAACATCCTTGTAACCTGCTTAACGTCCCGTATCATTTGATATGGGACTATTTAGTTATGTTATGCCAATGTTATCCGCAGGTGAAATTGTTTCAGATGGAGAAGATATAGGAATAATCACTAGCGTTACTGAAATATCTCTTGACTCTTTGTGTTATGTGTTGTATGATGTTGTTAGAAATGTTTATCACGTTGTGGAATGTGAATACTTAGACACGCTAGTTACTGATGGCGAGTTATTCATATTGGAACCACGTTATAATGTATGATGATGAAGAGAGAAGAATAGATCGAGACTACAGAATATTAAATAAAGGTGATTTGGTATTACTAACTTATGACTTTGATAGTCGTTTATTCGAGACTCCAACAATAGGCGTTGTATTGAGTACAGAGATAGACGAATATAGAATACAACTTTATCATGTATATTGGTTTCAGATTGGATTTACAGGTTCTCATTATTGGTATAACATTAAGCCACTGACCAAAGAAGAATTCGAGAGAGGAAATAATAACTATGGCTTACGACATAGTAAACGATAAACCTTTATACACTGGAGAAGAACAGATCGTTCTGTATCCCGGAGATATAATCGAGGGCATAGATGTATTACAATTTGGTGCGAGGTTTAAAGGGATTATATTAAATGTAGAACCCAGAAATGTATATACGGATTATGGTTATGATAACTTACATACAAGTGTTTATGTAGAGCACTATCATAGAGTGTTTGTTATGTATGAAGATGGGTTATCCCTTACTTGCTTAATGAATTTACACTTTGTAAAGGATTTGGTGTTATTGTATAGGAAATGAATAAAGGGGCTTAAGTTTTGTTGCTGGGGTTTGTAAGTGATGAAAGCGTTGGTGGTAGGTTACTGAAGCGTTTTTTATTTTTGAGGTATGTCCTGATAGGTCTAGTACATTATAGAGCGAAAAGCAATACCTACAGCCCCTCTAAACAATACTTTTACACTTGACTCCAAACTACATTTATGGTACAATAGAATATGTATGAACTTGGACAATTGCTAAAAAAAGCGGATAACGTCGGTACCAGCATCAATATCGGCGGATTGTACGTTATTGTTGAAGTAACGCCTAAGACATCCGGCAATTCCTGCATATACAAACTGTACCGCTTGCATGATGGTAGAGGGTTCTTCTATACAGAGGGATCGTTAGACCATTATTTTATCTCTCTATAAGGAACACCCCCTATGAATTATATAATCGGCAGCCTCCACCTCGACACATTATACGACGATCTTTACGTTCTCACCGCAATGAGAGGAGAGAACATACACTTTTATAATATCAGAACAGGATCTAAGCACCGTTATCCGTTAGAATATTTGCCTCTCAGCTTTATCTCTCTATAAGGAACACCCTAATAACTATGTCGATGAACACGATACTTTTAAAAACAGGCAATTTATACAAATACCGTATGTTTGATATGGTAGAGGGCAGACATATAACCCAGTTGTTAATATATTTATGGGAAGTGCCAGACAAATATTATGGCGCTTATGGTGATAGTGACTTTCTATTCTATAACGTAACCAACGGCAACAAACAACACTTCCCCAATTATCGCACCGCAGACATGATCGAGAAAGGATATCTACAGAATGTATAACTATACACAAGGCGACATTGCATATATGTACGATTGGTCTATACAATATAAAGAGATCTCTGTTATTGTTCTGGAGCAACCCCATGTTTCAGGTAGCGGTCGTGCAAAGATAAATGTTTATTCTATATCCTCCGGCAAAGTCTTTGAAGTATATCCAGAAGAATTATACAGAACAAAGTCCGGCGCTATTATTTAATAACTTGACGTAACGTTACAGACGTGGTAGTACCCCCACCCCCCTCCTACCCCCCTACCGGAATGTATGTCGCCAGTAACGCCGGGTATCGCGAGGCGGCGCTAAGTACAAAAACGATACGCGGCCAAATTTTCCAGATTTTGCGTTTCCAAAAAAACCGCCCAAAAAAATTTTACAGATTTAAGAACTATTTACAACACATAGGAGACATTATCCATGAAGTTGCTAATCGAAAGTTGGAATAACTACCTCAACGAAGAAGAGGCTTCCAAACTAGACAATTTAAACGATATACTATTTGGGGACGACAAGCACCCCGGCGGTCGTGATTATAATGCGGCTGCGGAAGCCATAAGTGATGATTCCGACGATTTAAAAGAAGCAGAAGAGTCAGACACCGACTATGAAAAAATATTGCAAGATTTCCTTGATGTAGATGAAAGAATGCAAGACTTGATGAACAACTTCGGGGATACTACCATACAAAGTTATATAAGCGAAATCAAGCAAGCAAAAGATGTGTTAAGATCATATGTCCGACGAGGTAGAAGCAGATATATACCAACAGTAGAAGAGATGGATAATGCAATCCGTATAATCGAAGATATTGTTTTACCGAGTACCCAAGTTATTATTGGGAAATATGAAACCATTATGGAAATGGAAAATTTCACCGAAAGTTATATGCAAGTTAGAAACGCCATTTCTTTGTTTACTGGTGAATCGGTAACGGTTGTTCGTGATCCGGAAAAATTCGATCCTTCAAAATCTACTGGTGAAGGCAGAATGATTAAGATGTTTGCGTCCTTTGAAAAGTTTATTAGAAAGTACCTTTCCAGTACTTCGCCAAAAGCGACTTTGGACCTGTCCTTAGCGGTAATGCTAGATGTCATCGCAAACGAACAGAGGCAGGTAGGTATAATGTACCTTTTGAGCAAAGCCGCCGTTGAAGGTGATGAAGACTTATTCAGAGACTTAAAAGCAAAACAAGCCACGATGAATGCCCATATTAAAACATTAAATAATTATGCAGATGATTTCAAGGCGCTTCGTGAAGCAACTTTTAAAACCAAAACTGCAAAAGAGAACTATCAGTTTGCTAGCGGATTTTTAAAGTATGTTGCGCAAAGAAAACCTCCAGTATTTATCCAAGCAGGAACGGAAATTTATCGCGGTATTACCCTCGATACCAAAGATGCTGAAATACTTCGTAGCGCATTGACAAGAGCAGAACAAGGTAAAGGGATATCCTTTGCTGGAAAAGACATTGCTTCTTGGACAACCGACCTTGAAACTGCAAAATCATTTGCTACCGGAAAAAGAGGGAAAACGGAAATCGTCTTAAAGGCAAAAGCAGTCAGAGGCATGTATGTAGCGAAACTTAGTCGTTTCCCCGACGAAGAAGAACTTATTTGCGGCGGGCCTATTAAAATTGTTGGTATCAACAGATGGGAAGACGGAGCCACGATTTTAGATGCCGTGTTCGTATAACGTACTATTTATATTTGACAGGAGACTTGTAAGTGAAAAACTTAATCGAAAACTGGCGTTCGTTTGTAAATGAAGAAGACGAACAAGAAGAAGGTAAAACCTCTGTTTCACAAGAGGATATCAATGATCTATTCGACGGTCATGCTAGCGGTCGTCCCATTGATGATAAACTAGTTAAATCCACTCTAAATGAAGTTGAAGCTACCGAAGAAGGTTATGATCAAGTCTTACAAGATTTTATTGCGGTACATAACAATATCGATAAGGAAATTGCAAATGAAAAGTCAGCTTTAAGCCAATTAGAACAGATTGCATCGAAAGGAGCATTTACAGAATATATCGATAAAGCCGCAGCAAATTTAAAAAGTTATATTACTGAAATTGAAAAACTTAGTGATCTAATAAAAACAGGTGAATATCCAAGTTTCAAGCGTGTAGAAGTAGATGGCAAAATCCGGTATATAAATACAGGTCCAAAAAGAGCAAGAAGATGGGGAAGATATGAAACTGACGAAGAAACAGCAAGAGCTAGGCTTGAAAAGTTAAATAACGACTATATCGAAAAAGTTGATAAAATACTAAAAATACTCACCATCACTAAAAGAGTGCTTACTTCTGCCTTTGGTGATAACACTGATCGAATAGAAAACTACTATAAAGCCGTTTCTGCAATAAAGTTATTTACTGGTGAAAGTGTGGCCACTGTACGAAAACCAGAAGGCTTTAAACCCGAAAAGGCAAAACTGATTTCCAATAGTAGTCGTATGTTAAAGAACATCGTAGAAACCTTGCAAGGTTTAGATATAGCGCCTAAACCCTATCTTGCAGAATTTAGGTCTGTTTATGAAGGTAGAAACACCACTTACCTTGATCTTAAAACAGAAATAGGCATGATGGCTCGTAATATAACACCAACAAAATTCAGTTATGAGTTTGCCAAAGGATTCTTAACTTATACCGGAAAAATTAGTCCGGTTTTGCTTACCCAACAAGGCACTACAATATATCGTGGTGTAAACTCCGATGAAGCCAAATATTTAAAATATAAAAATATGGAACCCGGTACGATTAAGGCTTATCATGATATTGTATCTTGGTCAGCCGATATAAATGTTGCTAAAAGCTTCGCTTTCGGCGAAAGTGATACTAGCAAAGCAAAACCTTTTGCAATTATATTGCGAACAAAAGCAACAAGAGGGATTTATGTTGAAGAATATAGTAAGTTTCCTAACGAAAAAGAAGTTATATGTGGTGGTAACATAGTTTTGGTAGATAAAGACACATTTCGTTTGCCTGATACTTTTGGAACCATGAGAGAAGGTTTAATATTAGACTTTGAGTATAAATAAACGGCTTACAAACTACATTTTAGGAGATAAAAGATGAAACTAACAAAGAGTGCTTTAAAGCAGATTATCAAAGAAGAGTTACTTAAAGAGTTCGCCCCCTCTTATGGTGGCGGAGATGGCAGCGAATGCGAAGAGTATCAAGAAGAAATTGAAAGGGTCGCTAAGATGATTGGAGATTTTAATGAAAGTCTGGCTAAACAAATACAAATATATAATAAAAACAAAGAACTTTCCGACCCTGACAAAAATGAAAGATGGCAACCATTGTTTAATAAAGTAGACGGTAAGTGGGTAAAGAAAACGTTTAGAGATAGCAATTTTCTTCTATTACAATACGAACTTTATGAGAATAGAATGAAAGGCGCTGCTCGCAGGATCAAAAGAGATAGAAACGATATCAAGAAAGTGGCCGAATATCTTGAAGGACACATAAACGAAAATCCACAATGTAAGGGAAGAACTCCCGATGCAGAACAAATGCTTGATATGATTTCCCAAATTCGAGCAGAGATGGCAGATGATGCTGGTGTAGCCGACGCTATCGGCGATGCGTTGAAGGGTCTATAATGTCTAAATACGAGCAAAAGTGGTGGAAATTTTTAGCGGAGTCTGAAGACTTGGCTACTGAAGAACAAAAAGAAATGATTGCCCGTTTATTGGGGGATGAGAATGAAGAGGCTCAAAACCAAGGTTTTGAAATAGCCATTACTCTATTGCCACAATATATTGCTCGTGCCAAGGAAATGGCTCTCTTTGGTTATGATAAGGGATTCTTTCGCAGCCAAGGTCTTATAAAAGACCTATTGCTAGATTATATCGATACAAACTGGGATGGTCCAGCATATAAAAATCTTAGAGATAATCAAAAAACACCAGAAAATCTTGCTAAATATTTTGGTGTTAGTGTTGAAGCCGTCGATATGATGAATAAATTTAGAAAAAAAGTGCTATCTGTTACCAATATTCAAGAACTCAAAGAGGCTATCGACCTCTTCTATCTTGTTTCTCAAAAGTTAAAAGAAGATGGTATGCGAGTTGACGATGACGCCTTTGCTCCTAAATTCACTTATAAGGATCCATATGTATCTGTACCTTTAAAAGAACTATTTATTAGAAACGAATATGGATATACCACCTTTGAGTTATACTGGATCAAAAGATATTTAAGTAGAATACTAGAATCCGAATACCCAGTAGCATACCACAACGCTGAAGATATACCATTTTAACATTTTATAGGACAAAAGTCAATGAATATTACAGATAAACAACTTAAAAACTTGATTATGGAAGAACTTACCAAGTCGGACAAAGATGAAATTAAAAAAATTGTCTCAAAGGAAGTCGAAAGTCTACTTAAAAGCAAGTCAACCAAGGACATGATTGTAGACGAAATTGAAAAGCATATGCGCTCCAAAGACGCAAAAGAGCAAGTTGGAGAGATTGCCAAGAAAGTTCTCAAGAAACTTTACAAAGATTTGTCATTACAACACCCTTACATCATTGACAGAATAAAGGTATAAGTAACATGAAAACAATGTTTGGTTTATGGGCTTTATTGCCCTATTTGCACGATAGTAACCTATTTATAGAAAACGAGGAAGAAGTTATTTTGCAAGTTTTTGAAACAGAATCTAACGATCTGGAGCAAATTGCTGTAGAAATTTTATCCGATTCTTCGAATAAATCATGGTATACTACACTTGATACACCAGAAACCCAAACTAGGCGACTTGATTATAGAGATTGGCTCTAGATCTATTGGTGTTCTAATCAAAAAAAGAAAAAAAATATACGTTGAAGAAGATGAAGTCTACTACTGGATGGTACATTGGGTGTCTGGAGTCCATATGACTCCATATATTGAAGAAGAATACTTGATTTATTGTCTAGAATCTGGTATATTTACTATACTAACAGGAGAAAAAGTTGACTACTAACAAGTGGAACGTGTATAAAATCTTTTCTAACGGAAAAACAGCAAAGAAGCCGTGTTTTGAGTTTGTCTATGACAACGAAGATGCGGTTTTTTCTTATTTTGAAAGCAATATTAAGCCTACAATGCCATCAAAATTCCAAAAATATAAGTTTCAAGTGCTTAAGGAAGGTGTTGAGCCGGAAGTTATTAATAATTCTTCATCAGAAAACGACGCCATAACTCAAAAACGAAGCAAAGTGCTGCAAAGATACCTAAGAGAGAACGAAAATATTTTAGATTTTGGTAACTCTATTGATTTTGCACTAATGTTGGCCTCTGAAACTGACTGGAAATGGCAATGGGCAGCAGTTCAGAGAGTAACAAATACGTATTTGCTAGGTATATCGCCTGTTTTTACTAGTTATAATAAGGCTGTTGAATGGGTTGACAGCCAAATGTGAGTTATGAACGGTTTATATGACGATGAGGAACTGGAATACATCTTCCATAAGGGAGATTTAGTACACTACGTCTATGAAACGTTCGCTATGTCTTCTCATTCTGGTTTTGTTCTCGATCATAAAGAAGAAATGGGAATCATAATTTCGGAAATTGTACACACAGCCCCCTATAATCAAGCAGGGGGCTTTTTTAGTCTTGGAGATCCACTTTTTCATCGCGATGATGTGCCTTACTATCGAATATATTCAATTGAAAAGTGTCAAATATTTTATATTTCTTGTGATAAAATACAAATTATAAAAAACAAAGAATAATAAAGTGACTTTTGGTCGCTTTTTTTATTTTATGTCTCTCACACTAAACAAAAACACTATTTATAGTAGTATTTTGAACCGGAGTTTCTATTTTGGATAAAAAAAAGGTCGTAAATACGATTATTTTAGACGATGAAGGTCGTTTTTTAATAATTAAACGTACAAAGACCGCTCCAACTCATCCTTTACATTGGGATTTGCCCGGTGGGCATGTTGAAGAAGGAGAAAGTCTTGAAGAAGCGGCGATTAGAGAGGCACTTGAGGAAACTGGGCTTACAATCAGCAATATAAAAGCAAAAAATGTTCCAGATTCTTTCAGAAAATACTTTACAACCAAAAATTACAGCGGAAAAATAGAATTTAAAGAAAATCCTGAGTCCGGAGTGATCGAACATAACGATTACAAGTGGGTAACTCTAGAAGAATACGAAAATATGGAAGATTTAAGCATCAAACCAGAGGAAATTAAAAAGGCTATGGAAAAAACTACCTTGAAAGAGCAATATGAAGCAATGCTCCAAGAAAAGCTTGAAAAGTTGCTTATGGAAGGGCGCAAAGAGAACGTTCAGAAGAAGTACGGCTCCCTCAACGACTATGGCGAAGACAATATTTCGCGGCTGCTTGATGCCGATGAAAAGAATAATTACAAATATGTTGATTGGATGGCAAAACAGGCTTTAAAATATGCTAAACAAAACGCTGAACAAGTAAAATCGAATCCTAAATTGAATATGGAATATATGATCGGAGATTATATTGATCGTATTATCAATGCTGTTAAAGATTTCATCTATAATAGAAGCCAACTAAAGAATAAAGATCTTAATCAATATAAAGATATCGATGAAATTGGCATTGCTATCCAAAAAGATATTATATTGCCAAGAATCGCAAAAGCAAGAAAGCAAAGAGGCGAAGATCCTCGCACACAGCAGTTCCTTGATGCTGAAGAAAGCACAGTTATCTTTGAAAATGATCGATTCTTTGTTGTGCGCCCAGATACTGTTGAGTCTTCTTGTTATTTTGGTGCTAAAACCAGATGGTGTATCGCCCAGCCCGAAAATCAAATGTTTCGGCACTATTCTGAAGGAGATTACCAGATATTTTACTTTATTAAAGATGATACAAAAAAGCCAGATGATCGTTTTTCCAAAATCGCAGTGCAAATTGGAGGTCTTGAGCCATATACGCAGTTTCAAAAGTTCTGGGATCGACCCAATACATCATATGATAATTATACCCAAGATCCTTCTGAATTCGCTACTTTCTTGTCAGATGAAACCGAAATTCCAATCACAGATGCGATGAGAATGATGGAGGCAATCTGGAAACACGCAGAGGCTAATCCACCAACGGATTCTAAGAGAGAACAATATCTTGAACTAGAGTCTAAAATCGAACAAGGCAAATTTGACAAAGAACACATAACTTTTTCTGCCTATGTTTCAGAAGATAACCCACCTCGAATGATTATCTATCCAAGTATCACAGCAAACAACATCGTTTTCAAGCCTGAAGGTGTCAAAGAACTATTAAAAAATGGACTTACAGACTCAGAGGGCAATGAATATGAAGGCGATGAGATCGGGCAAGTATTGGCTGAAAGATTTTATAAGGCTTTGAACCTTGCAGAGGATCAATTTGTAAACTACAAAACAGATGAACTTTTTAAAATCTCCTCCCCTCGCACAATACCTTACAGATTCAATGCTTATGAAGATGACCCAGAAGTTAGATACAACGTAAATTATAATGAAGATGAAATGTCTTTTGATTTTGAGTTAGAGACTCCAAATGGTATCTTCGAAGCCGAGAATGAAGAAACAGTAAATATTGAATATACAATGTATCGATTGGGCAAGAAATTTGGAAAGTTAAAAGATTGGTTTGATATAACTGCTTTATACCCACTTATACCAGAGGCAAAAGACACAACAATCTCTTTAGAAG
>BCSF01000450.1_pt1 | contig 16345 bp, 26 predicted proteins | sample 1016431 | NCBI WGS metagenome assembly BCSF01 (sample SAMD00045685;SAMD00045686;SAMD00045687;SAMD00045688;SAMD00045689;SAMD00045690;SAMD00045691;SAMD00045692;SAMD00045684;SAMD00045690;SAMD00045691;SAMD00045692;SAMD00045684;SAMD00045685;SAMD00045686;SAMD00045687;SAMD00045688;SAMD00045689, study...
ACCCTTATTTTTCAACGATTTTTTAACCTAATTTTATGATTTTTTGGAGATACTACATATAGTATGCACCCCCTTGGCATCGGCGACAATGTCATTGTAACCAATTCTAACTCAGAAGAGATTTTTTAATGAGCTTTAAGCAATATAACGGTATCGAAATTATTAATTGGAACAGACAGGAAGAACAGAAGTATAAAGTTTGCTGTAAATGTGGGTCATGGGGAACGTTTGCGCTACAAACAAAACATGGGAGCTATTATTTCCTATGTGGGAAACATTATTTTGAGGCAAAAAATGAAAACAAAGACCAAAACAAGCAAAAAAAAATCGACGACCAAAAAAGCGCCTACGGACTTTTTCGGTGAAGCGCTAAAATATTTTAATCAAAGAACAGTTTTACCAGAAACAGCTGGGAAGGGCGTTGTCAAAGGTAATACCGTGGCACGAATACATGATTATTTAGGTCAATCTAGCGATAAAAAAGAATAAAAAAATTTTTGCAAAAAAAATGCAAAAAATCACATAGTACTATGTACTAAGATTTCCAAAAAAACGAAATTTTGTACACATAAATATAGATAATAAATTTATGAGGTTATGTACTATGAAAACTAAAGAAAAACTATTAGAAGAAATAAAAAAAATCTCCAGAGATAATTATAATGGAGATGGGGAAACTTGGCTTGATACTGCTGCGTTTAAAGCTCTCTTTAACTTTTATTCTGCAAGAAATTTAAAGAAAATTAAAGATCATCTTTTGTGGGAAGTAGAAATTCAAAAAAAGTTTGAGGATAAACATTAAGTGGTGCTAATAAAATGAACAATGGAAATACCACTACCAAACAAAAAATATAACATTATTTATGCTGATCCAGCTTGGAAATATGATAGTGGGTTCTTAAAAAGAAATTGGTCAAATAAATATAAAACTATGAAAGCAGAGGATATTTATAATATTCCTGTTAAGAAAATAACTGATGATAATTCTATCTTATTTTTATGGGTTACATTTCCTAAATTATTAGAAGGATTGGAAACAATTAAACAATGGGGTTTTACATATAAATCTTGTGCTTTTAATTGGGTTAAAAAAAATAAAGTTTCAGATAGTTGGTTTTGGGGTATGGGCCATTGGACTAGAGCTAATGCAGAATGTTGTTTAATAGCAGTAAAAGGCAAACCACAAAGAGTATCTAAAGGAGTGCATTCTTTAGTATGCACCAAGATTGAAGAACACAGTAAGAAACCAGATTGTGTTAGAGATCGCATAGTGGAACTGTGTGGTGATTTACCAAGAATAGAATTATTTGCTAGACAAAAAACACCTGGTTGGGATGTTTGGGGTAATGAAGTATGATTGATTTTACTTTGAACAAAAAATGAGAGCACTCTGCCCACCAAGAAATACACCTGATAAAGATATAGTTATGACACCAGAATATTTAGCTATAAATATTATCAATCATTTCAAACCAACTGGTAAAATCTTAGATCCTTGTCGTGGAACTGGTGCATTTTATAATAATTTTAATACAGATGATAAAGATTGGTGTGAACTCACTGAGAATAAAGATTTTTTGACTTATGATAAAAAGGTAGACTGGATTATTACTAATCCACCATGGAGTAAAATGAGAGAATTTTTAGAACATGGGATGAAAATATCAAAAAACATTGTCTATTTAACAACAATTAATCACTACACAACCAAACGCAGAATAAAAGATATGATATCTGCAAAATTTTCATTAAAGGAAATATACTGTGTTCCTACACCAAAGAATGATTTTCCACAGTTAGGTTTTCAACTTGCTGCCATTCATACTCAAAAAGATTGGGATGGTAATATTAAATTTAATTATTCGTGATTGATTTTACTTTAAACAAAAAAGATGTGCCTGAGGGCAAATTATATAGCGAATTTACTATCCTAAACTGGGATAGAAAGAAAGAAATGCAGCACCGAGTCTGTTTATACTGCGATGCTTGGGGTACATTTGGTATTCAAGCTAAAGACGCATACAGACAGTATTATTTCTTGTGTGGAGATCATTATTCAAATGAAAAAACAGAAAAAAAATAAATCAATTGATGTCTTTGCCTTAATGGTCAAACACATGAACGAAAAGACACCGATTAAACCGAACTCAGGTCGTGGAGTCGTCACCGATAGCACAGTTTCTAGGATACAAGATATTTACAAGGGGGATAAGAAAGAGAATGAATGAAATTAAAAATATTAGACCTCTTTTCAGGTATAGGGGGTTTTAGTTTAGGGTTAGAATCAACAGGACATTTTGAGACTGCTGCATTCTGTGAAATAGAACCATACTGTCAAAAAGTTTTAAAGAAACATTGGCCTGATGTTCCAATTTTTGATGACATTCGCAAGTTGAAAGGAAAAGATATTGGAGCAATCGACATTATTACAGGAGGATATCCCTGTCAGCCCTTCTCCGTTGCTGGAAAACAAAAAGCTGAGCAAGATCCGAGACACCTCTGGCCAGAGTATTTTAGACTTATCAAAGAACTCCGACCAACTTGGGTTATTGGAGAGAATGTTAGTGGGCATATTAAACTCGGTCTCGACACCGTACTCGAGGACTTGGCGAGTGAAGGTTACTCCACGAGGACATTTAGTATTTCAGCTTCTAGCATCGGTGCAAACCACAAAAGAGAACGCATCTGGATTATTGCCAACTCCAACGGCAGTAAATTTCTCGAAGAAAACAGCAGTGTACGATCCGAAGGCACCGAGTCTATCAGGTCGAACATTGGAAGTATTTGCGAAAACATATCCAAAACGAATGATGTGGCCAACTCCGACAAGATGCAACGACAGTTTTTATGTGGACAAGAGTCCGAACAGACACAAACGACATTCGAGAGGTCTAGCGAGCGAAGTGGAGCATCGAACCATGTGGCCGACACCAACAGCGAACGACAGCAAGAACAATGGTGGCCCATCTCAGTTGAGAGACAGAGAAAAAAAGGGCAAGAACTTAAATGCGAAAGCTGGTGGGAGTCTGAACCCAGAGTGGGTAGAGTGGCTCATGGGATACCCAAAAGGGTGGACAGACTTAAAACCCTCGGAAACTCCGTAGTACCTCACATACCCTATTACATTGGTCAAGCGATTGTAGAAAGTTATCAATGAAGATAACTATTCCCTACAAACCTCGACCATTACAGAAAGAGATACATAAGAACCTCAAAAGGTTCAATGTCCTGGTCTGTCATCGTAGATTTGGAAAAACTGTTTTAACAGTCAATGAGATCATTAAGAAGTGTTTACAAAACAAACTTCCTAGACCTCGCTATTATTATATAGCTCCTACTTACAGTATGGCGAAAAGAATAGCCTGGGATTATTTAAAATATTACACCTCGGTTCTACCGAAGATGGAATATCACGAAACAGAACTACGAGCTGATCTTCCTAATGGTGGTAGAATACAGTTATTGGGTTGTGAAAGACCACAAACCCTTAAAGGATTGTATATGGATGGTGTGATTTTGGATGAGGTAGCACAAATGCCTCCCAAAATGTGGACTGAAGTTATTAGACCAGCATTATCTGATCGTAAAGGTTTCATGGTAGCGATTGGAACACCCCAAGGACATAATTCCTTCTTTGAACTCTATAATCATGGACTTCACGATGAGAATTGGTATGCACAAAGTTTTAAAGCTAGCGAAACTAAGATTGTTGATGAAGAAGAACTAGCAGAAGCAAAAAAACTAATGCCTCCTGAGATATATGAGGCAGAATATGAATGTAGTTTTGAAAGCTCTGCAATCGGAGCTATCTACTCACAATCATTAGCGAAAGCAGACAACGAAGGTCGTATTACCAAAGTTCCTTATGACTCTACTGTCAAAGTGGATACTTACTGGGATCTAGGGATGCGAGACAAGACTGCAATATGGTTTGTGCAGCAAAAAGGATCTGCAATCCACCTTATAGACTACTTTGAAGATAGTGGCGAAAGTTTAGAGTATTATGCCTCGGTTCTTGATGAAAGAGGATATATATACGATACCCATTACCTACCCCATGATGCGAATGTTCGTGAGATAGGAACTGGTAAATCAAGATTAGAAATAGCTCAATCACTGGGATTAGTGACAAGCATTGTACCGAAGATGTCGATTGAAGATGGTATCAATGCTACCAGAATGACACTAGGGCGATGTTGGTTTGATTATGAAAAAACCAAAGATGGACTAGACGCATTAAGACAATATCGATGGGCAGTCACCGATAAAGGCGAAACAAAGAACAGACCTTTACACGACTGGACTTCTCATGCAGCAGACTCATTTCGATATGTATGCACAGGATTACAAGAGACTAAGAATTGGTCATCAAGGATTGAATATCCACGATTAGGAATCGTTTAATGAACATAAAATCAAAACTAGATTACATCGTTAATCTATCAAAAACTAATTTTGATAGTATTGGTTTTATTCCATCACCATATTTGGAAAAACTTTTAATAAATGATCAAGTTTTTTTTGAATATGAAGGTGGATTAGAAGGTGGTTTTTGTGTCATTGGATCAGGAAAAAGTAGTTCTTTAAAAATATATCAACATTGTATAGAGCAAGATTTAAGAAAACTACAACATGGTAGAAAATTATTTAACAAAATAGAAAACATAGCAAGAGATAAAAACTATGACAATATTCATCTTAGAGTAAGAGAAAACTTAGAAGCAAATAAATTTTGGAAAGCAATAGGTTTTAATTTTTTATATTTAGAGCCAAAAATAACACAAAGAACAAACAAAGGAATTAATCATTGGGTTTATAAAATTAAAAATCCAAAACAATATAGTTTAATTACATGAAATTAACAAAAGACAGATTAAAATCACTTATAGGACAAGAGATTACAAACTCTTTAGGTTTTTATGGTGGTCAGTTATCAGAACAAAGACGCAATGCGTTAAAGTTCTATTTAGGTGAACCTCTGGGCAATGAAGTAGAAGGTCAATCTCAAGTAAGATCACAAGATGTATTAGAAGTAGTCGAGAGTATTCTCCCTTCGATGATGCGTATCTTTACTCAAGGTGAGAGTATAGTTCGATTTGAACCTCAAGGCCCTGAAGATGTAGCTTACGCAGATCAAGCATCTGATTATATCAACCATATCTTTATGAAAGATAACAATGGTTATTCTATCTTACACACCATGTTCAAAGATGCTTTGATTTCTAAAAATGGTTTTGTCAAATACTATTGGAAGAAAGACAAAGAACAAAAGCAAGAGTCTTATGAAAACTTAACTGTTGCTGAGTACCAGGCATTATTAGCAGATCCTGAAGTAGAAGTTGTTGAAGTCGATGATTCTGCATCAGAACTTGATGTTGATAATATGGATATGATGGAAGTCACATACAATGTGACAGTCAAAAGAGTAAAGGATTATGGTCGTGTTGTTATTGAGAGTGTACCCCCTGAAAGTATGCTTATTAGTAAAACAGCGACTTCATTAGAAGATTGTAACTTTATTGGTCAAAGAGTTTTTAAGACAAGATCAGAATTAATTAGCATGGGCTTTGACAAGAAGATTGTCAATGAACTACCAGTAGCTGATGAAGAAATTTATAACACAGAGGCTGTTACGAGAAGATCGTATGACGATGAGACGATGCCTCAAGAATATCAAAACATTGATCCTTTACTGACACGAGTTTCGATTGTCGATTGCTACATGAAATGCGATTACGACAATGATGGAATAGCAGAACTAAGACACATCGTAGTTGGTGGCTCGGGCCCTAACGCATATCACATATTAGAAAATGAACCCATTGAACAGATACCTTTTGCTACTGTTACTGCTCTCCCTATGCCTCATCGGTTCTATGGATTATCCATATACGATTTAATTGGCGATGTTCAAGAGATTAAGACTACCCTTCTAAGGCAAACTCTTAATAATGCCTATCTACAAAATAACGCAAGAACTGTAGTTGTAGATGGTCAAGCAAACATAGACGATCTCCTTACTTCAAGAGCTGGGGGTATCGTGAGAGTGAAATCACCTAATGCTGTCACACCCCTAGCTTCACCTAACTTCATGCAAGAAGGTTTAGCAATGATTGAGAAAGTCGATCAAATACGAGAAGGCAGATCAGGTGTTTCCAAAGTACAAATGGGATTAGACTCTGATGTCATTAACAAGTCACACACCACAGCAACGAGTGCGAATGTGATGATGAATGCTTCGACTCAAAGAATTGAGTTATACGCAAGAAACTTTAGTGAAGGCATCAAAAGAATGTTCCAGGGCATTTTAACTTTGGTTTGTAAATACCAAGATCAAGAAAGAATTATAAAACTAAGAAATCAGTTTATACCGATGAACCCTAGAGAGTGGGTAGATCGATATAACGCAACAGTACAAGTTGGACTCGGTACAGGATCACAAGATCAACGACTAGAAGTTTTAGGTCGTGTATTAGCAGTACAAGAAAAACTAATTGGTGCTGGTGGTATGGGTATTGTCGATCCTCAAAAGATTTATAATACCTTAGAGAAGTATTTAGAAAATGCTGGTTACAAAGATGCAAGTCAGTTCTTTAACAATCCAGCTACAATGCCTCCTCCACCCCCTAGACAAGCAAGACCTGATCCGACAGTACAATTAGCACAGGCAGAACAGCAAAGACTAAGAGCAAAAGATCAAGCTGAACTACAACTAAAAGCTAGAAAACAACAAGTTGATGAGCAGCATAAACTTGAAAAGTTAAATCTCGATCAACAAAAACTAGCAACCCAGGTTGTCAAAGAGTCTGATGCAAGACAATTAGAAAAAGAAAAATTAGCAACCAAAATTATACAACAAGGAATTAACTAATGGCATTCACTTCCCCTTTTTTCCAAGGAACTCAAGCACAAGGAATTATTGACAACTATCTTAACAACCAAGCTGGTGGGTTGCCTCCTTACACTACTCCATCAACCAATCCCTATAGAGTTGATGTAGATCCTTTCGTGCCACCAGCAGCTCAACCAACACCAGATACACCAGACAGTAATATACCTAACTGTGAGGAGTTATATCCTGGAGAGGGCAGAGTTTATGATCCTGTCTTACAGGCTTGTGTTCTCCCAGAGTCACAAGGTGATGGTGATGATAACAACATGATGGGAGAAACCTATCAAGGTGTAGGAAGTGTATTTAGTCCAGAACAAAATGCTTTTATGAATTTAGGTTTGGGTGGTAGCACTGCTGATGATGTTCAGTCTTATTTTGGATCAGGAAAGTTAGATTTATATGGTGATGGATTAAGTGGGATGTTCAAAAGATTTACACCCTTTGGTCAATTAGGTGTTTACCTAGATGCAAAAAGATTAGCTGATGCTGGTATTATTGATAAAAAAGATGATGGTTACTATTTTGCAAAAGGTGGTAACTTAGCATTAGCACAAGCCAACCAAGCATTTGAAAATCAATTAGCAAAAGACAATATGATGGATTTTGCACAAAATACTTTAGGTAAAACTGCTGAAGAAGCTCAAGCTATGGCTGATGTAACCAAAAGAGGTGATAAAGCAGATTATATGGGAGCTAGTGTTTACAAAGATAACAATGCCAATGTTGATATAAATCCATTTCAGTCAAACTTTGGTGCATCTCAAATAGTTTCTTATTCACCACCAGATCCTAATAGACAAAAAAGTGCTAGTGAAAGAACTTTTGATTTTAAACAACAATCAAGAAAATTGTCTGACTTTAATAAAAAATATAGATAACAATGGCAGATAAAGAGCAAAAAAGAAGTTTAGAAGCTAAACAAATATTAGAACACCCATTATTTATAGAAGCAGTAAACAAAATTCGATCCGACCTAGCTAATGAATGGCTAAACAGTGATGTAAAAAATTCAGAACAGAGAGAAAACATCTTTATTATGAGAAGAATGTTGGAACTCGTTGTGATGCAAATCCAGTCCGTCATGGAAACTGGTAAAATCATAAAAAAATAGGAGAAATAAATGGCAGAACAACCAGCAATGGACTCTGCAACAGAGACTCAAACAGAGTCTGTTGCACCAATGCCCAAGCCTCTCAATGTAGGTGAGGCAGCTACAACCCTGAAGAACTTGTTTAATACAAATGCCTCAGAGACTCAGGAAGTAGCAAGTGAAGATTCAACAAAAGAAGTAAGCGACTCGGAAACGAATATCGAAGATACTTTTGAAGATGAAGAACTTATAGATCAAATTGAAGATGAAACACCTTCCGATAGTAATCAAGAACTTTACACATTAACTGTTAATGGTGAAAATGTGGAAGTCACCTTGGATGAACTCAAAAAGGGATATTCTCGACAAAGTGATTATACTCGTAAAACTGAAAAACTATCGCAAGATAGAAAAAGTGTTGAAGAATTAAAAAACGAAAACACCAGGTTGAACGAGGAGGCTAAAATCAAAAGAGATCAATACGAAAAGCAACTGCAAGTATTATCTGAACAATTAAAAGCTAGTGAACCCCAAATCGATATGGAAAGACTCTATCGAGAAGATCCAGCAGAGTTTGTAAAACAGAAAGCTGAACAAGATCGAAGAAAAGAGTTACAAGTAGCAGCTCAACAAGAACAAGATCGCATTCGTCAAGAAAAACAACAAGAAAGCGAAAAGGTCTATTCTCAATATTTAGAGAATGAAAGAAAACTTCTTGCTGACAAACTACCGATCTATAGCGATAAAGATAAAGGGCCACAGTTTGTAAAGAACTTAACTGACTATGCAAAGTCGATTGGTTATACCGATCAAGAAATTGCAATGTTGGTCGATCACCGAGCAGTCCTCATGTTAGCTAATGCTTATCGATACGATAAAGTTAAAAAAGCTAATCTAAAAAATAAAAAAGTGACGAAGGTATCGAAGGTGGTTAGTTCCTCTAGCCCAAAAGTTCAAGATGATGATGAAGTAGCTAAACGATTGAAATCTAAAAAAGCAAATCTTAGAAGAACAGGCAAAGTGCAAGACGCAGCAAATGTTCTTCAACAGATTTATTCTCAATAACATATATAGAAAGGAATAAGTAATGGCACAACCAACCAATACTTTTGATACCTATGATGGTGCAAACTCTATAAGAGAAGATTTAGCTGATGTAATTTACAATATTTCACCTTCTGAAACTCCTTTTATGAGCAACGCAGCAAAAGGTACAGCAACAAACACACTTTACGAATGGCAGACAGACTCACTAGCTGATGCTGCTGCAAACGCACAAATCGAAGGTGATGACTACACAGGCGATGCAAGAACAGCTACAGTAAGACTAAACAACCAAACACAAATCTCTGCAAAAGCAGTAACTATCTCAGGAACTGACGATGCAGTTGATAATGCTGGTATGTCTACACAAATGGCTTACCAACTTGCAAAGATGGGTAAAGAAATCAAGCGAGACATTGAAAGAGCATTAGTAGGTATCGAAAATGCAAAAGTCGCTGGTAACGCATCAACAGCTAGAGAAGCTGCTTCAGTTGGAACATGGTATGGAGGTAATAAACCTGGCACATCATCTGCTGCTGGTAACTTCTCAACCAATGGTTCACCTTCAGCAACTCCGGCTGGTACAGGAGCAACAGCAATCGCTGGTGGTACAAATCGTGCATACACTGAGGCATTATTAAAAGCTGGTCTTTTAAAAGCCTTTGAATTGGGCGGAGAGCCTGAGACTGTTATGATGACTCCGTCACATAAGCAGACTGCTAGTGCATTTGCTGGGGTAGCGACAAAGTACAAAGATGCGAGTGACAGAGTATCAATCGGTACTACTGACATTTATGTATCAGACTTTGGTGAGGTAGCTTTCGTACCAAACAGACATCAGAACGCAAACAGAGTTGATATCCTACAAATGGATATGTGGTCAGTGGACTTCCTAAGACCATTCCAAACTACTGATCTTGCAAAGACTGGTGACTCTGACAAGAAGTTACTCTTAGCTGAGTGGACTTTATGTGCAAAAGCACCAAACGCAAACTATGGTATCTTTAACCTAACAGCATAATTATTTATCTTGGGGGGTGTTTATGCACCCCCTTTTACTTATAGAGAGGAACAAATGGCAATATTCAGCAATAAAAAACATACATCAAAGTTGTTTAAGGTTGTAGCTAACGCAAAGAAATCAGACCAAATGATTTCTAAAGGTGATGGTAAAAAACAATCAAAACAAACTTCACCAGGTGATCGTAAATACGATCCAATGTTAAGCATCTCAGGTAATCAAGGTCTATCTATGAAAGATACTGTTGATGCAATGATAGCTAAAGCGATAAAGTAATGTCAAAAAAATTCTCACTTAATGATCCTGGGGATCAAGCATCAGTCAAAACTAATCTTATTGTCGATGAAGCTGAGAATAAATTTCATATTGAAAACTATCAAGATCAAGCAACTATTAAAGAAATCCTAGACTCCAATAAAAAAGCACAAAATGAAGGTGCATATAAATTAAATGCACTAAAGAATGAAAAAGGATATCGTGTTGCTCGATTACCAAACATAGTCGTACATCAATTAGCTAAACAAGGCATCTTAAATTACAATGGAAAAGTCTTAGATAAGACGAGGTTCTTTCGTTGGTTAAACGACTCCGATAACAAACATTTTAGAATATATACAGGCAACTTATAATGGCATTAGACACATACTCCAATCTCAAAACTACTATTGCAAACTACCTTAATAGAAGTGATCTTACTGCATACTTAGGTGATTTTATTACTTTAACTGAGGCTAGACTTAATAGAGAGTTACGAGTAAGAGAAATGGTAAACACAGACACCTCCACAACTACAGTTGCTGGTACACAAAGTTATTCTCTACCAACAGGATATTTAGAAGCAACCACTGTTATCTTTCAAAGCGATCCTTATTGCACATTAAGATTTATTAGTAATAGTGATTTTTATAATAAATATAATGCTAGTCAAAGTAGATGAAAACCCACCTACTTTACAATTGTTGGATCAAATATTTTGCTAGGAGTAGCACCTAATTCAGCTACTACCTTACAGATTAATTATTACAAAAGTCTAACTGCATTATCAGATAGTAATGCCTCTAATGATATACTTACAAATTATCCTGAGTTGTATTTGTATGGTGCATTAGCAGAGTCAGCTCCATTTATTATGCAAGATGAAAGAATAAACACTTGGGGTAATCTTTATAAAGAAGCTCTCAAGAATGCAAACGAAACATCATCAAGAGGTTCAACCACATCTTCACCTTTACAGATGTCTACTCCTCAGGTGGCCTAGATGATTGAGTTTGGTGATTTACAAGCCGATCTACCTAGCTATCAGAACTCAGGAGCTTTAAAGGTAGATAATGTCATTCCTTTAAGAAAAGGTTATCAAGCATTGCCTGGATTTCAGGCATTGAGTGGAACTGGATTGACAGGAAGTGCTGTCGGTTTATTTACAAGTTTTAGTGCTAGTGGTTCAACCAACTATGCTGGAGATGCTACCAAGCTTTATCAGATGGACTCCTCTCTAGTCTTTCAAGATAAAAGTAAAGCTGGTGGTTATAACAATTCGACTACAGAAAATGCAAGAGACTTTTGGGCATTTACACAGTTTGGTTCAAACATTATTGCAACCAATTTTGCAGACAATATTCAAAAGTTTACAGAAGGTTCGAGTAGTGCTTTTAGTGATCTTGTTTCTCTCAAAGCAAAATACATTGCAGTCATTAGAGACTTTGTTGTAGCTGGATACACAAACGAGTCAGGTACAGTGTATAACCAAAGAGTTAAGTGGTCAGGTATTAACGATAGTTCTACTTGGACTCCTAGCCAAGCTACACAGTCTGGCTTTCAAGATATTGTAGGATCACATGGTAATATTCAAGCCATCGTAGGTGGTGAGAGTGCTGGTGTGATTTTCATGGAAAAAGCTATCTACAGAATGTCTTATGTAGGCGTGCCATTAGTTTTTCAGTTTGATAAGATTGCAGATAATTTAGGTGCATTTGCTCCTAAATCTGTTGCTTCTTATGGAAACATGGTTTTCTTTTTAGCACAAGATGGTTTTTACAAACTGACTGGTGGACAACAACTAACACCAATTGGAAATGCAAGAGTTGATAATTTTTTCTTTGAAGATTTATCCTCAAATTTAGATGGAATTACATCTGCTGTCGATCCAAACAATAGTATTGTTGTGTGGTCTTATCGAGGATCAGGAGCTACAGGAACTACTAATAACAAACTTTTGATATACAACTATGCAGTTGATAAATGGAGTACAGGCAGTGGTCAAGACTTAGAGTTTATTGCTAGTGCATCACAAGAAGCATTTACTACCTTAGAGAGTTTAGATGTTTTAGGTGACTTAGATAATCTTCCAAAGTCATTAGACTCATACTTTTATAAAGAAGGTATTGTTGGTCTAGCTGGTTTTAACTCAGCAAACAAATTTGGTAAGTTCATTGCGAATAGTTTATCAGCCACAGTTGATACGACAGAGTTTGAAGGTGCTGAAAATAAAAGATCAACCTTAATTAACTGTAGACCTATTGTTGATGGAACAACAAATACAACAGTCACAGTAACACCAATTACTAGAAACTCGCAGCTTGATACAATTACTGTGGGTGATGCTGTAAGCACCAACGACTCTGGTACTTGTCCTTTGAGATCAACATCCAGGTATCATCGAGTTCGTGTAAATGTGACAGGAAATTTCAATACCATGTCAGGTGTAGATATAGAAGCGAGACCTGAAGGTGGCAGATAATCAGTTTCCTCAAGTACCTTTATCGATACCAGATACAGGACAACACTTACGATTAGTTTCGACATCATTGAACAATACGATCAATGGTAAACTTAACAGCACTGGCTCTATTACGCTGACTGCTAGTGCTACATCAACAACCCTTACAGATGCAAGAATAGGTGGAAACTCAGTTATTTTGTTTATGCCTACAACTGCTAATGGAAGAACAGCTCTTAATGGACTTCATGTTTCAGCTAGAGCAGACGGAAGTGCCACATTAACTCATGCAAGTTCAGGAAACACAGACCAAAACTTATCATACTGTGTCATTGGCTAATGTCGTCACTAGAGTTCCTAGTGAAGATGTTAAGTTTATATGGAGTCAAATCAAACCTTTACTAGAAAAGGCATTAGACGAAACCTATACGATTGATGATATTTACAAAGGATTAATCGAAGATCGTATGCAACTATTTATTAGTTGGAATGATGAAAAAGTCGAAAGTGCTGTTGTTACAGAAATAGCACAATACCCTCAGTCAAAAGTATTACGATACTTTTTAGCTGGAGGAGTGAACCTAGAAAACTGGTTAGAAAGAATACAAAAAGTAATCGAAAAATTTGCAAAGAAAGAAAACTGTACTCACCTTGAAGTCGCTGGGCGAAAAGGATGGGTAAGAAAATTGAAAGGATTTAGAGTTAAAGCATACTTACTAAATAAGGAAATATAAAATGTCAAAAGGATCAAACCCACAAAATGTAACTACAACAACATCAAGTGAACCATCAGAGTTTATTAGACCTTACTATACTCAAGCTATTGAAGCCGCACAGGACTTATACGAGAACCCTGATATACCCTCATTCTTCCCTAATAACACTTATGTTGATTTTGCACCAGAAACAGATGCTGCTTTACAACTAGCAAGTGCAAGAGCTATCCAGGGCAATCCCTTACTAGGTTCATCACAAACAGAAATAAATAAGATTTTACAAGGCGATTATCTATCACCTACTACCAATCCGTACTCTCAAGCATTATTCAATCAAATGGCTGGTGATGTCACATCACAAGTTCAATAACAATTTAGCAAAGCTGGTCGTCTAGGATCAGGTGCTAATCAAGAAATATTATCAAGAAGTTTAGGTGAACTTGCCAATAAAGTTTATGGCGATCAGTATAATCGTGAAAGACAAAATCAAGTCGCTGCAACTCAAATAGCACCACAACTTGGTGAGATGGACTACAACGATATTGCAAGATTGCAACAAGTAGGCCAAGAACGAGAAGCACTAGAAATGGCAAAATTACAAGATGCCATAGCAAGATACGACTACGGACAACAACAACCCTACATCAAATTAAATCAATACTTAGGTTCATTAGGTGCTGCTGTGCCATCAACTACTGTATCAACTCAACCAGTCTTTAGAAACACTGGTGCTGGATTACTCGGTGGTGCAATGACTGGTGCAAACATAGCTAATATGATCCCAGGACTAGGAACAGGCATCGGAGCTATTGGTGGTGGACTACTTGGAGGGTTCTTTTAATGGTAGCGAAAGCATTACAAAATAGAGGACTTATACCTAACTCAGCCTTAGATGTTACAATGAATGTAATACCATCTATGAATGTTGGTGGTATGGGAACACCTAGAACTACACCCTATTCTACATTTACAACACCTAGAAGAAGCTACTCTGCTTTACCACAAAACACATTTGCAAGTGGTATGGAGCAAGGTGGTAGAAATATGTACTCTGCATTACCTAGTGGTGGTCAAGCAACTACAACTTCTCCTAATGCTTTTGCTGCTGGTATGGAACAAGGTGCAAAAAATGTTTATGCCAAACCAGCATTTGTAAAACCTCAACAAAAACCAGCTAATGTTCCACCTAACCAATTAGGTCAAAACTTATTAAATTTTGCAACAAGTGGTAGTGGTCAAGCATTTGCACAAGGTTTACTTGATAAAAGTGGTTATTCAACTATTCCAGTGTCTTTTGGTGAGGCTCTAGCTTCTGGAATGAAGTCAATGAATGAGTATAACCAAATAACAAAAGCACAAGAATTTGAACAAGAAAAATTTGATTATCAAAAAACTCAAGATACTTTAGCTAATGAAATAGCACTTTTACAAATAACAACAAAAGACCAAAGAACTGCATTAGAGAAAAAAATGTCTGTTGTTCATCCTAACTTAGTGCCTGGTTCTGCTGAATACGCAGAAAAAGCTCTTGAATTAGCAAAAGCTGGTGGGATTAATATAGATCAAACACAAGAGTCTGAGTTTGTAAAAGAAGGTATAAAAGATGGATATAAGGCAATAGATAAAGCTAGAGAGTCAATAAATGCTGGTAAAGAAGTAGATGCAAGACTTGAAATATTAGCAAATCTTCTTGAAAATGAAGATCTAGATACAGGCCCAATACGGTTAGGTCTTTTACATGAAGAAAACAATTAGATGAATTAGGACTTTTATCTTTAGAAGATTCTGAAAAATTAAATGCACAACAAGTATTTTTTGCAACAGCAAACTATATTGTTCCTCGTATGAGGGTGGTAGGCTCTGGTGCTACATCTGACTTTGAGGCTAACTTATTTAAATCTGCGTCACCTAATTTAGCAAACACTAAAGAGGGTAATAAAATTATAGTAGCTGGTATGAGCGATATTAATTATTACCACCAAACACGATTTAATTTGATGGAAGAATATTTTGCTAGGAATAAAAACTTACTTGGTTTTGGTGATTTTGCAGATCAAGAACTAGGTAGTATTTTTCCGACCTATGGAAGCGATGAGGAGTTCGATCAACTTGTAGAGAGTGGAAAACTTAAATCTGGTGATTGAGTTTACGACAGAGTGAATATTAATGGTTTTTATATATTAACGGAAGAAGATATTAGAGGTTAAAATGGCAGCTCCTAAAAAACAAACATTAACTCCAGTTGAAAACGAAACTTCAAAATTTACAAATTTAGCTAGATCATTTCTTGGTCAAGGTACTGCATTAGGTTTTGGTGATGAGATAGAGGCTTATGTAAGATCCAAAATAGATGACTCAAAAAGTTATGACGAACTTTTAACAGAAATAAGAGCAGATATAGATAAATTTAAAGAAGAAAATCCAGCATTAGCTTATGGATCTGAAATAGCTGGTTCTCTAATACCTGGAATAGGTCTTGCTGGTGCTGCTGCAAAAGCTGGAGTTAAAGGTGCTACAAAAATTGGTGCTTTGACTGGTGCTGGTGAAGGTGCTGTTTATGGTGCTGGTGTTGCAGATGAAGGAGAGAGACTTTCAGGAGCAGCATTAGGTGGAACTATTGGTCTTGGAGGTGGAGCTGCAATGTCTAAAATAGCTCCAAAAATAGGCGACACTGCAAAAAAATAATTAAAAAAGGTGTAGATTTAACTCCAGGACAAGCAACATCAGGAACTTTTATAGGAAATGCTTTACGAAATATTGAAGAAACAACATCAAGTGTACCAATATTAGGAACACAAAAAGCCTTAGATTCTTCAAAAATCACTTTTACAAAATAAGTAGCAAATGAACTTTACAAAATTATAAA
>BCSF01000451.1_pt1 | contig 16336 bp, 28 predicted proteins | sample 1016431 | NCBI WGS metagenome assembly BCSF01 (sample SAMD00045685;SAMD00045686;SAMD00045687;SAMD00045688;SAMD00045689;SAMD00045690;SAMD00045691;SAMD00045692;SAMD00045684;SAMD00045690;SAMD00045691;SAMD00045692;SAMD00045684;SAMD00045685;SAMD00045686;SAMD00045687;SAMD00045688;SAMD00045689, study...
TACTTATATAGAGAACGAGTACCTCTTAAATCTGTAGATCTGGAGGCAGCGGTCAAAGAAAAACATGATCACTCTTGGACTTTATTTGATGATGACTGTGAGGGTATGTGTGGAGTGTAGATCATTTTAAAGATGAATTTAAACTTTCGATTTTAGAAGATAACCCCAAACCATCAATAAGAGTTATTTCTTTAGGTGCAGGTGTACAAAGCTCTACAATGATGTTTTTAGCCTATGATGGTGTAATAAAAAATGTTGATGCAGCAATTTTTGCAGACACAGGTAATGAACCTAAAGCTGTATATGAATATTTAGAACTATTAAAGAAAAAAGTCGGCAGTAATATACCTATCCATGTTGTCAGCAAGGGAAACATATATGATGATGCTATTGCAGATAAGGTTCCTGGAACAACAAAAGGATTTCCTACAATGCCTCTATTTATAAGAAATAGTAAAGGTGGAAGATCTATGGGAATGCGACAATGTACAAATGACTACAAGATACAACCACTTTACAAAAAGATCAGAGAGTTAGTTGGTGTTAAAAGTATGAAAAATAAATCAGCAGAAATACTTATGGGCATATCTTATGATGAGCAACAAAGAGCTAAAACTCCAAGATTACAATGGCCTGTGCATGTATATCCATACTTAAATGCAGAAATTACAAGACAAGATTGTTTAGAGTATTACGATTCTAAGGATCTGGGTACACCACCGAGATCAGCTTGTATTGTGTGTCCTTATAAGACAGACAAAGAATGGTATGAAACAAAAAAGAATCAAGATGAGTGGCAGATGGCTGTTGATTTTGATGAAAAAGTAAGAAATATAAATGATAAAGAAAACTATGTACATCCTTCTTTAAAACCACTTAAGGATTTTCCTTATGATGATTCTAAATTAAAAGAGTATGTACCATCTTTATCAATGGACGAATGTGAGGGAATGTGTGGTTTATAAAACAACTTAAAAGAAGTTCTTATCATCACTTTAAGAATTACACAACAAAGTATAAATTTTTAGTGATACATAAAGAACATAACTTAAATAACAAATATAAAGTAATGGTTGATCAATTTATTGGTTTCGTAAGATCAATTTTTGGTCAATTTCTATGTAGTGAATGCTTTTACTATTACTCCAAGAAAAATTTAATCGTGACACATGATCCGTACATAAAATTAGGAATGGAATCAGAGGGATCTCCTTATTACTGTTCTGAAGAATGTGTTATGTATAGGACAGAACTAAACGAACAATATTTGGTTTTATTTAGGAAAAATAATGAAAATTCTTAACTTATATGCAGGTATTGGTGGCAATAGGCAACTATGGGGAGATGAGCATGAGATTACTGCTGTAGAGTATGATCCAAACATAGCAAAGATGTATGAAGACTTATATCCTAATGACAATGTAATTGTTGCAGATGCAAACCAATTTCTTTTAAAAAATGATAAAAACTATGACTTTATATTATGGAAATCTATTGCAAGAACAGATTACTACTTGAAAGGGCAGTAAAACTATCTAAAAGTCTTGAAATAGACCACCACAATGCGGTCATAAACATCAAAAGATTACCACCATCATTCACACAAATGGGTATCATAGAACACCCAAAAACTCTCGGAAAGAGAACATACATCAACATATACATCAGGTTAAACTCAGAGAGATATATCACTCTCGCCCACGAAATGGTTCACGCCAGACAGTTTTTAGAGGGTCAACCTATGTGCGAAGAAGAGGCATATTTACTCGAAACAACCCTTGACAATGACCACCAAAAAAGACTATAATCCAACCATGATGAAAGGAAAAGTAAAAAGAATCTTTGTTGATATGGACGGTGTTCTTGCCGACTTCTTGAAAGGAGTTGAGTCACCAGAATACATTGGTCATCCTTTGACTAATGATGCAAAAGGGCACACTGAATATGACGATAGAAAAGAAGAACTAACAAACAAAAGGTTGTTTGCAAATCTTCCACCAATGGTTGATATGTATGACTTGATTGCATACATCAGACATTGTGAAACACCATGGGAGATATTGACTGCTGCTGGTGCAGTCAACAGAGAGTTAGTAGTTTATGACAAGAATGAGTGGATTAAGAGATATGTTGACCCAACCATTCCTGTGACTTGCACATTTACTGGTACACAAAAGGCTGCCTATGCATTTGAGGGTAATGTCTTAATTGATGATAGAGAGAAGAACATCAAGGCATGGGAAGATGCAGGTGGTATCGGTATTCTTCACACTAGTGCAAGAGAAACCATAAACGCCCTAAAATCTCTTAGAAACGGCGACTAAATAGTAATATGAATAAGATAAAAAAATGGGCTATCAGCATCTATAACTGGATAAAGTCTAAGTTCACCACTAGATATAAAGTCACTGTATCATTCAACAGTGTTTATGGTGATGCAGACGATAGAAAGTTTATTGCAAAGAAGATATTAGTCCAGAAAGAGAAACATCTTAAATTTAGAGATGATGAAAACAAAGTAGTAGAGTATAGAAGTTCAGGTGGTCTGAACTTTATTATAGAAGACTACGATTATGGGGATGAATTATGAATCAATTCACAATTGGTCTTGTAGTTGCATTGGGTTTACTTACATTCTATTTGTATAATCAGAATGAAACTCTCAAAGAGAATAACACCAAGTTAGAGTATGCAATAGAAGAACAACAAAAGGCGATGACCGCCCTAAAAGAGTCATACGAAAAACAAGGTAAATCTCTTATGCAAATGAGTAGACGAAACGCAGAGATTGAACAAGAAAAGGCAGAGTATCTTGCAATATTCAGTAGACATAATCTAGATTTACTCGCACTAAAGAAACCAGGTATGATAGAATTAAGATTTAACAACGCCTCAGAGGCAGTTATGGAGGGTTTAGAAGATGATACAGAAGAGTTATATAAACTTACTGTTCCTGAGTCTAGTGATAACAATTAGTGGTTGTTCATTACTTCCTACTAAAAAGATTGAAATAGAATCAGCACCGATTCAGATTGACATCATGCAACCTGATTTACCAAGACCAGTGCAATTGACAGCACCTAAATGGTATGTTGTATCTGATGCAAAGATTGTGAATCCTTGTAGAAAGTCATTATCATTCGACCCTAAAAGATATGATGAGAATGGTGTAGAAGAACTCAAACGACCAAAAGTGTGTGAGTTAGATGAGAGGGAGAATCCAGACTGGCCTGAGGGTTATACATACTATGACAAGTTCATAGACGAAGTTAAAGAACAAAACAATGGTGAGATATTATTCGTTGCAACTACTATCGGTGACTACAAAGTCATGGCAGAAGACATGCAAGAGTTGAAGAGATACATCAAACAATTGGGAGAAGTTGTAATATATTATAGAAATGTGACCGTGAATGAAACCAATACAGATAACAAGTAAACCAAAAAATACATATTCACCATGCAGAGGGAACTATGTTCAATTGTTCCCTACAACTATATTTCAAGGTAAAGTCAACCTAGACCACAATGAGGTCGCACATCATTGTAGAAGTATAGTATCATCATTAAAAAAAGGTGACCCACTAACAGAATACACCACATACTTTGACCATGATGCAAGAGAAGAAACTCATAGACAACCATGGTTCACTGATTTTGCGAATCAAATGAAGGACACCTATGTTGAGTTTGTTAGAAGTCAGTATCATGTAAACTTTAGTAATGTCAGTAGACATGACATACATCTATTTGCATGGGTGAATGTTTACAATGAACCACACCAACATGAAGTTCATCATCATGTAAAATCTAGACTATCAGGCACATATTATGTTGATGTGAATAAGACAACAGAACCAATCAAGTTTTGGAATCCTAATCCTGCATCAGTTCACTCGCAATCTGGTAATGATAAACAATGTGAGGGACCAACTGAACAATATGAGTTCACAGGTTCCCCTCCATATCACACAGACTTCAAGTGTTTTCCAGAAGTTGCTGACTTTCTATTGTGGCCTTCGTATCTTATGCACTCAGTACCACAGGGTCACCCACGAGAAAATGAATCGTATGAACGCATAAGTATATCTTTTAACTTACAACACGCCGAAGATTTAGAATCATATCATCATGGCGAACATTTTGATTACGGAGTTTTAGAACATGAATAGTATTGATGATATCGAAAGAGTAGTAGACTTAGACATTCTCTATAAGATGAGAGGTTCATTCAGTAATCACACCTTTGATGGTTTCTGTTTGACTATCGATGATTTCTATGAGAACTCCGAAGAATTATACGAACATCTAACCAACAGACAATATCCATTATGGAAATATAATTCAGAATCTAACACACGCAATGGTATAGATTACTTCGACTGTAGAATCGTAGACAAGGTTGGTCATCCTACTAGACTATATGAGAACGAACATCAAAGACTGTTAGACTTATGCAGACGATACTTTTGGAAAGGTGACTACAATTGGTCAAGACTATATGAGTTCAACTGTTTCAAAACTGCTGAAGTGTTTGATAGTAAATTACAACATTATCCACATATAGATTGTCAACTGAATACACCTGACCATCTATCAACACTCAATATGTTAGTTTACATGGATAAACAAGAAGATGGTGGTACCGCAGTATATGATGGTGAATGGATTACTAACGATGAAAACATGGCGCTATTATATCCTGTAGAAGAGAGATTCAATCTAAGAACAGTTATACCACACAAATTTAATCGATGTGTAATATTTCCTGGTAATTGTATGCATGGTGCATATATTGAAGATTACCATAAATATCTAGACAATTGGAGATTCACGCAAGTGACTTTCTATCATCCACAAGGAGATTTCAATGGCAATTAAAATGGGAGGTTTCTCAGGTTCAGGAGAGAAAGAGAGAAACGAACAACAGACTGAAATAGTTCAAGACAAATATACTGGTGAACAATTTGAAATAGAAAGACATAGTGACTTTATCACCATATTACCTAACATCATCAATGATATAGGGTGTGACCATATCATAGAACAATTCATTAACTTGCCATTCACTGATTGTCACTATGAAAACTCAGAGGTCACTGCACCAGATGAGATAATAGAACAAGGGTTGTCATACAAATATGAGGCAGACCATAACAAAGACCATGCAACTATCGCCTCAGACTCAAAAGAATTTCATGCGATTATGGATGTCATGGGTCATTTGATACCAGACCATCCTGACTTTAGAAGAATTACATACATACAAATTGTTCATTATAAAGAAGATTCATTTTTTCCTTTTCATAGAGATGTTGCAGAAGATACAGACTTTGGTACATGTATCATGCAACTCAATGATGACTTCAAAGGTGGTCAACTCAATGTGCAAGGGAATCTAATTGCAAAGAATCAAGGCACCATTACATTCTTTAACAATTCGACAAAGGTATGGCATGGTGTAGAACCAATCTATGAGGGTCAAAGATTTGTCCTATTGATATGGTTTGGGAGAGAAGAGAATGATAGTGAAATGCAGTCAGTGTCAGAAGGAGTTGAATCTGGAGACAGTCAAGTATCACTCGCCGATAGTGAATAATGTTGTTGAACATGTATGGTGCGATGCATACTGTAGTGTAAAGTGGCACGAGGAGAATAAGAATGATAGAAGGCGAATGGGACAAAGATAAATCAATTCACGAGAAAAGTGATGAGTATAAACTAAGACCAGAGTTACCATGGGATGACTCTTGTGGTGACCATATACGAATCATTGATGGTTTATTTGATGAGAATATATGTGGACAATGCATAGAACAATTTGACAATTTAGAAGAACATGGTTTAACCCATAGTAGAAGAAGTTGGGGTTCAATGAATCTTGCACAACAAGACGAGTCAATCTTTTGGACTGAATGTGATACAATGATACATCGAGGTATGCAAGAGATTGGTGATTATGTTCAGAATACAATTCTAGAATCATGGCAGATTAAATACCCACTTGTTGATTCAGGTGTTTATGCAGGTTTACAAGTAAGTCAGATGAAGATACAGAAGACAAGACAAGGTGAGGGGTATCATAACTGGCACTTTGAAGGTGGTTCATCACGATACGATAGAACGAGTATACTTGCATTTATGATATATCTAAACGATGTAGAAGAAGGTGGTGAAACTGAGTTCTTGTATCAAGGTGTAAGAGTTCCGCCAAAACAAGGTCGATTCATATGTTGGCCAGGTGGGTTCACTCATATACATAGAGGTAATCCACCTCTAACGAACACCAAGTATGCAATCACAGGATGGATAAACTATGTTATCTAAAAAAAGTGGTTGAAGGAATAGATAAGTAATAGTATAATTATATACATGGGTTATTTGAATTTAACGAGTAGTTTGAGATATGGTCCGACTGGTAAACGCAGAAAGACCAAAGCATTTACGAAGAAATCAAAACACACTATATATAATGAACTAATCGCAACTCAACAAAGACAATATGATAAAGTGGTCAAACAAGTTGCACAAGAATATCCTAGTCTTGTATCGAATAGGTCGAATGGTAATCCTACACCAAAGATTGAACCGATGCAATACACAGGTGAACGCAGATTATTAGGTATAGCGGCGATGCATAAATCAAACCTTGTACCTGTATTTGAAGACGATAAACAATACGCCAAAGATTTGGCACGAATGAGGAGATAGAAAATGGCATTTAATTTTGCTACGGTTTGCATGAAAGATGACCCAACAACATCACCAGAAGATGTTATCAATCTTAAAATGCATATGGATAAACAAAGACTAATCATGCATGAGGGTATGCAAGTATGTCGATTTGTGGTTGTAAGTGATTACACTCAACAAGATTTCGTTGATGCACAAGGTAAATGGGCAGATGACCCAAACAATGATTCACCTGCAAGATTCATCAATGTAGAATCATTACCAGAGGGTGTCGACCCAAGTTTTGCAGTCAGAAATTTATTCAGAAATGATTTGTTTGGTGAACATGATAAAACGATGTATTGTCATCCAAGATGTATTCCTATGGAATTGACTCATGGTATCATGTATTCATCATTACCAGATAAAGGTGACCCAAGTCATACTTCATACACATTATCAGACGAAGATAAGGCATCTATCACTGATAACAATTATGCAGTATTAAATCTTGCACTTGATTGGACTAAAACCGAACCAACTATGTTCTTACCTTATTTCTTCCAATTCGTATATGAAGACCATGAAGAATTGACCAAGAAGATGTTCGATACAGAAGTAATCTCTAAGTATGAAACATTCATGCATTTCATTGAGGGAGAATACAATGAGTTTGTATTACCAATGTTACCTGCGACTGTAGGTAAATACTATTGTGGTGATAAGTCAAAGAATAATGAATTGATTGATGCATACGAAGAGTCAAGAGAAACAATCGAGGCGAACTGGAGAGGAACTGGTGGTGAACCTGATGCAAAATACATTGCATGGGACCATGACTATAGGTCAATGACTAAACAAACATCATTAGTCTACTTTGATGAAACTAAATGTTCAATGAACGAAGATTATTGGGCACGAATGAGATTATTGTAAATGATATCAGAGGAAATGAAATATCAATTGCAAATCATTGTTGATGCAGGTGAGATAGTGAAAGCATTAATCGATGAAGGTCATGAAGATATTAAAATCTTTGATGAACCACTTACTGATATTTTAGGTGCGACTAACGAAGTCTTACAAGAAATTGATGGTGGTTGGTCTTAGATATATTTGAAGTCACACATCAGACGAGTAGGTTTTCCGTCTTTACCTTGCGTATCACGAATATTCAATGAGAACTTATAAACTGATGATTTCATTTCCATATTGATTCGTCTTGCATAGCGAGTCTTACCACCATAATAGAGTTTAAGGGTGCCAACATCGGCACTCTTTTTCATTATCGCCTTACTCATTTCTTTCGACAAAACCTTACCTGATAGTTTATGCACGATATGGTAATTATGACCGATACCAGACTCTAGAAGTTTTTTCATCTTAGATTTAGAATAGGTCGCCCTTTCAATCCCACTGTATTGAGGTAAATCATTCTTACCACCCTTGAATACAGCACAAAACTTCTGATGGTCAATCCCAAATAAGTCAAGTAATCGTTTTCCATTTCGATTGGTGATTCTTCCATTCTCTATCTCTTGTGGTGTCAATATGGTTCGAATCCCTACATTAAAGAATGTCGTAGTAGGTCCCATTTTCAATGAAAGATATATTGGACCATTGTCTGTATGTAATGTCACATCGGTCACTGATTCACCGACATCTGTACCTGTTCCCTTTGTATTTGTCAGAACGATATTAGAACCACTAAAGTCAATAGGTCGAGGTGTATTTGCACCACCCACTACATCGACTTTAAGAGAACTAGACTCACGCAGATTATACACCTGGTTTATATGTTCTATCGCTTTTAGATTGGACTGAGAACGCACTTTATCACCTGACCACCATTTGAGTATATCATCAGCGAATTCAGGTTCGAATAGATTACCTCTATTGTTTGCACCTCTATTACCACTACTCCCATTACCGAACTTTAACTTTAATATATTAATATTTGCAAGTTTATTAATCTTTGCAATACTGGTCTCACTCTCTATATAACGAGATACATTCGCCTTTTTCTTTTGACCTAAGTCTATATTGATTGGTGTTTCGACCTGAGGATACGCCTGTCTAAGGCGCTCATGTAGCATAACTATTTCCGCAACATTCTCAGAGGGGAACTTCTTATGTAATTTATCGACTATCTCTTTGGTAGTCTTAGGGAAGAAATCGTATGCCATACATCTATTTATATAAAAGGATAGGATAACACGAGTCCGTAGATACTACAAGCGCTATCCGAAGACACCTAACGCACCTCCGTAGACACTTAAAGCGCTATCCAACATAGATGTCAAGTGACTTGACAAAGTGTTATAGAGATGGTTTCCGATGGTTCTCAGTGTCTTCTATATCATCATATCGACCAGAGAAATACATACGAGTATAATAGACTCTTATATACGATACAATGGTCATTGCAATTACATTAGTGATAGATAATACCCACCAATCCTGTATCAGAAGAATCTCACGCATAAACCACATGAGAAACACCATGAGAGGTGCTTGTGTGACTAATCCACTCCCTACACTAAACGCAGTTTCTTTGTGCGCTAATGCCTGTTTCTTAGAGGGTTTGAATATTTTATTGAGTAGTGCAAATAGGTTCATAATATATTAGTGTGCAGAAGTGTGTTAAAGTGTGTAATATATTCGTATTTATGTGACACGAAGAATAGCGGAATATTTCTGAATACCTTGATGTGGTCGAGAGAAGCAGGACTATGTATAAATCGAGAGAGTTTGTCAAGGGGCACGAGAGGGGTTGACAGTGACCCCCACTTTTTGTTACCATTGTATAGTGGGAGAAGAACATGAAATTGATGATGAAATTACTGATAGGAGTTATGGTGCTTGACGAGTTCCTTCTCCTCTTATATCTACTGTATATGAGTGGTTGATAGGGGTTGACAATGGGTCGCACTTTTTGTTATCCTATCCATAGTGAGAAAAGGACTAATATTATGAACGACATGAACATAGACATACGACAAGGTATAGTTGGTACACATATTGCGACTGATATACCTGTGAGTATCCCTTTTAACGGAAAACAAATGCAACTTGCACTTGATAAAGACCCTGTCACTATGAATGACTCATGGGACATGGTGTGTGATATATGTGTTGCGAATGGTTTCATAGACCCTCGTGATAGTATTCATATTGACCACATAGTCATAGACGGAGTTGCGAAGGTTTTCCACTAGACATAGACTGCATCCATGTAGTATAATGGAATGTATTGTAGGGTTCACCGTAGAGTTACCTGTAATATATCATGCATATGTGAAAGTCTACGGAGTTGATTACTGAACATCCATGGGGGAAATGAGAAAGTCCCCCACATCCACTGCACATAGGGTGTAGGGGTGGCTTACAGCGTCTTAGAATGACTCTGAGTGTGCGTGGCAAACAGTCCATGTGAAATCCTCGGCGTTGGTCCACTGATGTTAAGGCATCGGGATGTCCTAAGACTCTCATTTAAAAATTTTTTTTGGGTAAAATGACAGAAGGAAACCAAAATATGAAAAATATGACTTATATTGACTATAAGTTTACTACGATTGATGGTGAAGATTACGAGGAAATCGCATTTGACGAAGAGTTAGATGCAGAATCCTTCATGAATACTCACGGAATCGAAGAAGGAACGCTGTTTTCCATGCATAATGTCGATGGACAACTCGTTCTTACACTGGTTTATGAAGATGAACCAGACGAAGGTGATGAGGAACAGTTAGAATTTGACTTTGACTCATCGGATAATGTAATCAAATTGCAAGGAGTCGCATGAAAAAATTTTTTTTGGGTATAATTGCACTGTTCCAGCAACGGAAAGCGTTTAGTTTGTTCCGTAAAGACAAGGTTACATATACTGATGGTGATAATACATGAGTGTAAGTAAGTGGAAGATAGTCACTGGCGACAAGGAAACACGCAGGAGAATAAGAGAAGAGGTTGCATGGTATACTAAGTGGGGTTCAAGCATTATTGTCGTTCTGGCGATGGCTATGCGTGCCACAGGAGAACCTGCATATCAAATCTATGACCTGTATCTTTCAACCGTAGGTATCTTCGGATGGTTGGTTGTCAGTATATTATGGAAGGATAGAGCACTCATTATGTTAAATGCAGTGGGTTTAATTATATTAGTGTCAGGATTGTTGAAATCTTTTGTTTAATATATAATGTTTATGAATAAAATACAACAGGCAATGCGAAATAAGGTCAATGAGGCCTTAGGTGAGGTTGAATATCAACTCGACCTCTTCGTGGATAATGGGTATAAGTCTAACTTTAAAATCGACAAGTATCTGAAACAGTTGGAGTTCAAAAAGAAACTGGTTCAGATGATGCGACCTGAGTGGGACTCGTTAATAGACGAAGTATCTTCGGATGACCCAGACTTTGTTGAAGGTTATTCATTCATGACTAAACCACAGAAAAATCGTTTCATCAAGTTTCTTCGAGGATTAGGAGAAGGTTGCGACAAATATATGGCTGACAACGAACTTGCATGGCAACAAGAATCACAAATGAGGCGTATTCGTAATAAAACTAAGAAACGCCACGCCGCTCGTCTTGCAGAGATAGAATCTGGCACAGGATATAAAAAAAGAAAAACCACCTAGACTTATATTCATGAAGTCTGTATAATAGTATTAATAGGGGCGAAAGCTCGGGTATGGGACAAAGGGGTCAAGTATCACAAAATCCACAAGCATTTAATCGATTGATGTGTGCGACCCCTCCCGCCAGTATCGGAGTATATTATGGAATTTATTATTAATTTATTTTTATTACCTTGGACATTATTTGGTTGGATAATTAAATATTTGTTTTCAGGTATCGTGTGGGCCACAATATTTGGCATCGCATATTATTTTATTTTTACCAAAGAGTGGGAATATTCTTACAAATTTAGAAACCCTTTTACTCGTGAAAGAAAAAGAGATGTCGATATAGATGATATTGATTGGGAACAAGGCGCATAAATACAACTATGGAACTTTACCTCGTGCATATCGTTTTTATTTGTGTCATGTCGACTGTATCATACCTTTGGGGTGAATGGGATGGCATGAAGAAAGGACAACAGAATGTCATCATTGATTTTCTTGATAGAAAACTTATCACTAAGGAAAAGTTAAAGAGAGAATAATTCGATTAATTTATTTTAAGGACAATTATGAGTGAAGTGAAAACAGTATTAGGTGTAAATACATCACATGATACATCAGTTGCAGTGATAGAAGACGGCGAAGTCAAACATGTATACGAAGAAGAAAGAAGCCGTAGGTCAAAATGGTGGTCGCCGTCAGACGATGCAGATGGTGAGAATGAAGTTTATGAAAACTTCGGACTACTTTGCATAGACCACAAACAACTACACTCTCCTGACTATCTGGCACTCGCCAGTTTCGATAGGAGAGATTTTCGTATTGAAGTGCATGATAGAGTCTACCGTGACAGATTATTGCAACAGGAGATAATTGACGAGTTTCAGAAACAACAATTATCTCGTGGAAGAATTGACGCCATACAAGAACACTTTGGGCAGTCAGTATTTAAAAAGAGTCGAGTATTAAATGACGAGGACGATATCCTCAATGATGCAATTGCAAGGCAAGTCTTTGGCGGACAAGAAAAATATGAATACGAATTTCGTAAAGAACATCATTACTTTCATGCTGTGTGTGCCGGTCATCTTAGTCCATATGATGAGTCTATTGTTATTACTTGGGACGGTGGCGGTTTTAATACCCATTTTGAAAACTGGCCAGGCTATCAAGAGATTGAATGTATCTGGCATCACAAAGGTGAAACAATAACACCTATCTGGAAAAGATATTCTAATCATCGTATGACGAATGATATCTCACAAAGAATCTTCGGTGCCTTTGGTGAGAATTGTGTTGAGAACTATGACGAAGAAGAATACGAAATCGATGGTGTCACATCTGTATTTACTTCAATGCCTTCTATGGGTATGAACTTCTCAAACATGTCCTATGCATTAGGGTGTGATGAATTGGGTCGTGCTGCTGGTAAAGTCATGGGCATGGCATCGTATTCTAAGATGCATCCGAATGTCTATTCTAAACATGCAGTCGCACAACAACTCGAACATGATTCATTAGAACACTCATGTGGCATTATTCAAAATGCAATCAATCGTTTACCAGATGTCAAGAACATTGTCCTCTCTGGTGGTTATAGTTTGAATTGCACAAACAACTACAAATATCTACAAAGATTTCCTGACCATCAGTTCTTTGTCGACCCTATACCTCATGATGGTGGTACGGCAGTTGGTGCCGCTTTAGATTATTGGAGGACATTAAATGCTGATAACTAATATACATAGAGAACTCGATACAGTTCTAGACTTACTTATCAAAGAAGAACAGATTGTAGGTATCTTTCAGAATGAGTCTGAATGGGGACCAAGAGCATTAGGCAATCGTTCTATATTGTTCGACCCTAGAAATCCAAAGGCAAAACAAATCGTCAACATCGTAAAGAAGAGAGAGTCATATCGACCTTTCGCTTGCACTGTTATGTTAGAACATGCAGAAGAATACTTTGACATGTTGCAATTACCTGAGTCACCATGGATGTCTTTTGCGATTCAGTGTAAACCAAAAGCACTCAAAGATATTCCTTCACTTGTTCATGCAGATAATACATGTCGAATACAAACAGTGACCGAAGAACAAAACCCAAACTACTATAACCTCATCAAAGGTTTCTACGAGAGAACTGGTGTGCCTATTATATTCAACACATCATTTAATCTTGGTGGTGAAGCAATCGTTGAAACAGTATACGATGCAATCGATACTTGTAATCGTTCTATGATTAATCATCTATACATTCCAGAAGACCAAGACATTCACATACCTTATGATGCAGTAAAGGATAAAACAGAATACATACCTGACTAAATAGGAGTATGATAGAACTAACAGACATCGCCATCGCTAAACTGATAGAACGAAATGTTAAGAATGTAAGACTAGGTATTACAGGTGGTGGGTGTGCAGGTTATGAATATATTTTTGCAGAAGATAATGTCAAAGATGAAGATACAGTTTTAGACTATGGCAAATTTAATCTTCTCGTAGATAAAATAAGTCAACCTTATCTACAAGGTATGACACTAGATTATATTAAAGAGGGTCTCAATGAATTCTTTAAATTCAGAAACCCAAATGAGCAATCAGCATGTGGTTGCGGAGTGAGTGTGCAATTTAATGAAAACATCATCAGCAAAGGCTAAAGGAAGAAACCTACAGAAGTGGGTTGTTGAACAATTAGTTGAACACCTAGGTGCCAATCCAGAAGACATCGAATCACGACCTATGGGTTCATCAGGTGAAGATGTTATTATGGGAGTTCAAACAAGAGAACTCTTTCCCTATTCAGTCGAATGTAAGAATCAAGAGAAGGTCAATGTATGGGCCGCATACGAACAGTCAACAGCGAACTGTGGTAAGTATGAACCTGTAGTTGTAATTAAGAAAAATAGAAAGAAACCTTTAGTAGTGGTTGATGCAGAATACTTTGTGAAACTACATCAGGAGAAATAGTATGGAATATAAAGGCAAAGGCAATGTTTTAAAACAAGGCGATATGGAAAAGAAGAATCAACATGGTGATATTCAAAGATATGGTGAAGGTGGTGAGATGTATAAGAATGAACATCCTGTTCTGTTTCCTTTCGGTCCACCTGTTTATCTAGATAAGATACCAGAACCTATTATCAGAGAACTCGATGTTCTAATTGACCAGTTGAGTGGTGTGCCTGAGTTTGATGCAAGTGGTCAACTCGCAGGTCGTATTAAGAAACAAACACATCTTACTAAACATATATCAGACCAAGTGCAAGAATGTATCATCAAACATTGTGATAGATTCTATCGTCACATCAATGCAGGAACTCCGACAGATATTCCTAACATGACTACGACACAAATGCAAATTCAATCTATATGGTCTAACATACAAGAGGCAAGAGAATACAATCCACCACACTCTCATAGTGGTGATTTTTCTTTTGTGATTTACTGTAGAAATGATTTAGAAAAATATTCTGTTGATAGATTACAAGACAATGAGTATGATAAAGTTCATACAGATAAAGAACAGACTACTCAGATGCAGAATTATCCTCTCGCAGGTTTAATTGAATTGCAGTATGGTGAACCTGCATGGTTGAATTGGACACAATTTAGACATGTGCCACAAAGAGGTGATATTATTATTTTCCCAAATTGGTTAAGACATACAGTGTATGCACATTATGAACCACATCATGTTCGTATCAGTGTCGCTGGTAATGTAAACATATTTGGTGTGAATACAGACCCAGGTTTCAAAGAACAAAAAACTAAGAACTAAAACCACTAGACAATACCATACACAATAGTGTATCATGGACTCATGATATTAATTGATTTCACACAAACAGTCATTGCAGGTCTAATGGCACAACTCAAAAGTAATGACGGAGAGATTAATGAATCAATGCTCAGACATATGATTCTTAACTCGATTCGTAATTACCAGAAACGCTACAGTGCTGACTATGGTCAGATTGTTCTTTGCACCGATGCATCGAACCCATGGCGTAGAGATTACTTTCCTTTGTATAAGGCAAACAGAAAGAAATCTAGAGAGGCAGATGATAAAGATTGGCAATTAATCTTTGATACATTACATGAAGTGAAAATGGAAATCAAAGAAAACTTTCCATACAAATACATGTATGTTGAGAATTGTGAGGCAGATGATATCATTGCAGTGTTGACTAAACATGCAACAGAAGATGTCATGATTGTTTCTGGTGATAAAGACTTTCAACAGTTGCAGAAGTATGACTATGTGAGGCAATGGTCACCCAATCTAAACAAAGAGATTGATTGTGAAGATGCACAAATGTTTTTAGAAGAACATATACTTAAAGGTGACAAGTCAGACGGCATACCTAACATCTTATCTAACGATGATTGTTTAGATTTAGGCATTAGACAAACACCACTGAGAAAACCTGTATTAGAAAAGTATCTCAGGATTAGTATTGAAAATGACGATAAATACTATAGGAACTATTTAAGAAATCAAACATTGATTGATTTTGAAATGATACCACAAAAAATAGAAGATGCAATTCTTAGTGAATATCAAGATGTTGAACCAGTTAAAGGCAAAGTCTTTGACTATCTTAGACATCACAGGCTCAATCAATTACTAGATAACATTGGAGATTTTTCATTATGACGGAAAAGAAAAGAGGAAGAGGCAGACCAAAAGGCGCCCCTAACAAACCTAAAATGGAGTTGATTACCGAAAGGCAAAAACTCTTGAAGAACGCAGATGTCTACGAGATTCTATGTCAGGCAGAACTAGTCGCAAAGGATAACGAAGACAATTGCATAAACGGACTAAGAGTGTTTAATGACACTAATGGTGCAGTAAGACCTGTTTTACAGTGGGCATTTAGTGACAACATTGTTTCTAAATTACCAGATGGCAAAACACCTTACACGCCAAATGATGCACCTGCAACAGACCTTGCAGAGTCAGCATTAAGATTCGAGGTCAGAAAGTTTAAATACTTTGTGTCCGAAGAAGTGCCACAAACTCGTAG
>BCSF01000452.1_pt1 | contig 16314 bp, 19 predicted proteins | sample 1016431 | NCBI WGS metagenome assembly BCSF01 (sample SAMD00045685;SAMD00045686;SAMD00045687;SAMD00045688;SAMD00045689;SAMD00045690;SAMD00045691;SAMD00045692;SAMD00045684;SAMD00045690;SAMD00045691;SAMD00045692;SAMD00045684;SAMD00045685;SAMD00045686;SAMD00045687;SAMD00045688;SAMD00045689, study...
GGGCCGTGCCAGCTACCGCACGAAGTCTGGCAAGAAGGGAAACCTCAAGGCTCCGGTCAAGGGCGCTGCCAATACGCCCGAGAGAAAGCGCCGCAAGGGTTCGTTCCTTGTCCGCATGGGTTCTGCCAAGGGGCCGCTCTACAAAGATGGCAAGAAGACAAGATTGAAGCTGTCGCTCGAGGCCTGGGGTCATCGAGGAGACAAGGCATCAGCAGTAGCCAAGGGACGGCGGCTGCTTGAGCAGTATCGCAACGCAAAGAAGAAAGCGAAAAAACGTGGCAAGTAAGTCCCGCAAAGATGCGTGTTACCACAAGGTAAAGGCCCGCTATAAGGTATTCCCGAGTGCGTATGCCTCTGGTGCTATTGCCAAATGCCGTAAGAAGGGCGCTAAAAACTGGGGGAATAAATCGTAATGGCTGTTCGCAAGACCGCAAAAGGTGCAGCACTAAAACGCTGGTTCAAGGAGGACTGGAAGGATGTTAAGACGGGTAAGCCATGCGGTCGTAAAAAAGGTGAAAGCCGTGGTACGCCGTATTGTAGACCATCTAAACGAATTTCTAGCAAAACTCCAAAAACTAGCGGGGAAATGACGAAAGCAGAAAAAAGCAAACGTATAGCGCAGAAAAAACGTTTGGGGCAACCCGCAGGTAAACCTAAACGTGTATCACCGTTAAAAAGGCGTAAGAAATGACGACATCAGGCACCACAGCGTTTAACATGGACTTCACCGAAATAGCGGAAGAAGCATGGGAACGTGCGGGCCGTGAGCTACGTTCGGGATACGACCTGCGTACCGCTAGACGTTCTATGAACTTAATGACTATAGAATGGCAGAACCGCGGTATTAATATGTGGACCATAGACTCTGGCACTGTAAACCTAGTGCAGGGCACTTCTAGATACCAGTTGCCAGCAGACACCATAGATTTGCTTGAACACCAAATACGTACTAACAGTGGTGACGCGGCGACACAATCTGACCTTACCATAAGCAGAATTAGTGTAAGCACGTACGCGTCTATACCTAACAAGTTAACACAAGGGCGTCCTATACAAATGTATGTGGAACGTCTTAGGGCAGAACCGCATGTAAACGTGTGGCCTGTACCAGATAACAACAATTATATTCTCTATTATTGGCGTATGCGCCGCATACAGGACGCAGGGGCGGGGGTAGAAACCGCAGATATGAACTTTAGGTTCTTCCCATGTTTAGTAGCTGGCCTAGCGTATCATATTGCCATGAAAGTTCCTGATCTAGCGGAACGCATCCCCATGCTAAAAGCTGCCTACGAAGAACAGTTTGAGTTAGCTGCAGGGGAAGATAGAGAAAAAACGCCTGCACGGTTTGTTCCTAGAATAGGGAGAGCTGTGTAATGACTGAACGGTTTGCTTCTTCTAAAAATGCTTTGGGCCTGTGCGACGTGTGTGGGTTCCAATACAAATTAAAAGAGTTGCAGCCTTTGTTTGTAAAGGGGCGCAATACGCACATGCACGCGTGTGAAGAGTGTTGGAGTCCTGACCACCCACAACTAAAACTAGGGGAATTTCCAGTAAACGACCCACAAGCTATACGAAATCCACGCCCAGATCAGAGTTTGGGAGCCTCTGGACCGTACAGCAGTCGCGGTGTGCAGTGGGGGTGGAATCCTGTAGGTGGTGGTTTTGATCCGTTTAGTCTTGTACCAAACACGTTAGTTGGTACTGGATTTGTAGGCACAGTTACTGTAGTAACATCATAGGAGGTGTATAATGCCTAAAGTTGGAAACAAAATGTTTGGCTACGACGCTGCGGGAAAGAAAGCCGCTGCTAAAGAAGCAAAAAAGACAGGCCAGCCGATGAAAAGCGCGTATAAAAAAGGTGGGCAAATTAAAGTTCGCGGTACGGGCGCGGCTACAAAAGGGCTGTATGCCCGTGGCCCAATGGGGTAAAATATGAATTATACCGAGCTGAAAACTAACATAGAAGACATCTGCGAAAATTCTTTTACAGATGCCCAGCTCGCTATGTTTACAGAACAGGCCGAACAGAAAATATACAACACTGTACAAATACCTGCCTTACGCAGGAATGTTACGGGGTCTGTAACACTTAATAACAAGTATCTAACTGTACCTTCGGATTTCTTATACACGTACTCTCTTGCGTTAGTGGACGCTGATGGGGGTTACCATTACCTCATAAACAAAGATGTAAACTTTATTAGGGAAGCGTACCCCACCCCTACGTCTGTAGGGTTCCCTAAACATTACGCCTATTTTGACGATAATTCGTTTATTTTAGGTCCAACACCTAGTGGAAACTACACCGCGGAGCTGCATTATGGATATTATCCTGAATCCATCGTTACTGCTAACAATACATGGCTTGGGGACGAGTTTGATTCTGCTTTACTTAATGGTGCGCTTATAGAAGCAATACGCTTCTTAAAAGGCGAGCCAGATGTTATTCAGAATTATGAAAAGATGTACTTACAGTCTGTGACCCTACTAAAAGGGCTTGGAGATGGTAAACTACGTGAAGACGCCTATCGCTCGGGACAGTTCCGAGTGCCAGTAAGCTAAAGGAGATTCGATATGGCTATAACACAGGCGATGTGTACCAGTTTCAAGCAAGCATTGCTTGATGGTGAAATGGACTTCAGCAGCAATACAGCACAAACATTTAAAGTTGCGCTGTATACTTCATCTGCTTCTTTAAATGCGGCTACTACTGCGTATACCACTTCTAATGAGGTGTCAGGTACGGGGTATAGCGCGGGTGGGAACACGTTGACTATATCAACGAACCCAACAAACGGTGGATCAGGAACTACGGTGTTTTTGAGCTTTGGCGCAAGTACATGGTCTTCTTCTACAATAACTGCTCGCGGGGCGCTTATTTATCAGTCTGGTGGAAGTAACCCATCTGTGGCGGTGCTTGACTTTGGTTCTGATAAATCTTCTTCTAATGGGGATTTTCAAATCCAGTTCCCAACAGCGGATGCTACAAGTGCTATTATTCGTATTGCGTAAAACATAGGGATGGTTGTTTATGCCTGTTTTAAAAAATAGAGCCTATGTCGTAACGGCCACTACCGGGACAGGCACAATAACTCTGGGTAACCCTGTTGCAGGTTATCAAAGTTTTGCGGATGCAGGGGTAGCTAACGGTAATTCAGTTAGGTACACCATAGAAGATGGCACAAACTGGGAAATTGGCGCGGGCACGTATACTGCTTCTGGTACTACGTTATCTCGTGGACCAATCGACAGTTCGAGTTCTGGGTCCGCTATTAATTCATCAGGTAGCGCTAGCGTGTTCATTACCGCCGCTGCCGAGGCGATCATACAGCCATCTAACAACTTGTCTGATTTAGCCAACGCATCTACTTCTCGTACAAATCTTGGCGTAGCTATTGGTTCAGATGTACAAGCGTACGATGCGGATTTAACCGCGTTAGGTGGATTAGCAAAAGCTGATGGTAACATTATCGTCGGTAATGGTTCAACGTGGGTCGCTGAAAATGGGGCTACTGCTCGAACTTCACTGGGTTTAGCCATTGGTACAAATGTGCAGGCGTATTCCACTGTCTTACAAAACACTACAGCGTCTTTCCTCACCGCGGATAAAACTAAGCTAGATTACATTACTGTCACGCAGGCAGTTGACCTTGACCAAATGGAGACCGATATTGCCGCGCTTGAGAACGGCATGGTCTATAAGGGCGACTGGAACGCGGGTTCAGGTAGTTTTCCGGGCGGTGGCTCTGCTCAAACGGGTTGGTTTTACTACGTTTCAGGGGCAGGTACGGTTAATGGTGTGGCATTTGCTGTAGGTGACAATGTAGTCGCTACAACAGATAATGCCTCTACAACCACATACGCAGGAAACTGGTCCAAACACGATCAGACAGATGCTGTTCAAGCTGTTGTAGGTTTAACTGGTTCAATTTCAAAAAGTTCTCTTTTGTCTGCATTAAACGTGGAAGATGGCGCAGATGTAACGGATGCAGGCAACGTAAATCCGCTTGTAGATGCGCACATAAACGTAAGCGGGGCGAGCAGTGGGCAATACCTTAACTGGAATGGTTCGGATTACGCTTGTGGTAGTATAGACACCTCTACCTTAATGGCTAAAGCGGGCGGAACTTTTACAGGTGACGTAACTTTTGAGGGCGCGAACTATAATGTTGTCTGGGATAAGTCGGATAGTGCCTTAGAATTTGCGGATCAAGCTAAAGCAAAGTTTGGGACAGGTTCTGATGGATCAATTTATTCTGATGGGACTAATCTTAAACTAGATGCAACAAATCAAATCTATCTTGAAGAAACTAGCGGTAATGGGCTATTTTTCCGTTCTGGCAACCAAGCAGTAATTTCCGCATATGGCGGTGTTGGTGGCGGCATCTATTTATACCATAACAATAGTGTGAAATTTAAAGTAGAAGGTGGAAACATAACCACCGACAACGGCGCTGATTTTACACTTGAAGGCGCGTCTTACAACGCCGTGTGGGATGCGTCAGATAATGCTCTTGAGTTTGCAGATAACGCCAAAGCGAAGTTTGGAACTGGTGGCGATTTAGAGATTTATCACTCTGGTTCGGATAGTATTATCAAAGACGTTGGTGACGGCGCGTTAAATGTATACAGCAATGCAGTTGACTTCTTTAATGCGGCAGGCTCAGAGCGAACCGCAAGGTTTATCGGTGGCGGCTCAAACATTTTATTTAATGCGGGGGCTATTAAACTACAAACAAACGCAACAGGTGTAGACGTTACTGGAGTTATAACTGACGACGGCGCTACTCACGATGGCGATGTTACCTTCACGGGCGCTTCCTACAACGCTGTGTGGGATAAGTCTGACAACGCATTGGAGTTTGCGGATTTAGCCAAAGCTACTTTTGGAACTGGTGGTGATTTAGAAATATATCACGGTACGGATAACCATTCATATATTAAAGAAACTGGCAGTGGTAATCTTAGGATTATGGGCCAAAACCTACGACTACAAAATGCGTCTGGGGCCGATTACTTAGAGGGTATTTCTGGCGGTGCAGTCAACATTATGCACAATTCAAATACCAAACTTGCGACAACATCATCAGGCATTGACGTAACAGGCGACATCAAATTCAGTGGAAGCTCGGATGAAAAAGTTGGTGTAGCAAGTAGTAGAACATTTCTTACTGTTAATTTAGGTTCACAGCTTCGTGCGGGAAATAATACGAAGGTCGCTGCAACAACCACGGGCGTTGAGCTAACAGGCGCAACAATACAAAACGGAGATTTTACCTTCACGGGCGCAAGCTACAATGCTGTGTGGGACAAGTCTGACAACGCATTGGAGTTTGCGGACAATGCTAAAGCTACATTTGGCGCAGGTACGGACGGATCAATTTACTCTGACGGCAACAACTTTATTATTGATGGTACAACAACAGGTATTTATCAAACTCTCATACAAGGCACAACAGGCGTAAAGCTGCGGAACAACGGTGGCTCTGGTGGGTATGCAGATGGATTGATTGTAGACGGTGCCAACTCCGCGTCCACAAGAGTAAGGGCGCAATATGGCACAACAACTCGCCTTGAGACAACATCATCTGGTGTAACCGTAACAGGAACCCTAGCAGCAACAGCCGTAACGGGCGATGGATCGGGGCTTACTAACTTACCCGCGGCGGCTGCTAGCGGTGTGTTTTATGAAAATGATACTAATGTATCTTCTAATTACACTATTACATCAGGTAAAAACGCTATGTCGGCGGGTCCGATTACGATTGACAGTGGTGTAACTGTAACGGTTCCTTCGGGTTCAGCTTGGACGGTGGTAGCATGACACTAAAAGTAGACACAATAACCAACGTAGCGGGTACAGGCGCACCGAACATTCCTGATAGTGTGACAATCTCGGGCACTGCGTTGGCGTCTGTTCCTCAAATGCAGTACGCGGCTTCCGGTTCAGAGCCGTCTTCTCCAGAAGATGGGGAGCTTTGGTTTGATACGTCAAGCAACGAGTTTAAAATGTACGTTAACGATGCTTGGTATACGGTTACCGTTACGGCACCCCCTGCTTGGTATGGAACTCGCTCTCTTGTAGGGGGTGGACATCCAAACACTAACCAAATACAATATTTTGCTAACGCAAGTAACACAAACGCGCAAGACTTTGGAGACCTATTAACATCTAGGTACGGACTTGCCGCAGCGTCTAATGGAACACGCGGTCTATTTGCTGGTGGGGGAACGCCTTACATAAACGTAATAGAATATGTCACCATAGCAAACACAGGTAATTCAGTAGATTTTGGAGATTTAACCGAAGTAAGATTTTATTTTACAGCTTGCGGTAACGGAACATACGCCTTTTTCCTAGGGGGTGTTAACGCAGGAGCTAATATTGATTATGTAACAGTTTCAACTGCCGCAAACGCAGGAGACTGGGGTGATCTTAATACATTCCCAGTATACAATGGTGCTTGGTCAGCGGCAAATGAATCTCGTCTTTTGTCTGGATATGACAATCAGCAAAATAATCGAATACAATATGTTTCTTCAACAACTCCGGGGAACGCGCAAGATTTTGGAGATATGGTTGCTGGTACTAACTTTGCTGCTGCCGTAAATGATACCACAAGAGCGGTTTACGGAGGTGGTGACGCCCCAGCACTAATGCTATGGGGTATGTAACAATAGCAACAACTGGCAATGCTACAGATTTTGGAGATTTAACTTCTTCGAAAGGCCGTTGCGCTGTTTCGGCAAGCTCCACTAGAGGGTTTTGGTGTGGGGGTGGCGGTTCTGGACTTAACAACATTGATGTCGCTACAATCCAAACCCCCGGCAACGCTACTGATTTTGGTGACTTAACTGGTGCAATCACTTATGCCGCGGGAACGGCGGGGAGCTAAACGATGAGTACCTTCAACGTTGGTAATATAGAAAACAGGTCCGGTGGAGCACCAGATTTTAGCCAAGGTCTTACCGTTGGCGGCACGAATATTACCAGTTTGGTGACGATGACCGAATATCACACGGGCGCTAGTGCGCCTTCGTCCCCCGCAAACGGCGCGATTTGGTATGATGGGACGGTTATAAAACAATACATTAACGATGGTTGGTACACACTTAGTGCGGCTTTGCCCCCGGCTAATTCAGGCAATAGGGGTGTCTTTGGGGCAGGGAATTTATTACCAAGTTATGCCGCTTCAAACGCAATGGATTATATTACTATATCTACGACAGGTAACGCTACAGATTTTGGAGACATGGTTGCAAACAACAGTATTTATGGGGGATGCTCTAATGGCTCTAGGGGGTTATTTGGAGGTGGTTATCCTAATAATAGTAGCAATACTAACAGGATAGATTACATCACCATAGCCACAACAGGCAACGCTGTTGATTTTGGTGATCTAACAGTCGCAAGGCGGTCACTTGCCGCACTTTCAGATGGCACAAAGGGGGTTTTTACTGGTGGCTTTGTGAGCGGTGATCTTAATACTATGGATTACGTTACCGTAGCTACAACAGGTAATGCTCTAGATTTTGGTGATCTAACGGTTGCTGGACAACAAGGTGGATGCTGCGCCGACTTTGTTCGGGGTGTAATTCGGCAACAATATTCAGCAACCAATGCGTACAGTTATATTACTGTTGCTACTACGGGCAATGCTACTGTTTTTGGTAACTCTACGCTATTTGCTAATCAAGGAAACAATGGTTGTGCAGATGCGACTAGGGGTATTTTTGCAGTATATAACAAGATTATAGAATATATTACAATTCAAACCGCTGGAAACGCTACGGACTTTGGCGATCTTATAATGAGTAATAGTAATAATTCTGGCGCTGTTGCCAATGACACAAGGGCTGTTTGGGCTGGAGGTCAATCGGGCCTAAATGCAATGAACTATGTCACTATTCAAACACTAGGTGATGCCGCAGACTTTGGCGATTTAGCGTTGGCAAGATATGGTCTTGCTGGAGCATCTGGAGAATAAACTATGAGTACCTTAAAAGTAGACTCCATTAAGAACAACGGTAGCGCCGTTAATTTTACAACCAACATCCAAGCAGGGGATGGTCTGGTTAAACGTGATTACTACGAACAAGCGTCTGAACCTTCGGGAGCACCGAACGCGGCTGTTTGGTACGATACTGCGGATGAACAGTTAAAGTTAAAGGTTAACGACAAGTGGTACAATGTTACGGCGGCGGCACCTCCAACGTGGGTTGGGTCTAGGGGGGTTTTCACTGGAGTTAACACAACCGGAAACGCGGCTTCGAATGTAATAGAATATATAACCATTGCCTCTCCCGGAAACGCGGCAGACTTTGGTGATCTTACAGTAGCAACGAAAACGGTGGGGGCTTGTTCTAATATAACTAGAGGCGTGTTTGGTGGCGGAAGTCCAACTAGCGGAACTACAAACAGAATAGAATATGTAACTATAGGTACGTTAGGAAACTCTACTGACTTTGGAGACCTAACAGTAGCCAGACAAAAAGTGTCAGGTTCTGGAGATGGTTCAAGAGGACTTTTTGGTGGCGGTGCGTCTAATGTCATAGACTATATCACTATCGCTACCACAGGTAATGCTATTGATTTTGGTGATATAGCATCTGGAGGAAGAGCTAATGTAATGGCTTCATCAGACTCACATGGTGGTTTACAAAGCGCATAGAATAATATAGTATCCTACAAAATGAAAGAAGAATTATTACAGTTATTTCCTACGCCTTTATTAATTGTACCTTACGAAGAACCAATTGATAAAGAACTAGCATATTTAAAAACTATTAGTTATCGTGAGCAACAACAAAACGGTAATTATAGATCAGATGATTCGTACTTGTTACGTAATGAAGAATTTAAAAACATAAAAAATTTTTTATCTGAATCAGTTAATAAGTTTACTGAAAATGTAATGCAATCAAAACAAAGATTAGTAATCACTCAGTGTTGGGCCAATAGAAATCCTAAAGGGTCCAAGCATCATGAACATGTACATCCAAACAGTATTATATCTGGTGTAATGTATTTTCAAATAAATGAAAAGTTACCCCCTATATCTTTTTCAAAAACAAATCAAGACGGTATGAAACTAGATCCTATAAAATACAATCATGTAAACTCTGAGTCTTTTATGTTGCCTTGTAAAACAGGTGAATTAATATTATTTCCATCTTCACTAAAACATAGCGTGCCTATTAATCAAGGTGACGAAGATAGAATAAGTGTATCCTTTAATACTTTTAGTATTGATGTAATAGGATCAGAAAAATCACTAACTCATTTAGATATTAGGAGGTTAATGAATGAGCACAATTAAAAGTTATATATACGTAAAGAACCACATACCAAAAGAGTTGTGTGAACAATTAATAGATGAATGTAATAATGGTATTTGGAAAAAACATACTTGGAATAATTATGCTGCAGGCACATTTGAATCTGAACCTACAAAAGAATTAGATGTCATGAGTTGTACTAGAGAACAACAAGCAAAGATAACACCATACTTAGTTAAAGCATTAGGTGAGTATCAAGAAAAGCATAGTACACCAGGAGAAAAGACTCAAGGACCATGGCTCACTAAGTTTAGTCCAATAAGATTTAATAGATACCAAGTTGGTACTATGATGAGAGAACACTATGATCATATACACAGTATATTTGATGGTGAAATGAAAGGTGTTCCAATAGTATCTATTGTAGCTAATCTAAATGAAGACTACGAGGGCTGTGAATTTTATTGCAGAGGAGAGAAAATTGAGTTAAAAACAGGTGATATACTACTATTTCCATCTAACTTTATGTATCCACAGGAGGTAAGGGAAACAATAAAAGGCCCCCGATACTCGTTTGTAAGCTGGGCCTTTTAATATATAATGAGGTTATATGTTACAAAAAATCGGATTCCAACCAGGGTTCAACAAACAAATTACACCCACAGGCGCAGAAGGTCAATGGATCGACTGTGATAATGTTCGTTTTAGATATGGTACACCTGAAAAAATAGGTGGTTGGAAACAATTAGGTGAAAGTAATTTAACTGGTGCAGGACGTGGTCTTCATCACTATGTAAATAGTTTAGGTCGAAAATACGCGATCATTGGCACAAACAGAATTTTATACGCATACTCGGGTGGTGTATACTATGATATACATCCTATTAAATCTACAAACACGCTTACAAGTGCATTTAGCACGACCAACGGATCACCTACAGTTACCATAACATTTAGTGGTGATCATGGTATTAATACATCAGATATCGTATTGTTAGATAATTTTTCTACAATTACAAACTCTAATTTTGGTGCATCTGATTTTAACAATAAAAAATTTATGGTAACGACAGTGCCATCTGCAACAACAATAACCATCACAATGCCATCAAATGAATCAGGATCTGGTGCAACAACATCAGGTGGTATACGAGTTCAACATTATTATACAGTAGGACCAGCTGTGCAAGCAAAAGGTTTTGGTTGGGGACTAGGATCTTGGGGTGGTGAAGAAGTAGGAGCATTTACTACAACGTTATCTGGTGCAATAAACAGTTCACAAACAACAGGTATTATATTGGCTGACCCTTCACAGTTTCCAAGTTCAGGTACAAACTTTGTGCAAATAGGAACTGAAGAAATATCTTATACAGGCATAAGTGCATCTAATGAATTAACAGGTGTAACTAGAGATGTTAGAGGTACATCACCTTCATCTCACGGTGCTGGAGACACAGTAACTAATGCAAGTAATTATGTTGCATGGGGTGAGGCAGCATCTGGTGACTTAGTATTAGAACCAGGTATGTGGTCATTAGATAATTTTGGAGATAAAGCGATTTGTTTAATTCATGATAGTGCTGTATTTGAATGGGATTCATCATTATCAAATGCAACGGATACTAGAGCAACAATTATATCTGGCGCACCAACAGCGTCAAGACATATGTTAGTATCTACACCTGATAGACACTTAGTATTCTTTGGAACAGAAACAACTATTGGAGATACATCTACACAAGACGATATGTTTGTAAGATTCTCAGATCAAGAAGATATAAATACATACGTACCTACAGCAACCAATACAGCTGGCACACAAAGACTGGCTGATGGATCACAGATTAGAGGAGCAATCAGAGGTAGAGATGCAATCTATGTGTGGACTGACACTGCATTGTTCACTCAACGTTTTGTTGGTCAACCGTTTACGTTTGCATTTCAACAAGCAGGGACTAACTGTGGACTTGTTGGACAGAATGCATGTGTAGAAGTTGATGGTGCTGCGTACTGGATGTCAGAAAATGGTTTCTTTAGATATGCTGGTAAATTAGAATCATTACCTTGTTTGGTAGAAGATCATGTATATGACAATATAAATTTAGAATCTGGTAATCAAATGGTATCAGCAGGATTAAATAACTTGTTTGGTGAAGTAATGTGGTTTTATCCAACAACAGGATCTTCTGTTGTAAATAGAATGGTTGCATATAATTATTTTGATTCATCACCACAAAGACCTGTTTGGACAAATGGAACATTGGCTAGAACTATGTGGGAAGATTCTGCAGTATTTGGTAACCCACATGCGTTAGAATATGATGCAGATACAGATACATCTTTTGATGTCGTGGGCAACACTGAAGGTAGAACAACATACTATGAACATGAAACAGGGACTGATCAGGTTAAAGGTGGAGCTGTTACAGCAATTACAGCAAACATATCTTCTGGAGATTTTGATATTACGCAAGCAAGAGCACAAGGTACAGGACAAGCTACAGGTGTTGCAACCTTTAGAGGAGATGGTGAATTTATAATGAAGATAAGAAGATTTATACCAGACTTTATATCTCAAACTGGTAATACACAAGTTACATTACAATTAAGAAATTACCCTAATGATAGTCAAGCAAGTTCATCATTAGGACCTTTTACAGTTACATCATCTACACAAAAAGTAGATACACGTGCAAGAGCCAGAGCCATTGCATTAAAAGTAGAAAACACATCATCATCTCAAAGTTGGAAACTAGGAACTTTTAGATTAGACACACAACCAGACGGAAGAAGATAATGGCAAAGATAGTACAAGTATTAACTAGACCAAGTAAAGAATATGATTTAGGTACAGCAGAAGCACAGGTAAGAGATCTTGATGCGATTGTAGAAAAATTAAACACAACGTTTCAAGAAGAATTAAAAGATGAGGTAGAAGCACAAAACTTCTTTTTAAATTAATGGCAAATAGTTTTATAAATAAAAAAGCAGATTTAACAACAACAAATCTAACTACACTGTATACAGTGCCTAGTTTCAAAGCTGCTGTTGTAAAATCTATTTTAGTTTCTAATGACTCAGGATCGGGTTGCAATATAGACGTTACTTTGGTGGATGCTAGTGGTAATATATTTAGTTTATTTAAAACAAAGACTATAGCAACACTTACTACAACAGAACTTTTAACAAATCCACTTGTAATGGAAGAGAGTGAGATATTGAAAGTACAAGCTGCTGACGCGAACGAGCTGCACGTCATAGCTTCAATATTAGAAATACAGCCGCGAGAGGTAACAACATAGTGAAAGACATACCAACAATAGAACCAAAAGAAGTTATAACAACAATAACAAATATGAAAACAGGTGAAGTATATAAGGATGATAATGACTGGAAATCAAAGGGAATACCAGAGTCTGACATAAGAAAAGATGTTAGAGTTATTATGCCTAGCCTTGATTTATTTGGAGAAACAAAATAAGATAGTACAATGGCCATAACTAGAGCACAACAAGTAAGACAGATGTTAATTAAGGGTGGAGTTGTAAACCCTGATGGTAGACGTGGATTTTTTGAAGGTGCTGAAAAAGATGCTAGAGAAAAAGGAACCTCTATTTCTCCAGGTACAGATGCTGGTGGTAATGTTAGAGATGACAATCCTTTTACAGGAGGAGATGGAGCTAAAGGACCACCTCAAACAATTCCTAAGGAAAAACCAAAAGAGACTGACTTTCAAAAATTTAAAAGAACATTTAATCCGTTTCCAATAGCAACGAATCTTATAGATAGAATAAGTAAATCAAAACTTGCAAGAATAAATAATGCAATACAAAGACAAAATTACATAGACAGTTTAGATTTAAATAATCCAAAAGAAAAAGAAGAATACGATAGAATTATGAATCAACTTAGTGGTTTAGGTATGGATATAATAGCTGGACCAAAAGATTTAGAAAGCACTATGTTATCTGCTCCTCCAAGCATGTTAGCTAAAGATCCAATGACTCAATTTAAAACAGTTGATGGTGTTTCAACATTAGCAGATGAAGGTGTAAAAGATGTTTTGGGACAAGGTTATGAAGATTATTTAAATAGATTTGAAACAACAGAGGACAGAGATGGACCACAATCATTAGACCCATGTAAAGGACCTAACCCACCTGCATATTGTTTCATAGGTCAAAGAGCAGATGAAAATCAAGAGGCTGCAGTAACAAGAAATCTTGCAGGACTAACACCACGTATAGGTGGAGGTATATTTAATTTTGATAATATGGCTGATGGTGGCATAGCAGGTATGGACAGAGAAGCATTCTTATTGGGTGGTATAGCAAAAGGATTAAAGAAAGCTGTAAAAGGTGTTAAGAAACTTGTAAAGTCACCAATAGGTAAAGCTGCAATATTAGGAGCAGTTGGTTTTGGAATACCAGGAACACAGTTTGGTGGTATTTTTGGTAAAGGAGCTGCAAGTTCTTTTTTTGGTAAAGGTAGTTTTAGTCCTTTTAAAGCTTTAATAGGTGAAGGAACAGCTGATATGGGTTTTGGACCAAGTGGTTTAGGCAGATTGTTGGGAAAAGTATTTGTTGATCAATCCACAGGGTCTTTAACAGGTTTAAGCAAAATCCTTATTCCATCATTAGCAGCAGGTCTTATGACAAAAAAACAACCAAAAGATGAATTTGATTTAGCTTCTTATTATGCACAGAATCAATTAGAACCATCACAAAGCATAAGAGGTATGGGTAGTGAGTTTGATTTTTATGGTGGTGAAAAAATGAGAGCAGCTGATGGTGGTTTGATGAGAGCAGGTTATCAAGAAGGTGGAGATGCGGAACCTGTAGCTAAGAAAACTATGCCACTATTAGACATGGATGGTAAAGAAAAAGACTACAGAGAGACAGGTGGTTTTGTAGACATGGGTAGAATGGAAAGAGCTGACGATGTACCCGCTAGACTATCTAAAAATGAATTTGTATTTACAGCTGATGCTGTAAGAAATGCTGGTGAGGGAGATATAGACAAAGGCGCAGAAGTCATGTATAACATGATGAAAAACCTCGAAGCCGGAGGTGAAGTATCAGAAGAATCGCAAGGCTTAGAAGGCGCTAGAGAAATGTTTCAAACATCACAAAGACTAGGAGAAGTCATATAATGGCAACAGAAACCGTAATAAATCGACCCGCACCATTTGTAGAAGATATAGGTAAAAAACTATCAGAACAAGCATTAGGATTACAAAACGTTCCAGTAGTTACAACTGGTATTGGTGGTATTACAAGACAAGCTGGTGAAACAGAACAAGGTTTTTTAGATAGACAAAATGCTGCAAGAGCATTTGAAGTAAGACAACAAAATTTAGCAGGACTTAGACCAGAAATTGCAGGTCAAGATGCATTACAACAAGAAGCTCAAAAAAGAGCAGTATCAGGTTTAGGTTCTTTTCAACCGTTTTTACAACAAGCTCAAGTAGCATCAGCTGCATCATTTAGCCCACAAATTGCTCAACAATTTATGTCACCGTATCAACAACAAGTTATTGATACATCATTAGCAGAATTTGATAGACAAGCAGCGATGCAAGAACAACGGATCAGGGATCAAGCGGTAGCTTCTGGAGCGTTTGGTGGTGGAAGAGAAGGTGTATTACAATCAGAATTTAGAACAGGATCTGATAGAAACAGATCTGCATTACAAGCAAACTTATTACAACAAGGTTTTGGTCAAGCGCAACAAGCAGCACAACAACAGTTTCAAAATCAAATGGGATTAGCTTCTGCATTACCTGGATTACAATCAGGAGATATTTCAACGTTAGGTTCATTGGGCGCATTGAATCAAGCGCAAGCACAAGCAGGTCTAGATGCACAAAGAGAAGCAACTAGAATGGCTGCGTATCAACCACAAGAACAATTACAAAACTACGGTAACCTTGTTACAGGGATCATGGGTGGAATGGCAGGATCAGGAACACAAACATCACAAGTACCAGATCCAGGATTCTTACAAACTGCATTAGGTGCAGCGGCTACTGGAGCAGGAATATACGGCGCATTGAAGAGACCTTAATATGAATAGAACATTAAAAAGACCAATGTTTAGAATGGGTGGTTCTACAGGAACTGGTATTACATCTGGTTTAGATACACCTAGACAAGGTTATAAAGAACCAGGAGTTGTAGATAAAAACGATATAATTAGACAGGATGCACAAAGAATATTTGATGTCGGAGTTGATTTAAGAAAAGCAAATCAAATACCTACAAATAAAATGCTTTCAGGATCTTTACCAGGTTTCTTAACTTCTTTTGGTTTAAATTTAGCATCGAAACCTCCAACGGGTAATATATTCTCTACAGCAGCAGGAGCTGCAAGAGAGCCATTTGGTAGATTTATGGACTCAGCTCAAAGATCACAACAAACAAAAGCAGCTTTAGCATTAGAAGCTTTAGACGACAAAGATCTAGATAAGATAGAAGAATTAATTCCTTACTATATGGACGTTTACAATATTGATGAAGATGCAGCTAAAAAAAAGATACTTGAAGATAAAAGATTTAGTAAATCAGGTAAGTTAGATCCAAAAGTTGCACAAGGTCAAAAAATAGAAAAAAGAGCATCTGTATTATTAGATGATAAAAATTTTGGTTTAGGTTACGACGGTGCTATACAAATATCTACAGCTATACAAAATGTTATAGATGGTAGAAATAAAGAAGTTTCAAAAGATGACATAGATCTAACTCAAATTTATATCGATCCAGATGCATTAGGAGCAGAGGATCCAGATAGTGGTATTATAAAAATAACTCAAGAAAAAGGCATCTATACACCAGGAGATTATCAAGAAGGTTTAAAATATTACCACCCAATCAAAGGCAAATTCTACACGTTCCAAGGAGAAACATTTATACCAGTTATACCAGTAGAACCAGCGCAATAGGAGGATAAATGGCAGAAAAAGAAAGATCTCTTTTAGATAAAGTCCTCAAACCCACAAGAACAGAATCAAAAGATTTTAATACAATATTAGAT
>BCSF01000453.1_pt1 | contig 16296 bp, 23 predicted proteins | sample 1016431 | NCBI WGS metagenome assembly BCSF01 (sample SAMD00045685;SAMD00045686;SAMD00045687;SAMD00045688;SAMD00045689;SAMD00045690;SAMD00045691;SAMD00045692;SAMD00045684;SAMD00045690;SAMD00045691;SAMD00045692;SAMD00045684;SAMD00045685;SAMD00045686;SAMD00045687;SAMD00045688;SAMD00045689, study...
TTATAAAATAATCTAATAGGGTGTAACGAAGGAAAAGCGGCATTGGCTAGACTGAGCAAAACAGAACAGGAAAAAAGACACAAAATATGCCAAGCCAATGGCCTTCTAAACCGTTCGCAAATGTCGAAGAGCCTGGAGGTATCGACAAGCACAATTAATGCATGGGGAATATCGCCAGTTGAAATAGTTGGTTCAACACAATACTTTAATTGTCGCTCAATCCTCGACAACAGACTACGACGACAAAAAGAAAAACTAGAAAAACAATATGAAGAAACGCACAACGAAGAAAACAGCCTAGACTATCAAACCCTACGCTTAACCAAAGCCAGAGCGCACCAGCTCGAAATTAAAAACGCAGTAAGCGAAGGTAAGTTGGTGCCAATCCATTTAATCACTGAAATTCTCGCAGAGGTTAGTGGTGAATGTGCCGGATATCTCGACACCATTCCACAGAAGATAAAACGCAAATATCCAAAAATAGACAGCGAGTTAATAGAATTAATTCGTTGGCACATCGTAAAGGCCATGAATAACATAGCCGAATCAACAGACGTAATAGACCGGGTTTTGGATGACTACGACGATAGACAAGAGACGTTTAAAACAGATTAAAAAGGCATATCAAGACGGCCTAGCAATCTTCGCACGCCCAGAGCCTCAAACCCTTTCCGAATGGGCTGAAAACAATTTTTACCTTTCAAGCGAATCAAGTTACATTGAGGGGCGATGGGAAACCCTACCCTTCCAACTGGCCATAATGAACGCCATCGGCCATCCAGACATAGAGCAAGTCAATTTTATAAAGTCGGCGCGTGTTGGTTATACACAGATGATCCGCGCAGCCGTGGGCTATTTCTTAGAGCACAAAAAGCGAAACCAGATATTATACCAGCCTGTTGATGCCCAGGCCGCTAACTTCATGAAATCGCACGTTGAGACGATGATTAGAGACGTTCCAGTTGTTAAGAAGTTAGCGCCTTGGTGCGGATCAAAACACAGAGATTCAACGCTTGATACAAAGAAATTTAACAATGGCAAACAGCTTTGGGTGTTTGGTGGCAAGAGCGCTAAGAATTACCGCGAGAAATCAGCAGATTGCGTGTATTACGATGAGCTGGCCGCTTTTGACGATGACATAGAAAAAGAGGGTTCACCAACCTTTTTAGGTGATAAGCGCCTCGAAGGTTCAGCTTTCCCCAAGTCTATCCGGGGATCAACGCCAAAAGATGCTGGTAATTGTCAGATAACAAAAGCAGCGGAAGAGTCAAGACATCTTTTAAAGTTTCACTTACCTTGCCCAACCTGCGAACAAGAGCAGGTCTTGAAATGGGGAGGTAAAGACGTTGAATATGGCATTAAATGGGAAGACGACGACCCAAAGACAGCGCATTATGTTTGTGAGCATTGCAGTACGCAGATAGATAACAATTCACTGGAATCTATGCAACTAGAGGGCGTATGGCGATGCGAAGAAACCGGAATCAATACCACCGACGGCATCAGTTATTACAACGTGGACGGCGAAAAGCTAGACGCGCCAGAGAGCATAAGTTTTCATATATGGAGCGCTTACAGCCTGTTTTCGACGTGGTCAAAGATAGTTAGCGATTTTCAAAAGTGTAAAAAAGACCGATCAAAGTTAAAAACCTTCGTTAACACCACACTTGGCGAAGTGTGGGAAGAGGACGAAGCCGAAAAGATAGAGCACCAGAACATCTACGCAAGGCGCGAGCACTACCCTGCGCAGTGCCCACTAGACAGCGGCATAATCACTTGTGCTGTGGACACACAGGATGACAGGTTTGAGATAGAGCATGTTTTGTGGGTTGAAGGTGAAGAGAGTTACCGTCTCAGCTATGAACGCTTATACGGTGATCTATCGCGGTCTGAAATATGGGACGTATTGAAAAAGCGCGTGGAGCGCAAGTTTATAACGCCATCTGGCCTTGAGCTTTCATTTAGAATCTGTTTTATAGATTCTGGCGGCCACTACACAGACGAAGTATATAAATTCAGCCGTAAAAACGGTGTTAGGCGTTATGTGCCAATAAAAGGCTATAACGTCATGGGTAAACCTGTTATTTCATGGCCTAGAAAGCGTAACGACAAGTCAGTCTATTTGGTTATGGTGGGCACTGACACGGCCAAGGAGATCATTGCAGACCGGCTAAAGCAGATGGAACCCGGCGAAGGGTATATGCATTACCCTATTTCTGACGATTTTGACGAAAATTACTTTATTCATCTAACAAACGAGAGGCGCAGGCTCAAAGTATTAGGCGGTAAGCGTCAATATGTTTGGGAAAACAACGGAAGAAGAAACGAGCCGTTTGACACATCGGTCTATAATTTGGCGGCGGTAAGGGCATTGCAGCAACATTTCGGCATCAAATTGCCTAAAAAGCACTTGGCTAACATCCGGATTGAAGAAAACGCAACGGAAAAGCCAGCCAAGGCAGAAAATAAGCAAAAAAGCAAGCCTATTAATAAAAAACCTGTTAAACTGCGGAAAAGTAGAAGAAAACCGCGTTATGACGATGGTGACGACTGGATATGAACACAGCGCAAATTCAAGAGATGATTGATCTATATGTTGAGGCTGAAAAGGCCATTTTGACAGGTCAATCGTACTCAATTGGTAACAGGTCACTAACTAGGGCGAATTTAACGGAAATTCGCAACGCTCGTTCAGAATGGGAGCAGCGTCTAGTGAATCTCACTATTAAAAATCGTGGTGGCAATCCTAATTACTCGGTGTCTACATTTTGTTAGAAAGAATTGAGAGCACAATCGACCAGATAGAGAGGGTTATTAACAAGATATCCCCTTCTTTTGCTTTGCAACGCGCAAAAGCGCGGCAGATGTTAGGCGCTTATGAAGCCGCCAAGCCGCGCAGAAACCGCAAAATGATGGGTGAAAGCCGTGGGCCTGATTTAGTAGCAAATGAGTCGCTTGAGTCACTGAGAGCACAAGCACGCTTTCTGGATGAAAACTACGACATTGTGACCGGAGCGCTCGACACGTTAGTCGCTCGAACCGTTGGGCCAAAGGGGATTATGGTCGAACCCATGGTCAAAACCCTTGACGGTGATCTTCACGACGATGTTAACAGCCAATTAAACGAGTTGTTTAACGAGTGGTGGAAAATGCCAGAGGTAACACGCGAGTACAGCGGCGCATTGTGCGAGCAGTTAGCGGCAAGAACGTGGCTACGTGATGGTGAGGTGTTCGCTCAGATCATTGAGGGCAACAAGCGCGGTTTAATCCCAAACGCCGATATGCAATTTTATATTGAATTAATGGAGCCCGATTTCGTACCAGTAAACTACGAAAATACGCAGATCAGATTGTTTCAAGGCGTAGAGAAAAACGAGTGGAACAGAGCGGTTAGATATTGGGTTTATAAAGGCCATCCTAACGATTATAGCTTTCGTTTGCCAGCCATCGAGGACTTAAAACCGATAGATGGTGATGATCTAATACACCTGAAAATGGTTAAGCGTATAGGCCAAACTCGAGGCATTAGCCTACTTCATGCCGTCATCACCAGGCTAGAAGACTTAAAGGATTATGAGGAATCAGAGCGAGTAGCGGCAAGAATAAGCGCAGCGGCAGCGTTTTACATCAAAAAAGGCAATCCAGACGCCTATATCCCAGAAGATGACACGGACGAATATGAAGAGCGCAGTTTTAAAGTAAAACCTGGAATCATATTTGATAGATTGCGCGAAGGGGAAGAGGTTGGAAGCATTCAGAGTAACCGACCATCTACACTGTTAGAGCCGTTCAGAAATGCAATGGTAAAGGCGTTCGCGGCAGGAACAAAGATCAGCTATTCAAGCGCTTCAAAAGACTATAACGGCAGTTATTCAGCGCAACGCCAAGAACTGGTCGAGCAATGGGAGCACTACACCACCTTACAACAGCAGTTTGCGAGCCGTTTCAAGCGTCCAATCTATGAGCGCTTTGTTAGGATGGCGGTACTAACAAACAAGTTGGATTTGCCCAGTGACGTAGACCGCGCAACGCTCACAAAGGCACATTATCAAGGGCCAGCAATGCCATGGATCGATCCCAAGAAGGAATCCGAGGCCAACGAGCGCAATAACAGAGCCGGCTACAATACGCGATCAGCCATAATTCGGTCACGCAATGAAAACCCTATCGAGGTTGAACAGCAGCTATCCAGAGAGCGGAAACGAGAAAAGGAATTGGGCTTGGTGTTGTCCAGCAACGCTGAATATGACTACCAGGAGCCACAAACAGAGGTTGAAGACGATGCCACGTAAATACTACGATATCAAGGCCAGCAAAAAAGACACAGACCTATATTTGTATGGTTTTATTGGTAACTCGGTGTGGGATGACATAAACCCAAAAGAGTTGATTGATAGTATCAGCGGCATTGGTGGCGGCGTTATCAGGGTTCACATCAATTCAGAGGGTGGCAGCGTTTACGGTGGCCAAGCAATTTATAACGCACTGAAAAACCATCAATCTGAGGTTGAGGTTTATATTGAAGGGTTGGCCGCTTCCATGGCGTCAATCATTGCCTTGGCGGGTGATCGGGTTTACATGGCAGACAATGCTTTATACATGATTCACGACCCCTGGACGTGGACAGAAGGCAGCGCCGACGATTTGAGAAAAACAGCCGACCAGCTAGACAAAGCAAAAGAAACTTTGATTAATGTTTACGAGCGAAAAACACAGAAAGACCGCGAAGAGATAGCCGACTTAATGAGTCAGGAAACTTGGTTTACAGCTCAAGAAGCGAAAGAACACGGTTTTGTTGATGAGATAATTGAAGAGATCGACATTGCCGCAAGCCTTAATCAAATCGATAGAGATAATCTGAAAAAAGCGAACTTACCCGACAAAGTAAAAGCTATTTTAGAGAAAGGTTCCATTAACCAGCCGGATGACGGCAACAGTAAAGAGGTGCACGCAATGCCTACTAAAGCAGAGCAGCAAAAAGCGCCGGAAAATTCCGGCAAAAATGAAGCAGTTGCGCAGGTCGATATCAAGGCCAAGCAACAAGAAGCAGCCAAGGCCGCATTGAAGGCTGAAGCTTCACGACGCGACGCTGTGAAAGCGGTTTTTCAGCCGTTTCAGGGCCAACACGATGATCTTATGGCGCAATGTCTTGATGATATGGAAGTGAGCGAAGCCAAAGCTCAACAAATGCTTTTGGCCAAGCTTTCAGCCAAAAAGACCGAATCATTAGGCCAGCCTGTTAAAGTCTTGGAAGATGAAAGCGAGAAGAGACGCAAGGGTTTCACAGCCGCCATGCTTGGTCGTGCTGGGCTTGTTAAAGACCAGGAAAGTAACGAGTTTCGCGGGTTTTCAATGGCTGAGATGGCGCGTTATACGCTTGAAAAAGCAGGTGTTAACACCCGCAACATGCATAAAATGGAAATGGTCGGTGCGGCATTTACTCACACCTCAAGCGATTTTCCTAACATCCTGAAAGATGTTGTGAATAAGACCATGTTGAAAGGCTGGGACGAAGCGCCAGAAACTTTTGAAGCCTGGACAAGCGATGGTATTTTAACTGACTTCCGTGAAGCCACAAGAGCAGGTATTAACACGTTTCCATCGCTTGATGCTGTTCCCGATGGCGGTGAGTACAAATATGGCACCGTTGGTGATCGTGGAGAAGTGATCCAGTTGGCTACTTACGGCAAATTGGTATCTCTTACCCGTCAAACCATCATCAACGACGACCTAAACGCCTTCACCAAAATTCCATTAAGTATGGGACGCGCAGCACGCAGAACCATCGGCAACTTGGCCTATGCCGTTTTAACTAGCAATCCTCTTATGGCTGATGGCGTGGCACTGTTCGCTGGTGGCCATAACAACTTGGGTTCAGCCGGTGCATTAGCTACTGGTACGGTTGATGAGTTGCGAGCTCTGATGGCTAAGCAGACCGATGGCAACGCTACTGCCTTGGGTATTACTCCTGCTTATTTAGTAGTACCTGAGGCGTTGCGAGGCCAAGCGATTATCACTGTTGAATCTGAGACAGAGATTGCGGCCAGCCAGAACAACAGCCGACGACCTAACAGCGTTCGCAACATTGCTGAGGTGATCAGTGACGCTCGACTGGATGCTGATTCAGCAACAGCTTACTACTTGATTGCAAACCCAGCGCTGTTTGATACTGTTGAAGTTGCTTATCTGGATGGAGTGAAGGTTCCTTATCTTGAGCAGAAGGACGGTTGGAGCGTGGACGGTTCAAGCTTCAAGGTGCGAATTGATGCAGGTGTCAAAGCCTTGGATTATCGCACGATGGCTAAAAACGCAGGCGCATAACACAGTATTTGAGCGGGCGTAATAACCCGCTCCACACATCTTTAAACTTTAAACAAGAGGGCTTAAATAATGGCTACTAATTATGTTCAAGACGGCAATGTTATGCCATTCACTGCAGGATCAGCGATTAGCTCAGGCGATGTTGTTGTGATCGGCGGGTTGCTTGGTGTTGCCTTGGCTGATGTTGCCAACGGCGCAGTTGGTCAAGCGCAAATCTCAGGCGTTTGTACGCTTCCTAAGGTTTCCACTGCGGTTATTGCTGCGGGTGAGCGGGTTCAATGGGATGTTAGTGCTACCGGCATCGAAGACGCAGCAGCAACTCCAGCTACAGGCGACATCGTTAATTGTGGCATTGCTTACGAAGCGGCTGGAAATGGTGTTACCACCATAGACGTGCTTTTAAATGTTCCTGGCGGCACCATTACAGCGTAATCTAATATGCCTTTTAAAGAAGATTTCACCGCGTTTTTAAACACTGACGAGCACGCAAGCCAGATCGTTTTGCAGGGGCGCGGTGATATCATCAATGGCATTTTAGAGCGTGAATACATCGAATCCAATGAAATCAGCGGTTATCGTCCAATAATTACCGCTACCACAAAAGACCTAGAATGTTTAAATCGTGGTGATATTGTAGAGGTGGACGGTGTTTTGTACCGTTACATCTACCAGGAGCCCGACGGCACAGGGATGTCTCAAGCCGTCTTAGAGTTTGCAGGGTAACAAATGTATAATCGTTATATGGGTGGTTTGGCAATGACCCGCAAGGGTGAGTTGGTTGTATCTGGCCGACTTTCTTTAAACTTGTATGATATATTGTAAAAATGCACAGAGTAGAATCTATTTTATCAGCCATACAGACCACACTAACCGGATTGACAACGACCGGCGCTAACGTGGTGCGTGACAGGGTTTATCCTCCTGAAAATTTGCCCATGATATCGATTGATCAGGGTGAGGATGTAAAAGAAGATTTACCGGCGCAAATCTTTGATGTTGAATCGAATCTAACGGTTAACGTCAATATACTGGTTAAGGCTGACAGTTACACAACGCAGTTAAACCAGGTCAGAGCCGAGGTTTATGCTGCTATGATGGCATCCAGTAGGCTCGGATTATCTTATGTGGACTCGCTTTTGTGGGTATCAGACAGCGCACCAGAAATTGACGGTGAGAGCGAGACAAAGACAGCGGTTTGCACAATGCAATTCCAGGTTGGCTATGTCCATTCGTTGCTAAGCAAAGAGGCGTAATTTTGGATATTAATATCAGCGGAAACTTTTCAGAAGTTAACAAGATATTAAAAGAATTGCCCACAAAATTGACCACACAGCCTTTAATTGCTGGCATCAACAGAACGGCCAGAGACGCAAGAAACAAAGGCCGCAAGGCCATAAGGTCCACCACTGGAATTAAGCCAAGGGCTGCAAAAAGTAGGGTTCGAGGCGCAACTAGGAAAGCAGCGGCAAGCAGAAAAAAGATGTTTGCTAATATTTACGTGAGAACAACAAAGCCGGTGCCCTACTCTCAAGCGTTCAACAAAACAGAGATTAAAAAAAGCAGTTCTTTGAATCGCAAAAGCTTCACGGCCACCATGCAAAATGGGAAGTTTTCAAGATGGCAGCGTAAAGGGAAAAAGCGACTACCGATTGAAGAATTACGGGTTGAACTCGACCCTATAGGCACTAGAGCAGCACAAAGAGCCATAGAGCGAACAGTTAAAGCGAATTTAGAGAAAGAAGTTACCAGATTAATTAAATTGAAACTCAGCAAAATCAAGAGGTGATGCAAAATGGCTGCAATTGAATCCCAAGGAACCACATTGAGTTTAGGTGACGGTGCCGACCCGGAAGTCTTCACTGCTATTGGCCGTGTTGTTTCTATTTCTGGTGTTGGTAATGGTTCCAGCACTGAAATCGATATTACTGACCTGTCTAGCACTGGTAAAGAGTTCTTGCTGGGCCTTAAAGATGAAGGTGAGGTTACTGTAACGCTAAACCTCGACACTGGGAACACCCAGCAAACAGCATTAAGAACAGCGCGTGATGCTCGAACGCTTCAGAATTTCGAGCTTGCATTAACTGACACTGCAAACACTGTCGTCAGCTTTTCTGCTTACGTGAAGACGTTCGGTATTGATGTAGGTGTAGACGACAAGGTTCCATTAAATGTTAGTTTAAGAATCAGCGGCGCGGCAACTTGGGCATAATAAAGGAGGAGTGATGGCAAGGCTCAGCATAAATGACATATTAAACGCAGAAGACTATAAAACTGAAATGGTAAGCGTCCCAGAGTGGGGCGGTGAAGTTGAAGTTGCAACAATGAGCGCAGAGGCTAAGGACGCTTACGAGATATCATTGCTGAAGCTAAAGGAAGACGGTGAAGGTTTTGAAAGAGACCTAGAAAATGCTAGAGCTAAAATGGTAGCGGCATGCGTTGTCGATGAGCACGGAAATAGAATGTTTAAATCAGAGGCTCAAGTTAAAGCGCTGGGTAGCAAGAGCGCGGCGGCACTTGATCGAGTCTTTGATGTTTGCAAGCGTTTGAACCACGTTAGCAATGAAGACATTGAGGAACTCTCGGGAAACTAAAATGCCGACCGGTGGCCATGTTCTTGCACAAATACGCTCTAGCTGTCGGTTGGCCTGTGCCGTTATTGAAGAAGATAATGAGCCCGAAAGACATAGCCGAAGCAATGGCTTATGAAAGATTACAGCCTTTTGGAGACGATAGAGCTGACTACAGAAGCGCTATTATCGGCTATACAATAGCTAAATATAATGGCGCTAAAAATGCGAAAGTTAGTGATTTTATACCTGTTTTCGGAAAGAAAAAAAGGGACGAGCTTTCTGAAAAAATAAAAGAGGTGTTTGGAATTGGCGACAATAGCTAACTTGGTTGTAAAGATAGCCGGAGACTCGAAACAACTTTTATCAGAAGTTGGCAAGGCCGAGCAAGGCATTAGTGGTATGGAAAAAACCACTAAAAAAGCAGCGGCAGCAATAAAATTTGCTTTTGGTGTTGTCGCCACTGGACAGATTGGAAACATGGCCAGAACTTCAATAGATGCGGCAGACAAGATGGGCAAGTTAGCCGCAAGACTAGGAACCACTAGCGAAGCTTTATCGGAGCTGGCTTTTGTTGCTGATCGCGGCGGCGTGTCTTTTAATACGCTTCAAATGGGATTGCAAAGAGCTACAAGAAGGATAGCCGAAGCCGCAAACGGTACTGGAGAGGCTGTTAAAGCATTAAAAGAACTTAATCTATCGGCCAGAGACTTAAACCAACTCGCACCAGAAAAACAATTCGAAGTCATAGCGGATGCTATAAACAACCTTTCTAGCAGCTCGGATAAAGTCAGACTCTCAATGAAGTTATTTGATTCTGAGGGTGTCGCGCTAATCCAAACCATGCAAGGTGGATCAAAAGAGATAAGGGCCTTAAGGCAAGAGGCGAGAAACCTAGGCGCTACCATCGGAACCGATGCGGCACAAAGCGCGGCTGAATTTAACGATAAAATGACCATAATGGAATTTAAGCTGCAAGGGTTGGCGACACGGGCGGCAATTCCAGCAGCGGAAGCAATAACAGATTTAATAAATGTTTTCGAAGACAGCGGTGGAAAATTAAAGACTTCTAACGATGAGTTTTATGGAATAAAAACAACCATTAAAGGCGTGGCCACAGCCGGTATTGCCTCGACTGGTATAATTGCAGGTCTTTCAGAAGCTTTTGTCGGTTTGGCGTTTGCTGCAAAAGAGATTGCAAGCGGAGATTTATCTGGGGCAATGACAGAGCTAGAAGAAGCTACCCGTCGAACCAACGAGCAATTTGATTTGGCAGAAGACAGAATCATAAAACTATGGGAAACAGCCGAAAACAAAAGGAGCACGACTCCACCTAATGATTTTGTCCCCACAGTTGGTGGAGCTGGTGGCGGTATAGATAGAGAAGAAGAGCGCCAGAGGCAGGCGTTAGAACGAAAATTAGCATTGCATGACGAAAGCTTTCTAGGAGAACAGCATTTAATTAATAAACAATATGAAGAAAAGTTGGCAGATATATCAAGATTTGAATCACAGAAACTCATGATTTTGACGCAAAACCAGCTTGAAAAAATGCGTATAAATGATGAGATGTTAAGCGCTGGGAGAATATCTGAGGCAGAAGCTTACGAGGAGCAATTAAGAATAATAGAACAAGGTGAAAAAGACAAAGAAAGAATATTAAAAGACTCCAACGCCAGAAAATTAAAGCTAGGTAAGCAGTTTGGTATGAATTTTCTTTCTGATGCAGCGCAATACAGCAGAGCTGCGTTTAATATAAATAAGGTGGCGGCGATAGCAGAGGGAACAATTAAGGCTAAAGAGGCTGTGCTTGGGGCTTACGCTTTCGGAAACAAAATTGGAGGGCCACCACTTGGAGCCGCCTTCGCAGCTCTAGCCGGTGTTACAGCTTTCGGACAGTTGAAAGCAATTGCGGATAGTCAATACGGCGGTGGTTCAACGTCTCAAGGGATATCTGGTGGAAGTGTTGCTGTTGGATCGGGAGAAACGCCCATTGAGAGCGACGCAGCAAACGACGAACCACAAAACAAGACGGTTTTTATTAACGTAGAGGGTATTGATGACGAGGCGTTCTTGACTAAAAACCAAGTGAGATCAATCGTTGATCAGATTAATGAAGAGCGTGATGCAAATGTGAGGATAGTATTGTAATGGGTGCGATACTTTACGAGAACATATTAAGAGACTCCGCCGTGGTAACAGACGAATCGAGCGGTTCAGCCGTTGCCAGCGCTTTAAATGGTCGTTCAAGCGATAGCGCCACATTCTTGACCGGAGCAGTTAGAAACCTCACTTTTAATTACGGCAGTGCCAAAAAGATCAACGCCTTGGGCATTGGGCGCAATAATTTATCAACCATGGGCGCAACCGTTACAGTGCGAGGTAGCTCGGACAACATAAGTTACACGACGCTTTTCAGCGTCACCCCCACCACAGACAGAGTTATTTTAGAGTTAGAGAGTGATCACACGTACCAGTATTATAACATCCAGATTAGTGGTCAAACTGGAACCGCTTATTTTACCGACATTGCACTTGGCGAACGCTTAGAACTGGAACGTGATCAAAAAGGCGGGTTTATATCGCCATTATTTGCCGACAGCGACGAGATAACCAGTAATGTAACACTCGGGCAAAATATTGTTGGATTGACCGTAAAGCCAAAGTTAAAAAAAGTTAGGTTACAATTACCCTATTATACCGCCAGCTCTTTTTACTCAGACTGGGCCGCTTTTGTCGCTGTTTTAAAGGCTTATCCGGTCTATTTGAAATGGGATAGCGCAGGCACTAGAGAAGCGTTTTATTGTTGGCTAGATAGGAAGGTTCCACAACCAGCTTTTAGCAAAAATGTGGCAGATTATGCTTACATGGATTCATCAATTGATTTTCAAGGCTTCATCGAATGAGCTACGCAAACGGCATAGCGCAATTGTCGCGGCAAGAAACCTATATTGTTAGGCTTAATCTTGATACTATGATAAGCGGCGGCAGTTATGAAGAGCTGGCAAGCGGCGAAATTCCACCAACAGAGGGTTTTTTTCCATGTGTCTCTGATCTTAGCTGGATACCATCGAGGGCCGTTCCTGATGGTGGATTAGGTTATCTTGGCGAAATCACGATAAGAGCTAAAGACTTTCCCTACGGGGCACAAGGCACTTTCTTCGGTCGATTGCTTGCCAACAATGTTTATTACCTTAACCGTGTTGTTGATGTTTATGTAGGTTTTTACAAACAAGGCGACACGTTTAACCTTTCCAACTTCCAGAAACGCACCTACTTTTTAAAGCGCATCGATGGGCCAGACCAGAACGGCAATGTGACCATTCAGGCAGCCGACGTGCTTTCGAGGTTAAAAGAGAGCGAAGCGCCAAAGCAGACCGATGCAGAGGTGACACAGGTCATAGATTTTCCAGGGCCAGGATTCAAAGAAATTTATTTGGATACAACAGAAGGCTTTGAAACAAATTTCACAGAGTACGCTATCATAAACGATGAGTTGGTAGCTTACGGCGCGATGGTTTCCAACTCGTATATAGAGGTCGCTGATACTGGTAGAGCACAAGGCGGCACCACAGAAGAAACCATAAGTGCAGGCGACACGGTGCGCTATGTCAAGCGCATAACAGGAAACCCAGTGGACGCAATACGCACGCTGATAGAAGATTACACAGACATAGATCATGCAACCTATTTACCTGATGCTGACTGGAACACAGAGCGGGACACCTATTTTCTCTCACAAACAATTGATCTATGGATTGTGGAAACCACAAGCGTAGATGAGTTAATAGACAACATTTGCAAACAATATTATATAAATGTCTGGTGGGATGATGCAGCGCAAGAAATAAAGCTAAAAGCACTTGGGCCAGTTAGAACACCAACGGCAACCTGGAACGATGACGAAAACATACTTGATGCGCAAATAAGGTTGGTTAGAGATCAGCGCAAAGTGTTAAGTGCAGTTTGGTATTTCTTCGAGAAGATCGACAAAACCGGATCGAATGACGCTAAGAATTTCAAGACTGTCTACATAAAAGTGGATAGTGGCATTGAATCGAGTCTTGGTGAAGAAAAGGTATTAAAGATTTATTCAGATACGGTGCCAGAGACAAGCACGGGAACCGCTTCAAAAGTTACTAGCCGTATTTTAGCAAGATTGCGTGAGCCAATAGAATTGGTTATTCATGTTGACGCTAAAGATTCAGCGGTAAATATTGGCGACGAGATCACAATAGACAGTTCTTTGATCCAAGACACTGACGGCACCAACCTACAAACCATAATGCGAGTTATTGAAAAATCTCAGGTAAAAAACAACAGGTACAGATATAAACTTGTTAAAACAGGTCAGAATGTTGGTGATAGATACGGATTGATTGCACCAGCAGGCACGAGCGACTACAGCGCAGCAAGCGTAGCGACTAGAGAAACTTACGCTTTCATAGGTAACGCATCAAACGAAATGATCAACGGCGATACAGGCTATCTAATTTCATAAAGGTATAAATTATGGTATATTCAGCATTTACGATCGGAGAGGTTGATCAAGATAGCCCACTTGACGCTACTTTTTTCACAAAGATGAAAGACAACTTTGATGCTTTAAGAGACGGTAGCGGGTTTAACTTAAATAATGATGTTATACCTTACGGTGCTATAGCATCGGGGGCTGTTGGTCAGACTGAGTTAAAAACAACTACTGAAGAGGATTCAAAATCAGGGTCAGGCACGCAATTGATAGTAACCAGCGCGGGTGAGTATGGATTTGTCCCCGTAGCAAAATCAAGCACTACAAACACCACCAATATGGGCGTGCTTGGCGGTGTGATGGACGATGTTAGTTTGTTGGGTGTTACTTCATATACAAGTTACATTTCAATTTCAAGCAGCACAGGCTATACAACATACGGTCAAACAAGATACGTTACAGCCTCACCGCCCTATGATTTAGGGGACGGCCAAATTGATCTTTTTGCGTGGGTTTTAATAGGGTCGAATAATCAAATTAAAGCAATTCAAACAAGTATTACTCCACCATGGGCATACAATGGGCCGACTGATATTAGGCCAGACAAAACCGTAAAAGGTAAAAAGATAAAAACTAAAAAAGAGATAAATGAGCAGACTGGTGAAATAGTTACAAAAGAATTTGAAATCACAATGGCCTTTAAAAATTCAGATATGAATTTAATACCGCACCCTTTTGTAAATTTAGAAGAAAACGACACAGTAATTTTGCTCGATCCGCCAGACATGGGCTATTTAGCTGAGTGTAGAGAAGCCGGGTTGTCAATCAACAGTCTTTTACATGATGATTATTTAAGAGTCGATAACGTACCAATTAATAGAGCAAGTCCTATAGGAGTTACGCCTTGCCGTTTTAAGTGGCGCGACACTCAGCGCAAAGCAGGCGCAGCAGTGGCGGACAGGAGACAAGCGGCGGTGGAAAAATGAAGCTAAAAGAAGGCGTAAACCCCACAGGGCTAAAACCTGAAATCTTGCTGGCCATAATTGTTAGCCAATCCATATACCATCGCTATGGCTATGATCTGACATTGACCAGCATTACTGACGGGGCGCATAATAAAAATAGCCTTCATTATGTAGGTCTAGCTGTTGATTTAAGGATTAGAAACATAACGCACGAACCAATGAGACGCGAAATATGCGACGAGATTAGCGATAGTTTAGGCAGTAATTACGATGTAATCTTGGAACATACTCACATACATATAGAGTACCAGCCTTAACGGAGTTTTTATGAGCGAAAAACATTTTCTAAAATCCAAAACGATCTGGGGCGCAATCGTTGCCGCTTTGCCTGCTTTAATCCCGTTGATTGGTGCGGATAAAGCAAAAGAAATTGAGATCATAGGTTCAAGCTTAATTAGCCTATTGGGTTGTGCGTTGGCGATATATGGTCGTGTTAAGGCCGAGGGCAAAATAGTAAAATGAGCGATCAAATAACACGTCACGAGATCAAAGAAATGATTGATGAGTCAAGAGATATCATTTTGGCTTCGGTTGAGAGAGGCGTTTATAAAGCGCTGGATAAAAAAATGGACGATTACGGGATAGGGCCACAACACTGGGTTTTTTTAGAAGCTCAGTATCAAAGAACAATGGCACGCCGCAACATAATTCAAAAAGTCATTATTACGGCGCTTGTTACGTTTGTTTGCGGTATAACTGCGATGGGTGCTAAAGACTGGATTTACAGACAAGTTATCGAGCACTATGAAACTAACCCTTAAAAAGCTCATAACTAAACTTAAACCCAACCAGCAACCCAATCACCGAAAAGATAAAAGGGCCAGTAATCGCCAATAAAATCAGAATAGGCACCCTCACCCACAGCGGCAATGGCGTAGGTTCGGGTTCTTGATAGCGTTTATCCATTATTTCTGCGAATGTTTCAGGCATAAATTGCCCCTCAATCCTTAAACCTAATTTTACTTTTGCGAACCAATCTAACGTCAGAATTAGGGTTATTCCCAGTCAAATGAATGACAAGTCCTATAGCCGCACCAACGCCAAAAAACGCTATTACCAAATCAATGCTCATGCTTGCTAGCCTCCATTATTAACATTCCGTATTCAATGTAAATTTTTAGTTGTGTATCTCTTTGCATGTGTTGCGCCATCAAATGTTTTGACAAGCCTTGAAGACTGACGCCTAAGTTATCATACGGTAACGCTTCTTGATATATGATCATGATTAATTCCAAAAAGTTAGACGATCAATAAATGATGGCGCTTGCTGTTCGATCGATTGCCGATCTAAATTGCCAAGCCATGTGAAGAACATCACGCCACCATTCGCTATGTATTTGTAACCACCATACGCCATTATTGTGGCTAATAAATAACCTAAAAAGAACATCTGTTTTTTGCTAATGTTATGCACTGTTGCGCCTCCTCAATTCCCATCGTTTGCCGTTTTTAGTTATGTGACCATCAGCGGCCAGTTCTTTGATCACATTGCTAACCTGTGTTTTTCCTGCACCACATTTTTCAGACAGCAACTTGTAATTGATTTCAGTACCGTTAAGGATTGCGGTTCTGATTTTGGTACGTGTTTTATGGGTACTGCCTTTAGTCTTTTTTGGTACTGATCTTTTGCTTTGTTTCGGTACTGATTTTATAGTTTGAGTCCTAATTACGCCTTTTTGGGACTGTGTTGGTACTGACTCGGTACTAAAAGTTGGTTCTTTTCGTTCACGTTTCTGGCCGTCGCCGATCACTTTACATTTTCGCAATGACGGCTGAAAAATTCCCAAAAGCCAAACATCAACAAACTGATCAAAAGAGGAACACCGATTGCTCTGAGATAAATACCAACCCGTTCAATTATATGGCCGTCGATACCAGCCTTAGCACTTACTGCATCAGTAATGTCTATTTC
>BCSF01000454.1_pt1 | contig 16283 bp, 33 predicted proteins | sample 1016431 | NCBI WGS metagenome assembly BCSF01 (sample SAMD00045685;SAMD00045686;SAMD00045687;SAMD00045688;SAMD00045689;SAMD00045690;SAMD00045691;SAMD00045692;SAMD00045684;SAMD00045690;SAMD00045691;SAMD00045692;SAMD00045684;SAMD00045685;SAMD00045686;SAMD00045687;SAMD00045688;SAMD00045689, study...
CAGCAGTAAAGATCTGACCCCGCTGCGGGTGTAACGCGAAGCCTTTGTAGTCTATGACTACGAGGGCTTTTTATTGTCTAGGAAAAAGTATGATGCCAAAGGGTAATCTAGTATAATTAAGTACAATTATGTAGAACCAAAAAATCGCGAATTGCGCAAAATTATGGCATAGTACAAGTTGAGAGTAGTGGACGAAGTTTTAGTAAGAATATTTACAGACTTGATGACCATGATGTGTCATAGTTAATTATCATGGTCATAGATAATTGATCAGAAAATCACAGATGTTGTGCGATTTCATTGTGGGGTTATTGCTAGTTTGAAACAACTATCATAATATTATGGATTCGCATATGCTCTCTCCCTTAATTCCGAGAGCAATGCAATTGCATAAATATTCAATGTTCCTCACTAGCAGGTTAGTTGTGAAGAATTGTAATTGATCTTAGTGTCTATCAATTTAAGATATATTTTATCACACTTTTTAAAATTTGTAAAGGTACAATTTTTGGGAAGGTGGGTTGTCGTCACTGGTTGAAAAAGTAGATTTTCAGTGCTGAGATTCACAAATTATTTTTCAATGCTCCTCGACTAACTTCCAGCCAGCACGTCTTTGTTTGGTGAAGTAGTTGTTAAACTTTTCATTAATGTTTGGAGTTCTCGCCACAGCTTGAGGAGTGCATCCTAGCTCAATACCTCTTATGCTTCCCCACATTTCTTTGTCGTTCTTTGGATGCGGTGGTACTAAAGTAGGAATGTTAGCATACTTTTGTAGCATGAAAGAAAAGTGCATATCTTCACCATGTAGTTTATGTTCTACAGGATCATGCAGTTCTCTCGTAAAGTAGGAAAGCCACTCTCTTTTAAAGAACCAAGAATGTCCTACAATATCTACAGGTTCAATTTTGTTGTTTGGATTGTGCCAGCCAATTCTTATAAACTTTGAATCGTAGTAGGATTTATTTGTATCAATCCATCGCATACCATTTGTACCGAGTAGACCTTCTCTCTCCTTCATCGTGTTCATACAATTCTCTAGCCATTTACTACCAGGAATTGTATCGTCATCGAATACACAAATGTAGGGATTGCTTGCATTGAAACCGAGAAAGAAACGACTCCAAACCCCGAAGTTCTTTCGGCTATAGCAAGTATTATATTTCTCGATAATATCACGATTTACAGGTTCATTTCCTGGATGGTTGTACCAGACTAGAACTTCAGTAGGTTTGACTGTTTGCTTCTTCAGAGCTTCCATCTGTAAAGTTAGGTTTTGCGGGCGTCTGAAGCCGTTCAGTATTACTGTAATCATAAGTTCCTCAATATCTTGTATACTTTCTCTGATGTTTTACCATCACCATAAGGACATGGTTGATTAATTTCATAGTCATCTACTAGCTGGTAGAATAAGTTTGAAAGCTCTGCGGGTGTGGAGCAAAGATGTAAATGCCCTGTGTCAATTCCTTCAGGTCTTTCAGTAGTTTCACGACACACTATCACTTTCTTCTGAAAGAATGTTCCTTCTTCCTGCAAACCACCACTATCTGTAATAATTAAACGCGAATCTCTCAAAAGTACGAGAAGAAGATCATGTGGTAAAGGTTCAATCACAGTTACATTCTCAAGTATATCTCTACAAGACTGCACTGCGGGGTTAGGGTGAATTGGTAAAATAAAATCCAAGTGTGGATTGTCGTGTGCAAGTTTGTCTACAGCTGTAAACCATTTGTGCATCTTGTCATGGTTTTCTCTACGATGCAGAGTAACAAGTACACTTGTTCCGTAATCTGTCTTTCCTTTCAGGCTGTCAAGTATTGAATTACCTACAACATGGACTGCACCCCCAACATTTTCATTATGTAGATTGTCTGCAGAGAGTTCTGTTGGTGCAAAGTTCACGTCCGCCAGACGAGAAATCATCTGCCTGTATCCTTCCTCTGGAAAGGGGTGTTGTAAGTTATGACTGCGTAAGCCAGACTCTAAGTAATAAATCTTAATGCCACGATGAAATCCTGCAAGCGCACAACCAAATGCGGAAACAGTATCGCCCTGTACCAGAATAGCATCAAACTCTTCTTTTGGAAACTGTGTGAGACAGTCAGCAAGTACACTGCTTAATCTATCACAGCTACGAGGAAACGGATGGATTTGGTAGTCCACCCATACGTCCTTTAGCAAGTCTTGATGTTGTCCTGTGAACAGTAATTCATATTCGTGGTCTTGCATCTTCTCGACCAGAGGTTTTACTTTTAACCATTCTGGTCGAGTGCCAAAACAAATTAATATCATTATATTCCTTTTCTTGCAATCGGAGTAACTTCTTTAATACTGGCTACAGACCAGTCCTCCATATAGCTTCCTTTTGTTACAACCTTGATGCCTTCATCGCACAAGACTGCATTGTCAATCACATATTCATCAGTATGTTCTTGTTCAAAATCATCAACTTCACCTGCTAGTACCATTGCTTCTGCATCAGTAGCGTCTTGGTCGTCCTCCACCGCTACAAGATAGCGAAAGGTGACTGTTCCTTGAGTAGTAACGAGGTGATATTTCATTACATAAGCTCCTTGAGTGCATCAATGGCTGTGCTAAGCTCGTCAAGACTAGAAAAGACAAAGCTAACGTCAGATGACCACGAGTCGTCCTTACCGATTTGCTTTGCATTGAATTTAAGTACGAAGCCATTGTCTGCGACTGTAACTTCAAACGTATTGTCGATTTCTTCATACGCATCAAACATTTTTTCCTCCGTTAATTATATCTGCTAGGTTAGGGTGGAAGTAATTCGGACCTTTCATTACCTTACCATCTTCACGATAGATAGGTTTACCATCGGCTCCGAGTTTACTCATGTTGCTACGATGCACTTCACTATAACACTCGTCAAGATCAATACCAAAGGCATGACCTGCTCCATAAACCACATAGAGAATGTCAGTCAGTGCGTCTGCAATCTCTACAATATCCATTCCTTCAATACCTACATTCAGTTCTTCAACTTCTTCTCGTATCAGTTCTAGTCGTAGCTTTGCTAGTTCTGGAGAAGGAAGAGTAGGCTCTGTCAGTACCTCTTGTCCAAAGGCATTCATAAAGTCGCCTGCAAGTTCAAAGTTGGTACTTCCAATTAAATCATCTAGTTCTATTGCTAGCATTCCTGTTTCCTTATCTCGAAAGAGAGGCAGTTGTGGATCTTCATTGATAGGATCTTCATCATGCCTTACACCTTCTGGTAATCTGTCCGCCTCATAGCGCGACATTGTATCAGCAGCATCATCTACTGCTGTTTTATTTCCAAAAATTCTATCCCAGTTGTCGGCAAATTGTTGGGAGTCGCTGGGCTTGCGTATTTTATCTCCCTTGCCACCATGCCATTGTCTGCTCATTTTAGTATGTCCGAATATATTTTCAATTTGTTTCGTTTAATCGGAATACGATTATCTAACTGCTCTTGAGTTATCCAACCATATTCCACCATTAGACCTATCATAGCAAGTACATCACCTGCTTCTTTTGCAACTTCATCAATCTTTTCTTCAAAACCGAAGCGAGCTACTTTACTGCAAGCCTGAATCAACTCGCCACACTCTTCCATAGTAACTGTAAGTAGTTGTTGGTTTTTAGTAAGTTTATTAGTTAGACGCATCTTTCTCGAACTCCGCAGTCAGTTCCAAAAAACCTAAACCAGACATAACAAGACCTAGAAAAAGAAGAAAGGAATCGCCACCAACAATCCAAGCCAATAGATTGCCAATACCGAGTCCAAGTGTGATTGCTCCTGAGTTACGGAGTAAGATGTTTTTTAGTCGTTGCATAATAATATCCTTTATTTTTCAATTTATACGGGTATTATACGCAAGATAAGGAGAAATGTCAAGAACTATTGTATGATAGCTGGTCTTTCTAGCCAGTTGTCATGCAAATCATACCATTCTTCGGCAAGTGCCTTGCTACCAAATTTAGGGCTAAGTACAGTTCCTCTGTGGTTAATCCACCACCATTGTCCTTCTTGTTCAATTAATTGCATTTTCTTGCTCCTCCTTTTCCTGAGCTGTTGCCTCTTCTTGTTTCCACTTTTCGGCTCTTTCTTTAGAACCAAAGTAGCCACTAGCCATAAAACCGTTTTGGTCGTTCCAGCAGTATTTTTTAAAACCTCTTCCCACGACTTCATTTAAAACTAAGTCGTTTACATCTATGTGCCTATCGCCCGTAATTCTAGTGTAATGATAATCTACCTGATTATGAGGTACTCTCTTCTTTGTAGCCATACTTAAAATAATTCTAGGAAAATCTGACCCAAGACCTATGTGTTGTTTTAGTTTTGGGATATAAAGAAGTTCTCCTTCTTTCATCGTTATTTGATGCTCAGTAGTCCGTAGTTGATAGGTTGCTTCCCCATAAAGACAATAAATCAAAACATTGTCAGGGTCGTGATGCCAGCCTACTCCATCAGTAGTAGATAGAGTACTGAAGATTTGAGCATCATAAATATCATGCTCCTGTTTAAAGTAGTTGACTATATTCTTATAAACAGGAGGCAGTTTAGTAGTGTCATTAAAGGTTGCAGTCTTGTAACAACCATTCACATAATCAGTGCCTCTGTCGTAATCATAAGGCACTGCTTTCACCGCCTCGGGTAAGCTATCCCAGTATAATTGTGGTTCTACTTTGAGCAACGCTCTCTTCTCCATTGTTCTGCTTCAGATTTAGTTTTAAAGTAAGGACTTTGCATCAGCCCCAAGTAGTTTCTCCAGTACCACTCCCCTTTTGAATTGTGTGTAAGGCTCATGCTACCTCTTTAATAAATAGCTCAACAGGTATAGTACTGTCAGCTCCTTGCTCCTCTAGCCATTCATTCTTTTCTTCATCATTCATAAAAACCCAGTTTGTCGGCAAGGGTTCATAGCCGTTTATAGTATCAACTACTAATTGTCTCAATTTAACCACCCCAAGTTAGTTGCGTTGCCTATGATAATCATAAAGCAAGTGAAAATATGGACAAACCACCAGAAGGTTCTTATACCTGCTACTACGTTTGCCTGTTTATCTGTCTCTCCTACTTTCTCGCCAAGAGACTTTGCCCAGATACGCCACCATTTCTTAAGCACTTTTCTCACCATACCAGTGTAAGTACGAATCTTGGTGTTCTCTATCTTCAAAAATTACAGTTGTTTCATATACATTCGTGTGTTCTTGTACATGATATTGATGCTTAGGAACATGATCTTTTAACCACGACCTAGTTGGTCTAGTGTAATCACTGTGAATTTTAGTTTCTAATCTAGCGGTTCCAAGCCATCTTCTTTTATAATCTACAATTTCTTGTGGTGTCATACCTTCTGTACCTCAAATGCCGAGAAGGCAATCATGTCATCATATGTCTCACAGAATAACCAATGATCGCCTGGCTCTATATCTTCGATTGTGAACTCCATGTCATACAAGGGAGAGTAGACTTTATCACCATCTTTAAAGTGGTGCTGTATGTAGTTCCACCCCCAACGCTTTTCAAAAAGAAGCTCATCTTGCTTCTTTAGTTGCTCAGCAAGGGTTTCTGTCCTGCGTCTAAAAACCATGGTATCTCCGTTCTGCAATCAGTGCATAGTTTTAGTTTGAAACTATACAATAAAATTAAGTGTGTATTACCGCAGTTGGGACACTTCTTAGTTGTTTCTTTCTCGCTCACGCTTGCGTTTCTCCCACTGCTTTTGTTCGTATTTAGTTTGCTCCCAGATGCAGTATGCACCTGAAGCCATAATTAATAATAGTCCTGTGCTCATAATAAAATCTAGTATCCCCATTAGTTATTCTCCCAGAATAGGTCGGTTAGTATTTCTTCGTAGGCATAGGCTTCAACTTCCCAAGGCGTGTCCGCATACTCTAGCCCAGTGCAGTCAATAGTCTCTTTGCCGTGTCTCCAAACATGATCTACCATGTTGATCTGACCTCTTGCAAATTGCTTTGCGTGTACTAGTTCGTGTGCTAACGCACCTGCAAGCTCTGCGGGTGTGTAGAGAGCTTCTTCACCGCACTCATATGTATGGTGGGTGGCGATATCAATCACTGACTCTTCTTCGTCGCCTAAGCAGAAACCTGCATGACTACCATCAGAATCAATGTATTTCTTAAAATTGATGAAAATTTCGTAATCTCCGTTGAAGTTGGAGAACAATGAGTTCACGCAGTCATCAATGAAAGTACGATGTTTTGTTGAAATGTTTTTACCGATGCTCAAAGTTATCATATATTTTTCTCCGATTTATGGGAATATTATACGCTCATTTCACCAGTCTGTCAAGTACTATTTTCTTTCTGCGTAAATATCTACAACCTGTGAAAAGGGTAGACTTTCAAAAAGATTTCGTTGACAAAGATCTCTTAAAACTGTTATTTCTGGAGTTAATTCGTCTGCAGACAGTTTTTTAATATTCTTCAACCAAAATTTAGAATTTGGAATATAAATGTCTCTTGGTTGAATATTAAAAATGTTCAGTTTAAATCCAATCTTATCAAATAACTTCTCATAATCTTCTACACTCCGCATAATCATACTCCAAGGTATAACATACTGTGTAGGACCTGTTGCATTTACAAAATCATTTATAAAAATTTTATTTACATTTTTTGAGACATTAATTAGAGACTCATCTTTCATGTGTGTAAAGGATTGAAAAAATATAGCCATGTCGTATTCTTTACTTGCTATATATTCATTAGCATCTGCTAAATATACCTTATATCCGTCTCTTTTTTGGATATATTCTTGCTGAATCTTAGAGTTTGTAACTCCTTCTACAACAGCATTATACTCTTTAATTAATCTTCTGGCTGGACCTCCCCAACCACAACCAACATCTAAAATAGTTTTAGCACTTTTAAAAACTTCTGAATTACGAGATATTGCATCTCCAAAGTGGTAATTCAAATCTGAATCAAATACTTTTTCCCATGTAGATATTGGCGTATTTTCATAGTAATGTTTAACTGCTTCTTGTTGGATACTTCTATAGTATGCCTCTTGTTGCAAGTCGTTCATTTTCTTTCTTTAAAAAACTTTTCTTGTCTTTTTCTTTCGCGCACAATAGCAGATGCTTTCTTTCTCTTGCGCTTTTGGCTTGGCTTCTCGAAAAATTCTTTCTCCTTGTAGTCAAATAGCTTATTGCTGTCTACAATCTTGCGTTTGAATTTTCGTAAAGCCTGGTCTACATTACCATTTCTTACAAATACTGTCATCTATCCACGTTCTCCACATACCACCAGAGAAAGAGACCTAGTGCAGTAATTGCTATAATATCATTTACACTCATTTTTTAAACCTGTATCCTCTCTTACGCAGATAATTAACTTGATTACGAATTGCTTGCTCAGACCTGTCTGGGAGCAAGTACATTAAATCCTCAATATTCAATATGAAGTAATTCTCAGAGAGTACTCTGCGTTCATCTACTGTCCAAGGTTTCTTCTTATATTTTTTCATAGACGAGTATTATATATCAACAAAGGTACTTTGTCAAGATTTATTTTTCAGCATCCAAAAATAGTTGTTGACAGCGGACTTAAGATGATGTATAATCCCTGCTTAGAGACTAGAAAAATATTCGGAGTACGGAAAATAGTTCTTGACTGTATCCTTAAACTTGCGTATAATAGTCATTCTAAAATGGAAATACCAATCCAAGAACGGAGAAATAGATGGTTATGGAAATTGCAATCTTTATATTCTGTCTTATCGGTTGTGGCATGACAAGCTACCACTTAGGTAAACAGGAAGGTATTGAAACAACGATCGAACATTTAGTCGATCACGGAATGCTAGAGGTAGACGTTGAGCAAGAATAAGCTAGAAATCATAGAAACAAATGATAGTCTAGTTGCCGACACCCTGTACATTGTACGGGATAGCAACCAGATTTACGTCAGAACAAAATACAAGAGCGTTGCAGAAACAGCGTTCGATAAGTTAAAAACCGAATACAAGAGGACTCAAAATGCCAGTTAAGTTTAAAGAATCAGAAGGTTTGTATCGCAATCGTAAGAAAGTAGGTAAGAAGCATTACTATATGCACACCACTTCTACAGAAGAAATCATGCAAGCGTATGAAAATGACAATACAAAACCTAAACTAAAGAATAAGTATAAGAACGAGCTTGTTAAACGAGGCGTTCTCAGTTATTAGTATAGCCCGCTTTAGAGGCTCGCATAGGTTCATGCGTTAAAAGAGTCGTAAAAGAAACCAGACTCCCTTCGGGGATAGCGGAGAAAAATACGATGAATTATGAACTAACTTACAGAGGCGTTAAGTACGTTAAAGCAGTAAAACCTGCGAGTGGTGTAAAAACAGCTTCTAAATAACCTATACGGGGCAGGGGAGACTCTGCCTCGATTTAACACATCTACCGAAAGGAGATACAGAGCGTTCCGCAAGGGCGCATGGAGATATAAAATGACTAATACACAGTTATCAATGGCAGACTTCCCGAAATTTTTCTTGGGGTTTGACCGAATGCACGACCAGTTCCTTAATAATACTTTTGACAACGGCTACCCACGATATAATATCGTAAAGACCGGTGAAACAGGCTACTTGATTGAGCTTGCTATACCAGGTTGGGACAAGGATGATGTAGAGATTAGCCTACACAAAAACGTATTACAGATTCAGGGCAAGCGTAAGCAACAGTCACCAACCGATGAAGTTTATCTTCATAAAGGTCTTAGTGGCAAGTGCTTTACTCGAACCTTTAAAGTTGGAGAATATATTGAACTAGAAAAAGCATACATGGAGCGCGGTCTCCTTTGTGTTCGACTAGTACAAAATGTTCCCGAATCTGAACTACCAAAATACGTTAAGATAGATTAACAAAGGATCAAAAGATTATAGGAGAACTTGAAGTGAAAGACTTTCGAGAAAACGAGCGTGTGTGTCTATTTTGCAACCTTCTGGGTGCATTAGTAGCATTTACGCTTCCAATACCAGTGATTTATTTCGCCAGTTTGAATTACGGAATTTAATAAGGAGATCCCATGAATAGAGAGCGAGTTCAAGAACAATTAGCAATAGATGAAGGTGTAGTACACGCAATATACCTAGACCATCTGGGGTATCCTACCTTTGGTATCGGACACCTCATCAGAGAAGAAGATCCAGAACATGGACAAGAGGTGGATACACCAGTATCAGAGGAGCGTGTTACAGAAGCATTCCAAGCAGACTTGGATATTGCTATTAGTGAGTGTAAAGCACTCTATGACCAGTGGGACGATTTCCCAGGAGAAGTCCAAGAAATACTAGTCAACATGATGTTTAATCTTGGGCGTACCCGTTTATCAAAATTTAAAAATATGAGAAAGGCAATCGACAGCGAGGATTGGGCTACTGCTGCACACGAGGGTAGAGACTCTCGTTGGTATCAGCAAGTAGGTAACAGAGCAGAACGACTCATGGAGCGTTTGGAGAATGTCTAAAATCTTACTAGGCGTAATCGGAGCTATGGCTGCTACTGGTTACGCCTACTTCTTTTTAGTAGTAAAACCACTGCAAGTGCAGAATCAAGAGCTTGTAAGCGAGAATACAGCATTTCAGGTTGCAATGCAAGAGCAAGCTGAAACTATTCGTAGAATAGAAGAAAACATTGAAAAGACTAAAGAAAGTCTAAACAAGCTAACAAAACAGAATCAACAGTACGAGCAAGAGCAGGCAGAGTATCTCGATATTTTTCGTAGACACAATTTAGCCCAGCTTGCTAGTGCAAAACCTGGCTTAGTTGAAAAACGAGTCAATAAAGGAACTCAGGAGGTTTTTGATGCGATTGAAGCCGATAGTCAGCGCATTAGCAATCTTAGCAATTAGTGGTTGTTCTCTGCTCTCTCAACAACCGAGAGAAGTAGAGATTATCACTAAACCCATCAAACTGGATATAGTCCAGCCTACCCTACCACGACCTATCGAGTTGAAAGAGCCCCGATGGTATGTCGTATCAGATAAAAAGATAGCAGGCGAAGATCGTACCTATCTTGACAAGTTTATAGAAGATATAAAGAAAAAACATGGCGGAGACGTAGTTTTTATCGCTATGTCGGTTGCTGATTATGAGTTGATGGCTTATAATACTCAGGAACTAAAAAGATATATTAATCAACTAGGCGAAGTAATCGTCTATTATAGAAACGTAACCATCAATGACGAACCTGCGGGTGCGATTGGTGTACAAACAGAAGGAAACTAAGAATGGCGTTATTCGCAAGATTGCCTGCTAACGTAGCAGACACACTAGTAGAGTGCTGGCCAGAGCACAGATGGTACTACAGAGATCTTGAATGGATTCTCAAAAGACCTATCAACAAGAATATTAAAAACATTACTCTTAACGAACCTTTGCTAGAGAGTATAAAGGCAGGAGGTTTTATTAATCCTTTCCTATTCACTGATAAGTGGTATCCTATTTGCGGAAGCCAACGCCTTCGTGCAGCTATGGAGCTTACTACAAAGCAAAGAAAGAATACAATAGTACGTTGCTGCGTTTTCAAGCAGCCTGTCTGGAATCCTTTTTTCCACTGGCACGACAAAGAAGAAGGATTGAAGTGTGCTCAAGTCTATTTTCAAATGGCAGAAGTAGCTTTTAAATCTATTTATTGTGTAGGAAAAGACTCTAAAGATATTGATATGCTTGTATACGAAGAAGGCGGAAATAGACTACACTGGGACGTACGTGACGGACCGAAGAAGAAATAGTTCTTGACAAGTCTCCCGAAGTTTAGTATAATAGTTGTCTAAATTTACGGAGAATACCATTGAATTTATTTTATCTTGACCAAGACCTCGACAAGTGTGCCGAGTATCATGTTGACAAGCATATTGTCAAGATGCCTCTCGAAGTAGCACAACTACTATGCACAGCAATCTGGGTCGATAAACATCTAGGCTTTATACCTCGCGCACTTGAGAAAGATGAGCGTGATCATTTGAATGCCTTGAAGAAAGAGATCAAGCATCTTCCACCAGAAGAGCGACCACTCACACCTTATCTGCCTATGATGTATAATCACCCTTGCACAATCTGGGTACGTTCATCATTAGACAACTTTGAGTGGACTCACTGCTATGGTAATGCTTTAAACGAAGAGTATCGTTATCGCTATGGTAAAGACCACAAGTCAATTGCACAAGTAGTAAACAAACTACCTGAGCCAGTGAATATGCCTCGTAAGGGTTTCACTACTTTCGGTCTAGCCATGCCTGACGAGTTGAAAGACTATGACAATCCAATCCAGTCGTATCGTGATTACTATCACCTCGACAAAGCTACGTTTGCTGTATGGTCGCATCGTGAAAAACCACATTGGTGGAACGAGGACTATGCAGACTACGAGAAAAGGATTACAGCCAAATAAATGAAAAATATCGCACCATCAGGAGAATTACCAGTGTGGGTAGCAGAGGATCACGAAGAAGAAAGTCCGTTAGATCGGCAAGAAGGTGGCTCGCATTACGACGTGCCTATACAGCCTTTAGAGTATATACACAAAAACGGTTTAGGATATATCGAAGGCAACATAATTAAATATGCAACCAGACATCGAAAGAAGAATGGTGCAGAAGATATAAAGAAAATCATACATTATTGCGAATTATTATTGGAGCTAGAATATGCCGAGAAAGACAGTAAAAAAGAAGGACTACGAGAACTTATCGAACCAAAACATCGAGAAAGTAATCGCTCTTCTAAACCCCAGTTCTTCAGCCCAACATACAACCAAAGCAATAACTAAGAAAGAGGCTTGCGAGATACTCAACATAGCCTACAATACTACTAGGCTTAACAAGATTATTGAGGACTACCATGATCGTAAACAGTATACCGCGGAGCGTAAGAAGAAGCTACGGGGTCGACCCGCATCACAAGCTGAGATTGCGGAGGCTTGCGAAAGCTACCTGCAAGGCGGGACGATATCGGAGATTTCTAAGTCCTTATTCAGAAGTCCTTCCTTTGTTCGAGCGTTACTCGAAAAAGTCGGAGTACCACAGCGTCCAGCAAATAAGGAAGAAAAACTTGGGTCGCATTACTATCCCGACGATTTGTTGGCTGATGACTATGAGAAAGGAGAAATTGCGTGGTCAGCTACCTACCATGGCGCAGTGGAAGTACATGCTCGACTAACTCCAGAGTATGTAGCAAGCAAGCCAGGTCTTGCAAACTGCGATTATGAAAGTAAATATGGCTGTCCTGTATATGCAGTATATGTACGACAGAAAGTAGACTCAGAAGATACTTTCTTTTCAAACGTAACACAGGGTGGTTTCAACGCATATGTTCCAGCATATGAGCTGTGTAAACTTGAGCATTTAAAAGAGTACGGAGTTAGAATTGACCGACTGTAAACTTACAGCAGTTATTCCTATACGTCAAGGATCTAAAAGGGTGAAAAATAAAAATTTTCGCCCTTTTGCCGATTCTAGCCTACTAAAATTAAAGATAGAGACCTTGCAAAAATTAAAAGGCATTGACTCTATAGTAGTAAATACAGACTCGGAAACAGCAATCTCCATCGCAAAAGAGTATGGAGTAGAGTATTTTAAAAGAGAAGACTACTTTGCTAGTTCTATTTGTTCAGGGTCTGAGTTCTTCAGAAACCTAGCAGATACTACAGACTCTGAGTATATTATGCATAGCCCTTGTACAGCCCCTTTGGTAACAGTAGAAACATACCAAACCTTGATAGATTTGTTCCTAAGTAACAAAGACAGTTTTGATAGTTTTAATACTGTAGCCAAAGTACACGAGTATTTATGGAAAGATGGCAAGCCCCTAAACTACTCAATAGAGAATGCACCTAACTCCCAAGACTTACCCGATGTATTTAAAATAACATTTGGAGCCTCTATAATACGCAAAACAGATATGCAGAAGTATAAAAATATAGTAGGAAAGAACCCTCTTTTCCATAAGGTATCAGAAGTAGAGTCTGTGGATATAGATACTCTTGTTGACTTTAGATTTGCAGAGTACTTATACAAGGAGAAACTAAATGGATAAGTTTTTAAAAAATATTGATGACGCTGAGAAACACAGCATCGCCATAGACTTTGACGGAGTTATACATAGAAACAGTAAAGGGTTTCATACTGGTCTAATATACGACAAGGTAATAGAGGGCAGCAAGGATAGTCTAGAGATATTAAGTAAAAAATATACTTTGATAATCTATACCTGTAAAGCAAACCCAGATAGACCTCTAGTAGATGGAAAAACAGGTACAGAGCTAGTAGAGGAGTGGTTAGATCAGCACGATATGTTACAGTATATTGACAGAATAGTTTGGGGAAAACCCAATGCAAAGTTCTATATCGAAGACAAAGCTATACGCTTCGAAAACTGGAACCAGACATTATCGGATATAGAAAAATATGATCAGTAGCGTAAAAGAATTAGAGAATACCCATCAAGGTGGTAGATTGTTTATTGTAGCAAACGGCCCCTCACTCACGGAAGAACCTCTGCATTTACTAGAGAACGAAGTAGTTTGTGTAGTAAATAAGGGATACCTTACTGTTGACAAAGGTATGTTAAAAAAGTTTGACTATTTCGCTATTGCTGACCATAATGTATATGCTAACTTACCTTTGGAGTTTGTATCCAAAACCGAAAAGGCTAAACGAATATATGTAGACTTTGTTACAAAGCAGAAATACTACAAACAAGAAGATTGCTATGTGTATAAAAAGCCTCACCTTAGTAAACCTTTTTGTAAATCAACCTTTCCAAAAAGTATAGACAGTACTTTTGGTACACTATATACTGTTGCGCTAGAGACGGCAGTAGTAGCATCTTTTATGGGATTCAAGGAAATATACCTGCTGGGAGTAGACTTAGGTTTTAAAGATAGTAACAAAACACACTTCTACGGAACAGGGGAAAGAGAGTCTAGAATATCGCAAGTATGGAATACATATAAGAATCAATGGAAAGTACTCATACCACAACTCAATATGTTTTTAAAAGAAAAAGACATAGTCTTTAAAAACCTGAGCAGGGGATTAGTAGAGGGTATGCCCTTTGAAACAGATAGATTAGAAAATATCATAGGACAAAATTAACTTACCATCAAAAAAATATTACTTGACAAGTTGCTTAATTTCTCATATAATATCTTTTTATAAATCGAGGTAAGCATGAGCGACCGATTTTACGCACAACAACTTAAAACGCTGGGTGATTGCCCAGGAAACAAAAACCCAACTAAGAGGAAAAGAAAAGTGGCTTGGGACGACGATAAAAAAGCACAGGCAGTAGCCTTATACGAAGAAGCAGAACCAACTCCAGAGACCAGCATGGAGATTGTGAAGGATATTGCAGAAGAACTAGACGAATCACCAAACGGTGTTCGCATGATCTTAACCAAAGCTGGCGTTTATGTTAAGAAAACTCCTGCCGCTAAATCTAGTGGCGGTTCTAAAGGTGGCGGTGGTACACGAGTATCTAAAGCAGCAGCTGCAGAAGCTCTTATCGCGGCACTTGGTGATGCAGGTCAAGAAGTTGATGAGGAAATCATCGGCAAGCTGACTGGTAAAGCATCACAGTATTTTACCAAAGTTATCACAGCGATCAACGAAGGCTAAGTACCTGCCCTGCTAGTTTCGGCTAGCGGGGCTTTCTTGCATCTAGCAAAAGCACCTAACAGTATGTAAAATCACAATAAATATTGCTGAATTACTACAAAGGAGCTAAAGTGAAAAAGCAAGAACTAGCTGACCTCGTCACAGAATACGGGGATGCAATCATTACATATCGTAGTGAAAAATCAAGAAAGCTAAAGTATAATGTCTGTACGTTAGATTTCTCTACACCTTATATACAAAACAAAAAGAACAGAGCCAAAGAAAGCGCAGATACCCTTCTCTTTTTCTGTTGGGACACTGATTCATATCGTTTGTTACGCCCAGCCAATGTGTCTAGCGTAGTACCACTATCGTCCGTTCTAAAGAACGAAGGTAGAAGGTAATGGAACTACATCAAGCACCTGAAGCGTACTCTCGTGTAATACATTACGATCAAGTAAAAGAAGTACAGGTACGACTTACTATCAATACTTTTCGAGATATTGAGTATATACACTTGCGTAAGTATTATTTAGACTTCAACGAGGAATGGAAGCCTACTCCTGAAGGTGTAGCAATGCCTCTTGATCTAACTAATTCCAGAGAACTATTTGCAGGACTAGTAGAGATATTATCATTAGCAGAATCAAAACAATTAGTAGAGGAAACTTTCGGAGATTTAATCCGAGACTTGTATAAATGAAACTAAATCTAATTACAGTTTGTGTAGATACATACCCTATGGAGTATGCTCGTAAACTTATAACTAGATTTAAGCAAGTAACAGAGTTTGATGTAGAGCCTTACTGTATAACAGACAGACCTGATGAAATTAAAGACATTGCCACAGTAATAACTCCGCCAGTAAAAATTAATGGATGGTGGAATAAAATGTTTATCTACAGTGATCTTATGCCTGAAGGTTGGAATCTTTACATGGACTTGGATATTGTTATCTGTAACAGTTTTGATGAAGAACTAAAGTGGATAATGGAACAAGACCAACCGATAGCTTGTGTATCCGATGCTATAGGCTGGATGAACAATAAGTATAGCTCGTCTATGGTTATGTTGCAGTCTGGCAAAAGTTCTTGGATATATGATAGATGGTTCAAGAAGTACAAAAAACTGTCTGACTATCAAGGAGGAGACCAGGTCTGGACAGGCAGATTGATGAAACAGAAAGGCATTGACGTTATATATGTAGACGAAAAGTTTCCACATATAAAAGCAAACTTAAAATTCCATCTAGCACAAGCAATGGGAGATGGAAGAATGCAACTCCCTGCAGTAATACCTGCAAGCATAAAAATGGTAGACTGTGGCGGCAGACCAAAACCTCACGAGATAAAGAGTGTACCCTATATAATAGAAAATTGGCACAATATAAAATAATTCTTGACAGGATTCCTGAAATCCCGTATAATAGTATTTCAATTTTAGGAGAACCATAAGTGAAAGAATTTTTAGACAGAGCGTGTGAAGCATACTATGAGGGGTCGCCCATCATCTCAGATGAGGAGTTTGACATCTTGGCAGATAAGCATCAATACAATCGGGTCGGTTACCAAGTAACTGATGCGATACCTCATGTCTATCGTATGTATTCTCTCAAGAAGTGTTTTGATCTTGACGATGCTCCTTTGGCGGTAGATGAGTGTATCGAAACTCCTAAACTTGACGGGG
>BCSF01000455.1_pt1 | contig 16232 bp, 29 predicted proteins | sample 1016431 | NCBI WGS metagenome assembly BCSF01 (sample SAMD00045685;SAMD00045686;SAMD00045687;SAMD00045688;SAMD00045689;SAMD00045690;SAMD00045691;SAMD00045692;SAMD00045684;SAMD00045690;SAMD00045691;SAMD00045692;SAMD00045684;SAMD00045685;SAMD00045686;SAMD00045687;SAMD00045688;SAMD00045689, study...
CTCTTGGTAAACCAGTAATAGAAATCAATGTTGACGATCTACAAGTTGAAGATAGGATCGATCAGGCGTTGCGTTTTTATTGGGACTATCACTTCGATGGCACCGAGAAAATTTATTACAAACACGCGATAGATGCGAATACTGTCGCGAACAAGTACATCGTTTTTCCTGTCTTTATCATTGGCGCTGTTAAGCTTTTTCCGATCGGCCACCCTAATTCTTCTTCAGGTGATATCTTCAATATTCGTTATCAGATTGCTCTGAACGATCTATATACACTGACGAATGTCGCTCTCATTGATTATTACATGACAATGGAGCATCTTGCACTTGTATCTGAACTTCTTATCGGTAAACCGCAAATCAGGTATAATAGACATCGAAATAGATTGCACATCGACGAGACCGCAGGTGATCTAGAAGTAGGACAATATTTACTTGTTGAAGCATATGAACTCGTAGATCCAACGACATACACAGATGTATGGGCTGATCGTTGGCTTCAATATTATACGGCACAATTAATCAAACGTCAATGGGGTACAAACCTTACCAAATTTGAAGGATTACAATTACCTGGTGGTGTAACTTTCAACGGACGTCAGATATATGACGAAGCCGATGCTGAAATAAAAAGATTAGAAGATGAGATGGTAAACAATTACAGCTTGCCTGTAATGGATATGATTGGTTAGCACTAGCTAATTATACACACAACTTAGGAATTGTACATAGGTATGGCCACAAATCCATATTTCAATAACTTTACTAATACGTCAGAGCAAGATTTGATCGAGGATTTGATCATTGAATCAATCAAGATTTATGGTCATGACGTATGGTATTGTCCGCGCACTATCGTGTCAAAAGACGGTGTTCTCAATGAGGATGCGCTGTCTACCTATGACTATTCCTATCAGATTGAAATGTATATTAAGAATGTCGAAGGATTTGAGGGTGAAGGTGATTTCCTCTCTCGATTTAACATACAGATAAGAGACGAGATCACATTTACTGTCGCTAATAAGAGATACAACGAGTCTATCGGTGATTATGAAGATTCTCCGAGGCCGAAAGAAGGCGATATCATCTATTTTCCTCTTACAGAAAAAGTATACGTCATTAAATTTGCAGAGCACGAAGCTCCAGTTTTCTATCAACTCGGTGCATTGCAATGTTACGATCTGATTTGCGAACAGTTTGAATATAGTAATGAGAAGCTCAATACCGGTATTGCAGCTATCGATGATATGGAAACAAATTATAGTCTAGCTATGGCCACGACAGACGGTCTGCAGCTCGATGCAAACAATGATATTATCATCGACGCGAATACTGGCCGACCTCTCGGTGTATCTAACTTTGATCCCGACGATGTATTCGATGATTCATCAGAATTCCAATCTGCAGCATTAGATTTTGTTGACTTTTCAGAAGAAGATCCATTTAGCGAAGGTGGACAGTACTAATGTTTGGTAGAACCTTTTATCACGACACTCTGCGAAAGTATGTCATATTATTTGGCACACTATTCAATGACATACAAATCAACAGAGAAAATACAGATGGTCGTGTCAAGCAAGTAGTCAAAGTACCGTTATCTTATGGTCCACGTGAAAAGTTCCTAGCTCGTATTGAAGGTATCGATGGCGGTAGAGATCCGCAAGAACAACCATTCTCAATTGTCCTACCTCGTATGGGATTTGAGATCACAGGATTTAATTACGCGCCCGAAAGAAAACTACCTACAGCAAATAAATTTGCTACTACGCCGCACGATGATAATTTTGGCAAAAGAAAAAAGACGGAGTTAATTCAGGAGCAAAGTTCGGATGAATAGAGAATTTCTTAAAGACGTTTGGAAGAAAGACAAACATTTTTGGGTCTTTCTGTTTATCATGTTCCCACTGATGATCTATGTAAATTATGCAGAAGGTACAGAAGCGCAAGGTGTTTCTCGAAACAAAAACCAGTCTTTGTTAAACTCCTACGTTTCAGCACACTTCAAATGTAATCGTCAAAGACTATGGGCAGATCTTGATACTCTTAAAATAAAGAGTGTTGACACTTATCAGTACACTATTGTTGGTGGTAGGAAAAAAATTACAGACTACGTTACTACAGTAGAGTTCACTTGTACTCAATACTATAAAAAGGCGCCGTCTGAATGAGAGATTGGACGGCTAGATCAATGACAAAGTTTTTTCGGTTCTTTGCCGATACATTCTTTGCTAAACGATACGGACATCGTGCGGTAGTACTAGAAACTATCGCTGGTGTTCCTGGTATGGTGGCAGGCATGTTGATTCATCTACGTAGTCTTCGTAAGATGGAACGTGGTAATGGTCGTATGATTACCGAAATGTTAGCAGAAGCAGAGAACGAGCGTAAACATCTCATGTTCTTCATTGAGATTGCTCAACCCAATCAGTTTGAAAGATTTCTCATTGTGATGGCGCAATTTATCTTTTGGCATTTTTATCTCGTGTTTTATATTTTTGCTGATAAGACTGCACATAAGATGATAGCGTATTTTGAAGAAGAAGCAGTACGATCATATGATGAGTATATCAAACTGATTGAAGATGGTATAATCGAGAATGTACAAGCACCTCAACTTGCTATAGAATACTATATGCTAAATAAAGATGCAACGTTACTCGATATGGTAAGATGTGTACGAGACGATGAACGTAAACATAGTAAGGTGAATCATAGAATAGCAGGTTTTTGATGGCAAACATTGCAAATAATTTTAATGTACATCAACCTTTTTCTCCAGCCATTGGTGAATATAGGGTTGAATTTACGGAAGAAGAAGAAAAAACTATAAAGAAGTGGACTGATCCAGAATATTATATGGAAAATAGTTTAGTGGCTGATAGTGGTGATGGATCATATATCGCGAAGCCATATTCAACTCCAGAAGAACGTAGACATCATGTGATATGGCAAGATGACTTTCTCATTTTGTATGTAGGCATGAATTTACTTAAACAACCTGAATGGGAAAGTTTAGGACAAACAATCCGAGAGTTGGGTACTCATTACACAGAACAAATTGCTGGCATGACTGTACCTGAAGGCGCATATATCGATGCATGTGATTCATGGATAATTCGTAATCATTGTACTACAAACTATCCACAACCATATCATAGAAGACATTGTCATTCTTTTGCTTGGTTGACAGGAGTATTGTATTTAGATGATAGTCCAAATGGTACAGTATTGCATGCCAAACAACCTTTTTCTGATTCGTATGAACCATTTTGTTGGCAATTAAATAACAATCAATATAACGAAGATGAGATATTCGTTCCTGCGGAAAAAGGCAAATGTATTATTTTTCCGTCAAGAATAGACCATAGCATCATGAACAATGCAGATCTCAGTACTCGCCATGTTGTTGCCTTCAATTTATGGCCATACGGAAATATTAGTAATAGTAATGCTGCTCGAATGTCATATGAATATGTTCCGACTCGTGGGATTAACTCTGTGTCACAACCATATCCAGAAAGGAACAACTCATGAATTGGTTCAATAATATTATTAAAGGTCTAGAAAGATCAGTAGAAGAAAATCCTATAGATAAAGCTATAGTAGAAAAACTACCACAAGAGGGTGAAGTCAATAAAGTCTATGAGGCGAGATGGGTTTGGTATCACACCATTCTTGCTGCTGAGATTGCATTCACTAACATCCTGCTTATAGCAATCTTGTTTGTATTGGCATTCAAATGAAAAAATTTATTGTACGTACAATTTTATTTTTCTCAGTGTATGCTATTGGTTTTATAGTAGGCACTGAACTGACAACTGACAAATGGGAAGAAAAATTAAAACTCGCGCTTGCTGAAAGATATGAGATCGAGAAAATTAAAATAGATGTAGAAAATACAGTAGCAACAAAAGAAGCTAATGATAATTTTCTACGAACATTGTGGAACACATGCATTAATGCTGGTGGTTTCGTTATTAATAATGAAGAAACAGGTGAGACAGAAATTTTTAAATGTTCAAGGGCAGGAGATGATAATGAGTTCACAGTGGCACGGCGGTAAAGGATCAGCACGAAGACCATCTTCTATTGATAGGGCCCAGTGGGAAGAAAACTATCATAAGATATTTGGCTATAAAGAAGAAGCAAAAAGATGTGAAGAATGTGGAGAAGGCCGCGGTCACCATACCCCTAATTGCATCTTAAGAAAAACTGTGAAATAATTACATTGCTATGTACATATATCGGCCGATGCTGTAGAATGGGCCTTTGTTATGGAGATATGCACATGGGTATGATGTTCACAAATAGTCTCAGATATGACATGCAGGGCCGTAAGCGCAAAGCTCGTCAGGCCCGAGGCGAAGTCTTTACAAAGTATAAAGCTCCAGCATTTCAGCCCCTCCAGTCATCCAGTGGTCCTGTCAGACGCGATGAAGGTATCGTATATAAGTCTGCAGACGATCATGGACCTATCGCCCTCGCGCGTCCAGAAGCTCAGAAATACACAGGCACATTGGTCAAAGGTATCGCTACGATGCACAAGTCTAATGCTGTCCCTGTGATCGACCAGGAGCAAGCTACCGAGATCTCGAGTATGAGACGGTAATAAGAATTGTAAATATTAACACAAAAAAGTCTAAGAAAATCTCTTTCAAAATCAATAACTTGCAAGTGACCAGAAACTCTAATAAAATCAATAACTTAGAGGTGTACTTCCTCGGTCCCTGCTGTATAATGGTACCTGTAAATTAATGAAGGGCTCACCATGCGAGACGAAATTTTAGCTATCTACAAGGCGCACTCTTTCAGAGTCGAAGGCAAGTGGTTCTGTTCCTACGATTCAGTGTACGATGATCTTCGCGATCTCTTTCCGCACAAAAACCACAAGCAAATCTGTGAACTGATGGAGCAATATCAATGAGCTATTGGAATTCTGAAGGTACTTACCAAGCACAATACGAAGAGCTGATCAAGCTTGTTCCTCGCGAAGGTGAAATCAAGAAAGGTATGTGCAAGCATGTCTTCTCACTCGAGCGTTTTCGTAAAGCTTGCAACAGCTACTACGATGTGTTCAACAATGGTGGTGGTAATCGCGATAGAGCAACTGCTCGCTTTTTTCCAGGTGCTCTCAGCGAGATTCGCGAGTCATGGAAATATCGTGTAGAAATCAACTGGGACTATGTCGCTCGTATCTGTGACGAGAAAATGGACGAGATAATTCGTGAAGCTTATGTCAAAAACATTGGAGACATTTCATAATGCATGATGCTATTATTTGGATGGTGACTTACGAAGGCCAGTGGGATGGCAAAAAAGGTGAGTCGCCTTACACATACACAGCTCCATCTGCAGGAGCAGCTATGGAATTGGTCGAAGAATTGGAAGAACAATATCCAGATCGCAAGTGGAGAATTGAGGAGAAGGACGTATCATGAACGAGACACTTGAAATTTATGCTCAAGCAATTCGACGTATCGAGCATTCTGTCGAAGAGTTCCGTGAGAAGTACGATGAAAATCCTGATGCAAATCCACATTTTGCCATCGATAGTATCGAAGGTACGTTATACGAGTTGACAGAAATTTTGTCACATAGGAGTGAAGTATGACTTATAGAGTAATGGTACAACATGAAGGTGTCGACGAAACTGGTCGACCTTTGTCAGCTGGTGACAAAAACTATATTGGTGGAGATGATACTCGTGTCCTCTTTAATAGAGCTGAAGCTGAATCACTGTTTGAATCAATGTGGGCAACTTTTCGTAGTGGCAATCCACGAGCTGATAGATCACAAATGAATTTTACAAAAGTCAGTCTTTATCGATATGATGGTATGAATGCTGAACGAAAACCTGAGTATACACTCATCCGTTTTGCTCAATCACAGGAGAATATCAGTGTTGAAGTATGATGTAATGCCAGATCTTGCTTGTATTCCGATTGGTGGTACGAGTCTTCAAGGTCGAATCGAAATCTCGTACTATGAGTTGGTTCAAATGTTAGGTGAGCCTACGAGTTGTGAACCTTCAGCTGATGATAAGATTCGTGCAGAATGGGTCATCGAGTTCTATGACGAGATTGCAGACGATTATGCTATCGCTACTATTTACGATTGGAAAGAAGATAAGCCGATCGAATGGGTAACTGACTGGCATATCGGTGGTTTCAAGTCAAATGCAAATGGTTTTGTATATGAAATGGTAAAGGAATATTATGCCGAAAGGACGTAAAGCCGATCGAAAAATAGTAGAACAAAAAAAGCCGAAGATGTTTGAGGCTACGTCTACTTATGATGTGCCAAAAACCAAGCTCAAGAAAGGTGGTGTCCAGTACAAGGAGGGAGATAGGGTACATATATCATATACTGATGGTGATTATGAAGGTGTGATCCAAAACATCCTATCGTCTCAGATTATTGTACGCCTTGACGAGAACGATCCTAATAAGGATAAGTTCTTCTTTACGACAGGACTTAAACTGAAGAAATGCTAGAGAAACCACTCTTTCCCACATTGTTTTACGAAACGCAGATTTCTCAAGATCTGTGTTTTGCTATGCTTGAAGAAATAAAATCAAAACAAAATAGAATAGACACTGTGAGTGAAGCTACACAAATACAACCGCTTTCAGATTATTCTACTGATTTTGCCCATACAATTCGCATTGATCATTTTTGGGACTATGCTGTACCAGATCTACAAGAACAATGGAAACAATTTGGCAAAGAGATGGTAAACATCCATTCGTGGGTTTCGTGTTATACTGGTCCAGGTGGCCATCATCCATTACATAATCATCATGGTGGATATGATAACAAATTACATTATTCGGCTATCATTTATCTGTCGAATACAGGTATGACTGACTTCTTTAGTATTGACGCAACAGCAAATTGTGCTCAGCACTGTGAGAATTCAGAAGTTGGTAAAGTAGTTTTCTTTCCGTCTATCATACCTCATCAATATAGATCTGAACATTATGATGGCAATGCACGATATACGCTGCCATTTAATTGTGAGATAGTAAATTTAACACAATCGTAATATTGGCATCATTTCTCCCGCGTAAATAAACCTGAGACAATTTCGTCTCGCAGCTTGGAGAAATCAAATGGAAGCATTAACTCTCTGGGCACTTGTTGGTTTTCTGTTTGCTTCGTATAGTGTCATTGCTAATGACTCTGTGCAAACGCTGGGAACATGGATGGCGAGTAACAACGAGCGATTCACCTGGCAGCAAATGTGGGGAGCCGCAAGTGTCGTGCTGCTGTTCGCTATTTGGTATGGGTGGGGAATGTATGGTGGAGACATCTCTTACGGCCGTCTCGAAAAAATACCGTATATAGAACCACAGTGGTATCACGCTCTCGCCCCAGGACTACTACTCTTACTCACGACTGTCGGTGTTCCAGTTAGCACAAGCTTTCTGGTTCTGTCTGCATTTGCGAGTACATTCATCTTAGAAAAGATGTTGATGAAGTCCATTATGGGATATGCTGTCGCTGCCATAGCAGCTTATACTATTTGGTGGGGAATATCCAAACTAATGGATGAATCCAAACCTGTAGCACCAGAACATCGGAAGTTCTGGCGAGTTGCACAATGGACTACGACAGGCTTTTTGTGGTGGACGTGGTTATCACATGATATGGCTAACATTGCAGTATTTTTACCAAGGGTGCTTACTATAGACTTGATGGTACTAATCAGCGTTGTCTTCGTCGCTGGGTTAGGTTTCATGTTCTATCGAAAAGGTGGGAAGATACAAAACATTGTTATTGAAAAGCATAACACTAAGTATATACGCACTGCTACTATTATCGACTTTTGTTATTGGATTATCCTCTACTTCTTCAAGGAGTTGAACAGTATACCAATGTCTACGACATGGGTATTTGTTGGTCTTCTTGCAGGTCGTGAGCTTGCTGTTGCTAGCTTCACTGATAAGAGGAATATGAAACAAGTATTTCCACTTGTGACAAAAGACTTTATGAAGATGATGGTTGGATTACTTGCCTCGGTTGGTGTTGTCGTTGCGGTGCACCAACTAGGATAACAAGTATGAAATACCTTTTAGCGGTACTCATGCTGGTCTCATGGCCAGCTTTTGCCAGTCCGTCTGAACATAACTATAAGGCAAAACAAGATGACTGGGAATATACGTACAGACACCGAGAGGGTGCCTGGCACGTAGAGATAGGAAACAAAATCGGTCCGGTTGAGGTAATGTATCGATATGCAGATCTGAGGGATACTCGTGAGAATCGTATCAAGTTTACTCACGAACTTTTCTCATACAAAGATCTAGTACTTGAACATCGAATGGAGTTTCGTTCGTTTGACAAGAAAGAAGATCATTGGAGATATCGATTTATTTTGGAATATACACCTCATCTATATGGACCATGGTATCTTTATGCTAAACTCCAACCACGTTGGGCGTTCAAGGATGGTGGTACCAAGTTTGATGCACGTGATCAGTTAGGTCTGACTTATAAGCGGAACAATTGGAAAATTACGCCGTTTATAGAGAGGAAAGGCACTGAAGATTACATGAAAAAAATGACTGTAATTGGTACACATTTTGAGTACAAATTTTGAGGATTGTGGTACAATTACTATAAATAATGTCGAGCGGTACGGGATTCCGGCCGCTCACATCTCTACGCAGATAATCTGGTAGAGTAAAACAACAACCTTGCTTTAAATAGGAGGCCGTTATGGTTAGCAAAGCATTTTCTTTTCCACGTTCACATTTCATTGGATTCGACCACATTTGGAATGATATCGCTCGTTTGTCCGAGATGTCTGACAACAAGCTTTATCCTCCACACAATGTAGTCAAGCAAGATGAAACGCATTTTTCAGTCGAATTGGCATTAGCAGGATATAGTAAAGACGATCTCACAGTAGAAGTCAAAGACGGTATTTTGGTGGTGACTGGCGGTAAAACTGAGGGAGAACAGGAACGTGAGTATCTCCACCGTGGTATTTCTGCAAAGAAATTCACGCGTACTTTTAGACTGTCCGAACACGTTGTTGTAGATGGAGCTGATTTCAAAGATGGTCTACTCGTTATCGACCTAAGAGTAGAAATTCCTGAAGAGAAGCGTCCTCGCCAAATTAATATTGGCAAATCTAAAGGCAAAAAACAACTATTAACTGAGGACTAAAATGAAACATACTGAGGTATTCCGAAAGCGCAACACTTTTGGACTCGCTATAGTAGGCGTGTTAGTTATGTTTGCATACACACATTCAATTTTATTGTTAGTGTGATTATTAAGGGCGCTTCGGCGCCCTTTTCTAGGAGATACAAATGGATATTTTAGGAATCGGAGCAGTAATGATGATTGCTCCTATCGCTATAGGTATTACTCTAATTGTTTCGTATGAGGCTACAAAAAATATTGGTCTTACACAGACTCCATCCGAGACATCAGACGCTCAGCACGATTAGTCACTTGGCGATACCAAAGTGAATCACGACCTTCGACTGCAGCTTTCTTCCAATCATGGTCAAGAATAGCAGCATTGAAGTTTTTAAATTTTGAAAGGCGAGTACGACCCATGTTAAACATCATATTAACCAAGATCTGCTGGACTTCGTCTGGTAGGTCGTTAAAGTTCCCTCTGCCGTATAGAGCGTCACACTCTCCGATGGCAAGATCAAGGTCTGCTTCGAAACACTCCTTAACTCTTTGCTCCGTAATTGGAGTTCCAACTGGTTGTCCGTTCTCCGGGTCACTTTCGAGGACAAGGTGACCAACTCCAAACGTGGCGTAACCGAGGTGATCGTTGTAGATGACATACTCGACTCCTTCGTCGATCTTAAGTTGTTCGTAGACAGCTTCACGATTCATTTACTTTTCCTATATTTTATGGTAGAATGGTATACATGATGACAGAATTCTATACTAATGTTTCTCAGTACGGTAACCATTTATATGTTCGTGGTTTCAATGAGGATGGCTCACGAATGCAACGGCGATTCGTATATGAACCTTATCTCTTTGTTCCATCAACTACAGTAACAGGTTACACAGATATTCACGGCAATCATGTGCAGAAGAAACAATTGGATAATATCCGACACGCACGTGATTTTATTAAGAAGTACGAAGAGGTCGAAGGATTCAATGTCTACGGCCTCGATCGTTATCCTTATGTATTTATATACGACCACTTTCGAAACCAAGAAGTTGACACGAGCAAGATTAATGTAGTCAACATCGATATCGAGGTGGCGTCAGACGATGGTTTCCCAGAACCTGAAGACGCTGACAAAGAAATCACAGCTATCTCTATTCGTCGACGCAATATGACAGTCGTGCTCGGCTGTGGTGACTTCAAGACAAACGACGAGAATGTGTATTACATCAAGTGCAAGCACGAATATCACTTGCTACATAAGTTTCTCGATGTGTGGCAAAATATGGATGCCGATGTGATCACAGGTTGGAATACAGAGTTCTTCGATATTCCATATCTCGTCAATCGTATCACTAAAATCCATAGCGAAGAGATGGCCAATCGGTTATCGCCATGGGGTATCATTAAAGAAAAGCGAGTGTTTAGACAAGGCAGCGACAAGCAATCACAGACATTCCAAATTTTTGGTGTGTCAAGCCTCGACTATCTCGCCATCTACAAAAAGTTTCGACTACAACCTCGCGAATCATATCGTCTCGACTTCATTGCAGAGACAGAACTCGGTACTAAGAAGATAGACTACAGCGAGTATGGTAATTTGCACGAGCTGTACAAGAATAACTATCAAAAGTTTATCGAATACAACATTCGTGACACAGACCTCATCTTCGACTTAGAAGAAAAACTCGGCTTCATCGAACAGATCTATGCGATTGCTTATGATGCAAAGGTCAACTACAACGACACACTCGCCACTGTTGGTATCTGGGATGTCATCATCCACAACTATTTGATGGATCAAAACAAAGTCGTGTCGATGAAACGTCCACCTAAATCCGATCGCATGATCGAAGGTGGTTACGTCAAAGAGCCTATCGTTGGCATGCACAAGTGGGTAATGTCATTCGACCTCAACTCTCTGTATCCACACCTCATTCAGCAATACAACATCTCACCTGATACTGTATTGTCCAAGACTGATGACCTGTTTAGTATCACGAAGGATGCGAGTGTTGATACAGTACTCAACGAAGAACTCAACCTCGATCCACTCAAAGAATACGGTGTGACCATGACACCGAACGGCAAGATCTATCGCAAAGACTATCAAGGTTTCTTGCCTGCCCTCATGGCCAAGATGTACGATGATCGTGTGTTATACAAGAAGAAAATGTTCGAAGCGAAGTTGGCTAATCAGAAGAATCCATCACGTGAACTCGAGATTGACATTAGTCGATACCACAACCTACAACACGCCAAAAAGATTCAGCTGAACGCAGCTTATGGTGCACTCGCAAACAAATACTTTCGATGGTTCGACAACGAGAATGCCGAAGCTATCACCATGGCTGGTCAGTTGTCTATTCGATGGATCGAAAAGAAGCTCAACGCATGGTTGAACAAGATACTCGAGACTAAAGGACGAGACTATGTAGTCGCGATCGATACCGATTCAGTGTATGTGTCATTCGATAAGATGATTGAGCTAACACAACCAAAAAATCCTGTTGATTTCCTTGACAAGATTGCAAAGCAACAAGTCGAAATATTTATCGACAGATCATATCAAGAACTTGCCGATTACACAAATGCATACGCGCAGAAGATGATCATGAAACGCGAGAACATCGCTGACAAGGCCATATGGACTGCCAAGAAGCGATACATCATGAATGTGTATGACTCCGAAGGTGTACGCTACGACGAGCCTGATCTCAAGATGATGGGCATCGAAGCCATTCGATCGTCCACTCCTGCGGTGTGTCGTGAGTACATTAAGAAAACACTCGAACTGATCATGTCAACTGACGAAACAACTGTACAAAAATACATCGCAGACATTCGTCAAGAATTTCGTACACTCAAGTTCGAACAAGTTGCATTCCCTCGATCATGTAACTTCATCAAGTGGGAAACGAACCACAAAACTGGTCAACGATATCCTGGTACATACGCCGATAAGGACACTATTTACAAAAAGGCTACACCGATTCAAGTGAAAGGTGGCCTACTGTACAATCATTACTTGCATAAATATAACCTGACCAAAAAATACGAGGAAGTGAAAAGCGGTGAGAAGATTAAGTTCAGTTACTTGGTCAAGCCGAATCCCTTCAGAGATACTGTGATCTCATGTCCTGATGTATTGCCGCACGAGTTTGGTCTCGAACAATATATAGACTATGATACACAGTTCGTCAAAGGCTATCTCGACCCGATCGAAATCATATTGCATGCAATTGGTTGGAAGTCGGAAAAGGTGGCCACACTCGAGGACTTTTTCTCATGACAGACGAGAAATTAGCTATCAACTTAGAAGAGTTTGATTTCGGTTTCAGTTTGGTCGATGCAGACCAACTTGATGCCGTACAGCAAGTTAAAACGGAATTGACTAGTACAGCCACGGAAGTTGCAGAATGGCAAGCACAGGCTGAACAATGGAGGCAAAAGGCTCAGCACATCTATAATGCCGTCCAACCATTATTGAGCAATCTTTCGAAAGAGCCTGAGAAAGAATATATATTATGGCCAGGTACTGATCGCGTCAACAAGATCAATGCCTTTAAACTAAAACTAATGCAAATCCTGGAGGATTGATATGAAGTATTTGCTAGCGTTTATTGCACTGATGCCGCTCACCGTGCTTGGTGCAACTGTAATTAACTATGACGACGGTTCTACTTATACTCTTGAAGAGGATGAAAAAATTTACATCTCCAAGAGTAAGTTGTTCAAGCAAAAGAACTATACCAATGGAAATGTTCATTTTACACTTCAGAAAGAGCATAGTACAAGAGACTATGTGGCTGACCCTGATGGTACTGATGATATGGAAGTCGGTTCTCATGAATGGTGTCAAGCATATGTGCCATGGCATGAAGGTCTGACATTTGATATGATCTGGTGGCAACGTGGCTGTGATTCAAACGGCGATGGTGTGTACGATGAAAATGATAACAAGTGGCCTGATGGCGAAGGCTAATTAATGGCATACTCTGAAAAGGTACTAGACCACTATGATAACCCAAGAAACGTTGGAAAATTTGATGATGAGGATGAGTCGATCGGAACAGGCTTGGTTGGCGCTCCTGCTTGCGGAGATGTCATGCGGTTGCAAATCAAAGTATCGGATGACGGAGTTATTGAAGATGCTCGATTCAAAACTTTCGGATGTGGATCCGCAATTGCATCGAGCTCTCTTCTCACAGAGTGGGTCAAAGGGAAAAGTCTTGAGGAGGCTAATCAGATTAAGAATACTGACATTGCTCAAGAACTCTCCCTTCCACCTGTAAAAATTCATTGTAGTGTATTAGCTGAAGATGCCATCAAAGCTGCTATCCTAGATTATAAGAAAAATCACGAGGTGTAACATGCAGAGTTTTCCGATTAGCGTCATGGCGTTAGTCATGGGTTTACTTTTATCTGCGGTAGCAGGTTATTTTTCAGTCGTAGGCCTCGGCATTATTTTTGCCGGGGCTTTTTGGTCTGTGGTCGTCATGGCTGGTACACTCGAAGTATCGAAGATAGTCGCTGCTTCTTGGATATATCGTAATTGGGATATAGCTCCATTGATAATGAGGATGTATATGACACTCGCCGTCGTCGTTCTCGTCTTCATCACATCGATGGGTATTTTTGGTTATTTGTCCAAAGCTCATGTCGATCAGACAGTTTTGGAAGGAGGAAATAATGACATCAGAATTGAATCGTTACAACGCAGAATCGACCGCCAAAATAGTATCATCAGTGACTCAACAATTGTCCTTGGGCAACTTGACGAAGCGGTATCCATTCTACAGAAATACGACAGGATACGGGGACCTGAAGGTGCGATTGCAGTTAGGGCCTCTCAGTCCGAGGAAAGGGCGACGCTCAACCAAACAATCTCTGATGCGTACGATACTATCGACGAACTCACCGAAGAAATCCTCCCGCTCCGCAGACAATCTATTGAACTTGAGGCGGAAATTGGCCCACTTAAGTACATCGCTGAATTAGTTTACGGAGAACAAGCAAGTGACTATTTTGACACAGCTGTTCGCTGGATTATTATCCTTCTTGTGGTGGTATTTGATCCTCTCGCTATCTGTCTGTTACTTGCAGGCAATGTAGGATTGAAACACCGTGAGATGTTGACACCTATCGCATTCATGACTGAACAAGATGTAATGAGAGATGTAGAAGTGGAAGAAGTGAGAGTGAATAGAGAAGGTCATGGCAGAGACGGAAACTAATAATGTTAGTGATATCGCACAGAGGAAATGTATCGGGCAAAGATCCTAGTATAGAAAATGATCCTGCACATATAGATCGTTGTATTCGTGGTCTAGAGCTCAATGTAGAAATTGATTTATGGATTTTTGAGAATAATCAATTTGTAGAATTTTGGCTCGGTCATGATGAACCTCAATACGAAATTTCTTTTGAGTGGTTATTCACCCGAAGAAACTTTCTGTGGATACACTGTAAAAATATGCTAGCTCTAGTGTATTTGCATAATCATCCAGAGACAGAAAAACTCAATTTTTTCTGGCATGAAACAGATGATTTTACTATCACATCGAGAGGTTTTATCTGGGCTTATCCAGGTATCGATGTGAGTTTGCCTATCAGAGGTATCGCTGTGATGCCTGAGGATAGCGGGCTAAATATAAGAAACTTTTATGGCATTTGTACTGATACACCGGAGAAATATTTGATTCATGATAAAATTAGTTTTGTTTGATCTAGACGGTGTATTAATTAACGCCAAACAAATTCATTTCGAAGCACTTAATGAAGCTCTTGGTGAATATGCTATTACAGAAAAAGAACATCTATCCATCTATGATGGACATAAAACACGTCAAAAACTTCAACTTCTGACCGATTTAAAAGGTCTACCCAATCAAATGCACGATGTTGTGTTTAAAAAGAAACAAGAATACACATCACAACGTATAGGGCAACTCAAAGGTCTTCAACACGTATACGATTTAGTATCACATCTCAAATCAGAAGGTTATATGATTGGTGTATGTACTAATTCTATTCGTACAACTTTACATGCTGCACTCAAAGTAACTGGTTTAGAAAAGATAGTAGACGCAAGATTATCTAATGAACATGTGAGTCAAGAAAAACCACATCCTGAAATTTATTGGATGGCAATGTCAAAACTTGGTGTTTTGCCAGAAGAAACAATTATCATCGAAGATTCTCCACCTGGTTTACTGGCAGCGACAAGGTCTGGAGCAAATGTCATTCGTGTAAAAGATCCTAGCGAAGTGACCATAAACAACATTGTTCCACAAATTACTTCTGAGCCGGTTAAATTGAAATGGAAAGATCAGAAGATGAATGTATTGATTCCGATGGCTGGGGCAGGTACACGATTCGTTGAAGCTGGATATTCGTTTCCAAAACCATTAATCGAAGTCGATGGCAAACCGATGATTCAACTCGTCGTAGAGAATATCGGTATAGATGCAAACTTCATTTATATTTGCCAAAAAGAACATCGCGAACGATTTAATCTCGATACTATGATGAACCTTGTATCATCAAATAATAATATCATCGATATAGATTATGTGACTGAGGGAGCTGCATGTACGGCTCTCCTAGCGAAAGAACACATAGATAATGATAACCCATTATTTTTTGCTAACAGCGACCAGTATGTCAAATGGGATTCTGTAGAGTTTATGTATACGATGCAAGAAAAAGATTGTGATGGCGGTATCGTTACATTCAAAGCTACACATCCTAAATGGTCTTTTGCTGAAGTTGACGAAAATAATATAGTCAAGAGAGTAGCTGAAAAAGATCCTATCAGTGATGATGCCACAGTCGGTTTTTATTACTGGAAAAGAGGCAGTGATTTTGTGAAGTATGCAGAAAGAATGATAAGTAAAAATATTCGAGTCAACAATGAATTCTATGTGTGTCCTGTTTTTAATGAAGCTATTGAAGACGGCCAAAAAATTGTTGCGTATGAAGTAGATGAAATGTGGGGCTTAGGTACACCAGAAGATTTAGAATTATATTTGAGAGAAAAATAATGAGAGTAGCAGTTGTTTTTTCAGGCCAAATC
>BCSF01000456.1_pt1 | contig 16191 bp, 23 predicted proteins | sample 1016431 | NCBI WGS metagenome assembly BCSF01 (sample SAMD00045685;SAMD00045686;SAMD00045687;SAMD00045688;SAMD00045689;SAMD00045690;SAMD00045691;SAMD00045692;SAMD00045684;SAMD00045690;SAMD00045691;SAMD00045692;SAMD00045684;SAMD00045685;SAMD00045686;SAMD00045687;SAMD00045688;SAMD00045689, study...
AAAAATGGGAAAGCTCTAAAAAAAAAACAACGTACCTTTTGTAGACAGAATTATAAATCCACAAAATTATCCTACACCAAGTATTTTTGATGAGGGTGGTAGGATGCAAACTCATTTTATGTCTGCAACGCCAGACGAAGAAGGTAATTGGTATGCTTATCCTAATATAATTTTTGAAGATGGCGAATATAAAAAACTAGACTTAAACGAAGATCAAGCTTTAGAGTTTGCAAAAAAATCTGGCAATATAATACCTTTTGGTAAAAACAAAGATGCAGCTATAGATTTTTCAAAAAATTATAAACCAGAAGAATTTAAAGAATATTATAAAGGATTGTTACAGGGATAATTTATGGCAAAGAAGATTAAAGAAACAGAAGTCATGGCACAAGCACAAGAGCAAAACGATATGATCGACCTAGTAGGGGTGATTAAATCTGAGATGGATGATGCTAAAGACTTCATACATCAAGTTGGTTCGGAGAGAGCTGAGTCTACAGAATTTTATTTAGGTAACGAACCAGAAGGTACTAGCTCATTACAATCAGAGTTTGTATCTACTGATGTAAGAGAAAGCGTTTTGTTTATGTTGCCATCTATCATGCGTACATTCTTTGGTACTAAAAAGATTGTAGAGTTTGTCCCAAAAGGACCAGAGGACATCCAGTTAGCAGAACAACAAACCGATTATATTAACTATCTGATTAGAGAAAAGAATCCTGGCTTTCAGGTTTTGTATGACGTTTTTAAAGATGCCTTAGTAAGAAAGACTGGTTTTGTAAAAGTCTTTTGGGATGACTCAGTAACTGCAACAACACACGAATACAGCAACATAGACCCACAATCCTACCAAGCATTAATACTAGACAAGAACGTAGAAGTTATAGAAGAGTCAGTAACCAAAGAAACGATTACTACGTTTGATCCTGTAAGCCAAGAGGAGATAATTCAAGAAATACCAGCGAGTTATGACCTAACCATTAGAAGATTAAAACCAAAAGACCAAGTATGTATTGAATCTGTACCACCAGAAGAAATACTTATATCAAGACACGCACGCGATATAGAAACTGCATCTTATGTTGCCCACAGAATGATTAAGTCAGTCTCTGATTTAGTTGCTATGGGATACGACCAAGAAGAAATAGAAGAGTATGCAGGTTATGGTGGTAGTGCTTTAGACCCAGAAAGCTACGAAGAACAAGAAGCAAGAAACCCGTTTGATAACATGGTATATCCAGATAGACATGATGCTGGCGGTAAAGATGTTTACTATGTAGAACACTACCTATACTACGACTTTGACGGTGATGGTATTGATGAGCGAATCAGAGTATGTACTGCTGGCGATGGATTGCACGTTTTAAACGTAGAGCCATGGGATGAATTACCAATATGTATGTTCTGCCCTGATCCTGAACCGCATACAGCAATAGGTTCATGTCCAGCTGATTATCTAAAACCAATTCAGGCTGCTAAATCACAAATTATGCGTGATACCCTAGATTCACTAGGCCATTCAATCTTCCCAAGAATGGGTATTGTTGAAGGTCAAGTAAACGTAGATGACGTATTAAATACAGATATTGGTCAACCAATTAGAATGAGAGCGCCAGGAATGGTACAACCATTTGCAGTACCTTTTGTTGGTAAAGAAGCTTTCCCAGTTCTAGGATATTTAGACGAATCTAAAGAAAACAGAACAGGCGTATCTAAAGCAAGCGCAGGATTAAACGCAGAAGCTTTACAATCTACAACCTCCGCAGCTGTAACTGCTACTATGAGCGGTGCGCAAGGCAGAGTAGAACTAATATGCAGACACTTTGCTGAAGGTGGTCTAAAAGCCATGTTTAAAACAGTAAATAACTTAGTAATTAAGCACCAAAATGCACAAGATGTCTTTAGATTAAACGGTAAATTTATACCTGTAGACCCAAGATATTGGGATTCAGACAAAGATATGGTGGTAAATGTAGCTATATCTAAGTCATCTGATACAGAAAAATTCCAAGTTTTAACACAATTAGCAGGTAAACAAGAACAAATCATGCAAACACTAGGGCCACAGAATCCTCTAGTGTCAATGCAACAATATGCAAACACTTTGACAAGAATGATCGAGTTAGCGGGCTTCCAAGACGCACAAACCTTTATAAATACAGAAGTTCCGCCTATGCCACCGCAAGCGCCTGAGCAACAACAGCCAGATCCAGCTGCTTTACTAGCACAGGCTGAAGCTCAAAAAGCACAGGTACAGGCACAAAAAGCTATCATTGACGCAGAAACAGACAGAATGAAGATTATCATGGACGATGATAGACAAAGAGATATAGAAGAGGCACAACTTAGAGTTAAAGCATTAGAACTCCAAGCTAAATACGGCGCACAAATAAATATTGCCGAAATAAATGCTATCATGGAACGAGACAGGGAGAATATTAGACAAAATGCAAAAGCTCAAGCTCAAGGATTATTTACAAACAATGTGCCACAACAAAATATATGATATTGAAGTGATGGTCGATGACATGGTTTATGTAGGTAAAGAAATAAGAGCAAAGAATAGAACTCACGCACTACAGATTATGTCGATCATGTCAGGTGGCGAAGTAACAACAGATTCTGAAATAATTTATTATGAAGAAAGGACGGTACACTAATGAAATACATAAGTAAGTTTTGGGTATGGTTAAAAGAAACTATACATAAATTTTTAAACTGGTTTGATAACTTAATGTCACCAGCACCAGTTGTTAAGAAAAGAGGTAGACCAAGGAAAAAATAATGGCAAGAGCAACACCAAGAAAAGGCAAAGCAAAAGTTAAGATAACTAAGTCTGGTAAAAAAGTAAGTTACGGACAAGCAGGAAAAGCCAAAGGTGGTGGACCAAGAGTTAAGCCAGGAACATCTAAAGGTGATTCATATTGCGCTAGAAGTCTTGGTATAAAGAAAAGATTATCAAAGAAAAAACAAAACGATCCCAACACTCCTAACAATTTATCAAGAAAAAGATGGAAATGTTCTGGAGCTAAATCACGAAGAAAATAAGGAGATAATATTCTAAAAGGACTATACGCAAATATAAATGCAAGAAAGAAAAAAGGAATCAGCAGATCAAAAAAGAAATCTACTATTTCACCAAAAGCTTATGACAGCATGAAAGCTGGTTTCCCAAAAAAGAAAAAAAAGAAGTGAAGTTTATAAGTTACCTTATAGATAAATTTTTAGAACGATCATTCCAAAAAACAGAAGATAAACTAACGCAATCTAAATGAACGACATCGTTACCTTGATAACCGAGTTAGGTTTTCCTATAGCTGCGGCCATAGGTCTAGGTATGTTTGTATGGAAACTTATTAACAGAATCATAGATGGTATGGAAACTAAATTAGATACTGTAGATGAAAAAGTAAATACATCACTTACAGCAATGGAAGAAAGACTAGGCACAAAACTAGACACACAACATGGTATTTTAGTAGCATTGATAGATAGAGTTAGATCACTAGATAATGAGATTATCAGACAAGACACTATGATTAAAACTATGTTAGGAGTTCCACAGTTAATAGACACTAACAAAATAGCTAAAGCAAAAAGAAATGACAAAAGGAAAGATTAGTTTATTAGTATTATGTTTATCTGTATCAGCAGATGAAATGGTACATAAATTTAAGTCACCATCGTTCTCTGGTGTTGGCACATCTGCACATTATCTAACTATAGAAAACCAAATGCACACTAGGAAGATGACGCTAAAAGCAGAGATAAAAGCGTTGCAAGATGAAATAGAAAGAGACAAAGAAAATACTACACTTGCAAGGTTTATAAGAAACTTAGAATCTAGAATCTATGCACAGTTATCAAGACAATTAGTAGAGAACCTGTTTGGTGAAACTGCAAGCACTAGTGGTATTTTAGAGTTAGAAGGCAACACTATAGAGTATAATGTTATAGACGGAATAATAACTTTAACAATAACAGATGCAAATGGTGATACAACGACTATATCTTTGCCTATTGGCAACTTTACTTTCTAGTTGCGCAATAATAATAGATCCGTTAGAAAACAACCTACCACCATTACAAAAAATAGAAAAACCAGAGATAGGTGCATTACTTGTACCTGAGCTTGCTAACATAAAAGCAAATAATAAAGCCAAACCAGTAGTGGCTATCTACGCAGGATCATTTACAGATCAAACTGGTCAAAGAAGAAGTAATAGCACTTACGCAACTTTCTCATCAGCAGTAACACAAGCACCAGACGCATACTTAATTAGAGCCTTAAAACATGCAGGTATAAATCATAATGGTTTTTTTGAAGTAGTAGAGCGAGTTGGTTTAGATCATGTAACTAAAGAAAGACAGATCATAAGAAGCACCAGGCAAGAGTTTAAAAAAGATACCAAATTACAACCACTTATGTTTGCGGGTTTAATAATGCAAGGTGGCGTGATATCATACGAAAGTAACGTAAAGAGTGGAGGTGCTGGAGCTAGATACCTTGGAATAGGAATGTCTAGGCAGTACAAACAAGATACAGTTACCATCTCCTTACGTACTGTATCTGTGAGTACGGGTAAAATATTACTAGAAGTATTAGTAACTAAAACGATATTAAGTGCATCTATAGATCAAGATATCTTTCGTTTTATTAGTGATTCAACCGAACTAGTAGAAGTAGAGAGCGGTTTAGTCAGAAACGAGTCAATCAATATAGCACTACAAACAGCGATAGAAACTGCTGTTTTACAAACTATAAAAGAAGGAACAAATAGAGGATATTGGAATTATGAAGAATTTAAAACAATTGATTGCGATAACGATTGTCTTACCGCTATTCGCGGCTGACAACGAAATATATGTAGAGCAAGCAGGCGCAACTGCAAACATAGACCTAGAGCAGTTAGGTTCATCTAACATTATTGGTGGTCTTAACTCTATAGCAGGTACACTTACACCGCTTGATTTAGATGGTCTTAACTTAACACTAGATATTAACCAAATAGGTAACAGCAATAAATTTCTTGGTGATATTTATGGTAATAACATAACAGGATTTTTTGAGTTTGATGGTGATAGCAATACATTCACTATACAAGCAGATCCAACAGATACTTATGGTATTGACGGATCAAACTACAATGTTGATGTAACAGGTAGTTCTAACACATTTACGTTAGATACTGGTACAAGCGCATTAAGTGAAAACTTAGACTTAGATTGGATAATCAATGGTGATAGCAATACCTTTGATTTTGATATTAATTATGATGGTGCTACTAGCTATGTTGATGTAGATGGGGATAGCAACACAGTAAACTTTACAGGAAGTGGATATGCAGGAGGATACTTCTATCTCGACCAAACAGGAAACAGTAGAACATTTAACATCATACAATCATCAACGCTTGCTGCTGATTGGCTACAGATCAATTCTACTGGGTCTAGCGGTACTGTTTGCGTCGTTCAAAACGACGGCGGAACAACAACCAGCTGTTGATGTAGGCAATATATCTGAGCTGACTGGTTCAGCACAGGTTGTAAGAGATAAGCCATACACAGCTACAGAGTCGTTTGATATACAACAAAACGATGAAGCCATTACATCTAATGGTCGTATGGCTATTACATTTTTAGATGATTCTAAAGTAAAACTGACTGAACATTCGCAACTTACTATTGACGAATATATCTTTGATCCAAACCCCAGCAAATCTAAAATGGCTATTACCTTTGGTCTTGGCACAGCCAGATTTATTACAGGTAGCTTAAATAAAATAGATAAAAATAATATAGATCTTAAAACACCTACAGCGAATATAGCTATAAGAGGTACTGATTTTACTGTAACTGTAGATGAAACTGGTCGCAGTTTATTAATACTATTACCTGATATCAATGGTTTATCTAGTGGTGAAATACTCGTAACTACAGCTATGGGTACAGTTACACTCAATAAACCCTACGAAGCTACAACTGTAGATGTATATGAAAAGTCACCAAGCACGCCAGTCATACTAGATTTAACACTAGAGCTAATAGATAACATGCTTATCGTAAACCCACCTAAACAAGAACAAGCTATAGAAGAAACTATACAAACAAAAAAGAAAAATATATTAGACTTTGATGATCTTGATATAGATTACTTAGAAGAAGATTTATTAGATGCAGAACAAGAACTAGAGTTTACAGAGTTAGATATAAACTATCTTGATGTGAACTTCTTAGAAGATTTGTTAGATGTCATAGACGCATTGCAAGAAATACAAGAAGAGGATCAGCTAGCACAGGATGCAACAACAATTAATTTAGTTGGTACAAATTTAGGACAAGACCTAAACACGCAGATAACATCATACATAACTGGTGAAATATTAACACTTATGCGTAGTGTGAATGATACTGCAAGGGTAGATATAGATTCATCTGCTAGTTATACAGTTATCTTTATACAAGATGGTGCATCTAAGGTAGTTAAAGTAAATGGTGGTACTGGTAGTATAATTAAGATCACACAGAGTGATTAATGAAACGACTACTATTCATCATACTTATAACACTAGCATTGCCTTTGTTATATCAGTCAACGCCTACAGAAATATTAAAATTAAAAGTCTTTGATTATTTAGTACCAAAGCAACAGCCTTCTGGGTACTTTACTATTCTTAATATTACAGAAGAAGATATAGCTAACGAAGGTGGTTGGCCGTTACCTAGAAAAAGACTAGGTGAAATACATACAGAGATAATTGCTAAAGGTGCTATAGGTGTAGGTTATGTTATTGGATTTCCACAACCAGATCGTTTAGGTGGTGACAAATACTTTGCAGAATCATTAAAGTATGGCACTTCTATATTAGCAATGTTTGAAAATCCTAATGGTGTTTATCCGCCAACAACAGGAACTGTCATACTTGGTGATGATGTAGGTGGTATGACTACAAATGGTGTCATACAAAATACAAAGATATTAACAACTTATGCACAGGAAGGTATTGCAACTGCACCAACTGATGTAGACAACTTGGTAAGAAGAATACCATTGTTGTTAAGAACACCAGATGGATATGTACCTGCGTTTGGCACAGAAGTATTAAAAGCATTAGTAGATGCAAAAACATACGTTATAAAAACCAATGACCTTGGTATAGAAGAAATTAGAGTTAAAGGATTGCCACCAGTTGCTACCGACAGTTTAGGTCGTAAGTGGATTAGTTGGGTAGATACACCACAAACTAATTTACAAGAAATGGATGTTGCTGGTAAGTTTGTATTTGTTGGCGTAACTGCTCCAGGTATCATGCCACAAATTGCAACTCCAACTGGATTATTAGAACCCACCAAAATTCAAGCAGCATTATCTGAGTCAATCTTGATAGAAAATTCACCAAGGATTCCTGATTGGCATTTATTAGCCGAAATTTTGATTTTAGGAATTTTTGTGTCGCTGACGTGGCTTGTAATTAATTATCTCAGTATAGCTAAGGGCATAAGTCTCGCTGTAATTTTGCTCTTCACCACGGGCTTCTCAGGCGTTTTTAGCGTTCAGAAAGGTATTTTATTAGATTTTTCATGGACTTTTATCTCTCAGATACTAGTTTCTACTATTGCTTTGTATTTGAGCTACAAAAAACAATATAAATTACGCCAACAGATAAAAAAACAGTTTGAACATTACCTTGATCCGAGACAAGTCAAACAATTACAAAACAATCCTGATTTGTTAAAACTTGGTGGTGAGAAAAAAGAAGCAACATTTTTATTTACAGATGTTAGAGGTTTTACAAATTTAAGTGAAAAGTTAGAGCCAGAACAAGTTACTGAAATTATGAATAAGGTATTAACTGCACAAGTGCGTTGCATACAAGCACACGGAGGTATGGTAGATAAGTTTATTGGTGATGCAGCTATGGCAATATTCTCAGCACCATTAGACTTAGATAACCATGAAGATAGAGCTATAGCATGTGCGCAAGATATAAAAACATCTATACAACAATTACAACAAGAATTATCAGAACCGATAGCTATAGGTATAGGCGTTAATACAGGAACTGCTGTTATTGGTAATATGGGTAGTGATACTAGGTTTGATTACTCTGCTATTGGTGACTGTGTAAATACAGCTGCAAGATTAGAGTCAGCAACTAAAGAAGTGGGTGTAGATATATTGATTGGTGAATCTACTGCAAATAAATCTAAAATTGAGTTAAAATTATTGAAACCAATAAAAGTTAAAGGCAAAGAAAAACCTTTAATTATTTATACAACATAGGAGTAATTATGCCAAGAGGTAAAGGGACATACGGATCTAAAGTAGGTAGACCACCTAAAAAGAAAAAAGTAAAAAAAACTAAAAAGTGAAACCATCATCTGCAAAAGCCAAAGGGAGAGCTTTGCAACAATGGGTAGTAGACAAACTTGTTGAACTACTAGGATTTGATCCAGAAGATTTAGAATCAAGACCAATGGGTTCTAATGGTGAAGATATCATCATGGGCGTGCAATCTCGCAAACAATTCCCATATTCAATAGAGTGTAAAAATCAAGAAGCTGTAAATGTATGGAAAGCATACGAACAGTCGCAAGAAAACTGTAAAGATTACGAACCTTTGGTTATAATTAAAAGAAACAGAACAAAACCATTAGCATTAGTAGATGCTGAGTATTTTTTAAAATTACATAAAAAAGATGATTGATAAACTAATAGGTCCAGTCAGCGACATAGTTGGCAAATTAGTACCTGATAAAGACTTACAGGCAAAGCTTAACCATGAACTTAAAACAGAATTACATAAAGCGAATATGGCACAGATTGAGATCAACAAGATTGAAGCTGGACATAGATCCTTATTCGTTGCGGGCTGGCGGCCCTTTGTGGGCTGGACTTGCGGCATTGCTATGCTGTACCACTTTTTATTACAGCCTATTATTGTATTCGGACTATCAGCAGCTGGACTATCATTTGACTTACCGACTTTTGACATGGGTTCGCTAATGACTGTGTTAATGGGTATGCTAGGACTTGGTGGATTAAGAACATTTGAAAAAACTAAAGGAGTATCAAAATGACTTGGAAGAACTTTGTGCTAGAAGAATTTGCTTGTAAGCATTGTGGTGAAAACCAAATAGAACATGAGCTTATAGACAAGCTACAAGAACTAAGAACAGAGTGTGGATTTCCATTTAAAATCACATCTGGTTATAGATGTGCAGATCATCCTGTAGAAATTAAGAAATCTAAACCTGGTACACATGCTTTAGGTTTAGCAGCAGACATAGGTGTCAGAGGTAAACAAGCATTAGAAATTATATCCAAGGCTAGAGACTTTGGCTTTACTGGTATCGGTGTAAATCAAAAAGGTGGCGCAAGATTTATACATCTTGATATATCTAAAGATTCACAAGGTAGACCTAGACCACATATTTGGAGCTACTGATGGAATTTGATGGCATGATGTTTTGGAATATTATAATGACATTAGTATTTGCACCAATCATACATGGCATCAGAACTAACGCGACAGAGATGAAAAGAGTTGATATACTGCTTAATAAGACTCGCGAAGAAGTTGCAAAAGACTATGTAACTAAAGTTGAGCTTACAATTAGTATAGACAGAGTTATAGATCGTTTAGATAAACTAGACGAAAAAATGGACAAAATAATCAGCAAGTAATATGGCATTATCACAAGAAGAATATATAGCAGCGTTAGGAGATTTATCATCACTTGGTGTAGGTGGATTAGCTGATATAGGTGGTAGCCCTGATATATTAAATAGTTTTGTTGGTGGCGGTGGGAGATTTGGCAGTCAATCTTATGGCGCTTTTGGAGACTATAGACCAACTGTTGTAGGTGATCCAACTTACCGAAGCGGTTTTGATTATGCGCGTTCTATAGCTGGCGGTATGCCAATGTCACAAGTTATAGCACCAGGTGTAAGTTATTCGCCTGATAGACCAGAAGGATATACACAAAGACAATTAGATGGAACAACTGCTCCAACAGTTATACAACCACCAGTAACACCACCACCAGTTAGAGACGATCAAATATTTGTCCCACCTGTAACTCCACCTGTTAAACAGGTACCAGATGATGTTGGGTTTTTAGGAACAGGTATTGGTGGGGTGACTATACCTGTTGATAGACAACAAGTGCCAGCACAATTACCACAAATAGATTTATCTGGTATTGATTTTTCACAAATACAAATACCTGAAGAAGTAAGAACAGGTTTGCAAGGTTTACTTGGCATACCACAAATAGATCCTGAAGCTTTAAAAGCAGACATTCTAGGACAAGTGCCAACCTTTGATCCAACAGGTTTACAAACAAGATTAGGCGCATTGGAATCACAACAGATTCCTGTATTTGATCCATCAGGTTTACAGGAACAAATCACGTCTTTACAACAAAGACCAGGCTTTGACCCTAGTGCAATACAAGAGCAAATTACTGCATTACAACAGAGACCAGGATTCGATCCTTCTGGTTTACAAGAACAAATAGGTTTATTACAACAGCAAGTTCCATCAAGAGATGACTTTATGTCAATCCAACAAGATATAGCTGAATTATCTGCAAGAGAAATACCACAGTTCGACCCAACAGGATTACAACAACAGATTACTGCATTACAGCAACAGCCTGGTTTTGACCCTACTGCTTTACAAGAGCAGATAACACAAATTGCACAAAGACCTAGTTTTGATCCAACACAATTACAGCAACAAATAGCAGAATTGCAAACACGACCAGGTTTTGATCCTACAGGATTACAACAACAGATAGCTGGTTTACAGGAAAATATTGGACAGATAACACCATTTGATCCTACAACCTTGCAACAAAGACTTGGTATATTAGAACAACAAGTACCGACTAGAGATGATTTTATGTCTATACAACAAGACATAAATCAACTACAAACTAGACCACAGTTTGATCCTACTGGACTACAACAACAAATTGGTAGTCTTGAGCAACAGATAGGTTCAATACCTCAGTTTGATCCAAGTGGTATACAAGAACAAATAAGCGCACTACAACAAAGACCTGGATTCGATCCATCAACTTTGCAAGAACAGATTACAGCTCTGCAACAAAGACCTGGATTCGATCCTAGCGGAATACAAGAACAGATTAGTGGTTTACAACAATCCATAGGTAATATACCTATGTTTGATCCTACTGGGTTGCAACAGCAGATTGCAGAATTACAAGGTAGACCTGGTTTTGACCCAAGTGGAATTCAACAGCAAATCAGCGGTTTACAACAACAAATAGGTGGCATACCACAATTTGATCCGACAGCATTGCAACAACAAATAGCTGCGAACCAAGCTGCTATTGCTGGTATTAATATACCAACATATCAAGCGCCAGACTTAAGTGGTTTTGCAACACAAGAAGATATACAAGCAGCGTTAGCAGGAATACCAAAACAACAACCTGATATATCTGGTTTATTGTCAAGAATATCTGAATTAGAGTCTAGCTTATCTGCTTTACAACAACCAACTGGCGGTCAATTTTCAATAGATCAACAACTACCTATGAGAGTATCATAATGGCAATATCACAAGATGACGTATTAAAAGCTGCACAAGCAGAACAATTATTAACAATAGATGTTTTTAAAGAAGCTATAGAAAATCTTAAAAACGAATACATAACACATTGGTTAAACTCACGGGAGATTGCAGATGTCACTGCAAGAGAAGATATTCACAGATCATTACTGTTATTACCAGAAGTTGAAAGACATCTGCGTATCATTGCAGAGAAAGGTAAGCTAACAAAAGCTAATATAAACAAAATTAGAAAAATCGGCTAAACCTTCCCTTTTACCACATTATTGATATAAAATACTCTTAAATACAATTAAGGAGTATTTATATGAGCAATAACGGAAAACCGACTGCTTTACAAACTGATAATGAAGTTGCTACTTCTATGTTTGAAAGTTTCTTAACCCCTGAAGAGGATAAGGTTGAGGATGCAGTCACAGAAACAGAAGAGGTAGTTGAAGAAGAAGTCCTTGAAGAAGAAATTGAAACACCTGAAGATCTTGAAGAAGATTTAGAAGATGATGAAGAGTTTGACGAAGAGGACGAACAAGATGAAGAACAAACCGATGTTGAAGAGGAAGCTCAGCAACCTCAAACATTTACTGTAAAAGTAGATGGTCAAGAAGTTGAGGTGACGCAAGAGGAACTCATCAACGGCTATTCTCGTCAGCAAGATTATACGCGCAAGACACAAGAACTCTCTCAACAGCGTAAGACTATTGAGCAGCAGCAAGCAGAGTTAGCGCAAAGAGATGCGATTTATTCGCAGTTGTTACCGAAGATGGAAGCCCAATTAAAGGGCGAACTGGCTAACGAACCAGATTGGAACGCTTTGTATGAAGATGATCCTGTTGGTTATGTTCGCGAAAAACAGCTTTGGGATGAAAAGAAAGAAAAGCTTAGTGCTGTAAGTGCTGAACAACAAAGACTTCAACAAGAAGCCTTTGCTAAACAGCAAGAACAAATTGCAAAAGCAGTTGAATACGGCAATCAAAGACTTCTTGAAATAATCCCAGAATGGCAAAACCCAGAGGTTGCTGCCAAAGAAAAAGCTGCTATTAGCGAATATGCAATGAGGGAGTTGGAATATACTCCTGAAGAAATACAACAGGTTTATGATTATCGTGCTTTGCTTGGTTTAAGAAATGCTTGGTTAAACTCTCGAACAGTTGAAGCCACAAAGAAAAAACCAACACAAAAAGCACCAGCAAGAGTTGCGAGACCTGGTACGACTAACCGACCAAAAACGACAACACCTGTGAAGAAAGCAAAACAAAGGTTGGCCAAAACTGGGAAAACCTCAGATGCGGCTAAAGTATTTGAACAATTAATTTAATTTTAAAGGAATATAAAAATGGCTAAAGTAACTAACGCTTTTGACACATATTCGGCTACAGCTGACAGAGAAGATTTAAGTAATATTATTTACAACATCTCTCCTATGCAAACACCTTTTATGTCATCAATAGGCAAAAGAAATATTAAAAACGTAGTGTTTGATTGGCAAACAGAAGTATTACCAACTCCAAGTGCTAGTGGACAGTTAGAGGGTTTTGAGCTTTCAAGATCAACAGCTACTGCTACATCAAGAGTAAGTAATGTTGCTATGATTTCAAGCAGAGATGCTACTGTAACAGGCTCACAAGACGCTTCAGACCCAGCTGGTAAGAGATCAGAAATGGCTCACCAACTAGCTATTATGGCTAAAGCTCTTAAAAGAGATATGGAAGAAGCTCTATGTCAAAAAGGTGCTAAAACAACTGGTGACGCTACAACAGCTAGGGTAACTGGTGGTTTTGAATCATGGCTAACATCTAACGTATCCAGAGGTTCTGGTGGTTCAGGTGCTGGTGGTGGTGCTGCTCCAGTTGACGGAACAGACAGAGACTTAACAGAAGACCTTTTAAAAGGTGTTTTGCAAACTATGTTTGGTAACGGAGCTGAGCCTTCAATGGCTATATGTGGTCCACACAACAAGCAAGTAATATCTACTTTCACAGGTAGAACTCAGGCTAGACAAATGATTGATGCAAATACTGTAGAAGCTTCAGTATCTGTTTACTCATCTGACTTTGGTGAACTAAAAATCGTTCCATCAAACAGATCAAGAGAAGCATCATTATTATTGGTAGATCCAGAGTTTGCTAAAGTGTCTTACTTAAGAGACTTTAAAACTGTTGATATTGCTACAATAGGCGATGCTGAAACAAAAATGATTGTATGTGAGTATGGTTTAGAAGTATCTAACGAAGCTGCACACGGAATCGTTGCTGACTTAAACGAATCATAAGTTTAGTCAATTAGCTTAAAGGGATGTTTCGGCATCCCTTTTTTTTGTGCTAAAATCTATACATGGCAAAGACAACATTAATAGATCATAAGAAAGGTTTTAAGTCTGTATTCGCAACAGAAGATAATAAAGTTGTTTATCACACAAAGCAGAATATACAGCCAACTTTAGATTATGTAAAAAATCTATCTGAATATGCACCTGGTAAAGATTTTCGCCATGTAGCAGAAATACCAATGGTGGTATATCAAAGAGCAGTCCGAGAGGGATGGTCGCAAGATTCTGCACAATGGAAGAAATGGCTAAACCATTCAGATAACAAACCATTTAGAACATGGAAAGGTAAAGTATGACATACGATGAATTAAAAACTAATATTGCAAACTTCTTAAACAGATCTGACTTAACAGACCAGTTAGACTTTTTTATAGATGCAACAGAATCAGAATTTAACAGAAGGTTAAGAAATAAAGACATGATAAAGCGTGCTACTGCTACAGCAGATGCACAATACATGAGCTTACCAACAGATTGGTTAGAAGCTATTAATGTAGAAATAACATCAAATGATTTTAGACCATTATTTCAACAATCTTTAGAATCACTAGATGTATATAGAAAAGCTAATAACAATGTTACTGGTCAACCAATTTATTATGCGATTGTAGATAATTCATTAGAGTTAGCACCTACCCCTGATGCAAGTTATACGCTACAATTAACATACTATGGCACTATAGATGCTTTAAGCAGTTCTAATACAACGAACTTTATATCCACAGGATATCCAGATGCTTACTTATATGGTGCTTTAAAACATGCTTCTATCTATCTAATGGAAGATGAAAGAGTGCCGTTATTTACAGCACAATTTGAAAAAGCATTAGAAGAGATGAGAATGGAACAAGAGAAAGCAGAATTTGGCAAAGGCTCTCTAATGCAAAGAAGAAGAACTTATGGCAAGTCTGGTAAAAACATTTATTATTGGAATAATAATTAGGAGACAATATGGCTGGATTTAGTGATTATTTAGAAGATAAAGTATTAGACCATGTGTTTGGTGGTAATGCTTATACAGCGCCAGGAACACATTATGTTGCTTTATATACTGTAGCACCTACAGATACAGGTGGTGGTACCGAAGTAACTGGCGGATCATACGCAAGACAATCAGGAGCATTTACTGTTTCTGGTACAAACCCTACAACAGCTACTAATTCAGCTGCAATAGAATATCCAACAGCTACAGCTGATTATGGAACTGTAGTTGCAGTTGGTATTTTAGATGCTTCTTCAAGCGGTAACTTACTTGCATACGCAAACTTAACCGCTTCTAAGACTGTATCTTCAGGTGACGTATTCAGATTTGATGCTGGCGACTTAGATATTACGTTAGCATAAAACCATGGCCTCAGTAGGCTACGGTTTATATACATACGGGAAGTCCCATTACGGACAGCCCGTTTATCACTTTGGCGCAGCCACAATAGCACAAACGTCTTCAGCAACCGCTGTAGGTCGTTTTGTTATTACGGGTGCTGCCACACCAGCTGGCACTTCAGGATTTACTGCAACGGGTAGATTCGTCATTACAGGCGCATCTACAATCGCTGCAACTTCAGGATTTACCGCAGAAAGCTCACTTATACATGATGGTGTAGCTACGATTGCTGCTACCAGTAGCATGACTGCTGTTGGTATACAAATAGATTTAGGAGCTTCTACAATATCGGCAAGCTCTGGAATGACAGCCACAGGAACACAAATAGATCGTGGTGTGGTGATAGGCCCCGCTATTTACAACATGTATGCTACAGGCAGATTTACGGTAGCTGCTAGGGCTACAAGTGCTGGAGTATCAGGATTTACTGCGGTTGGCAGACAAATAGACAGAGGGTCTTCTACCATAGCACAAAGCAGTAGTTTTTCTGCTATTGGTGGGCTAAAATGGTCTGAGCAAACAGTTCAGGCTGATACATGGACAGATCAGACGGTTACGACAACATGGACTAACCAGTCTAATCCTTCTACAACTTGGACTACATTAAGCAAAGATGAAGCAGCTTAAAGGATAAGATTTATGGCAGATACATTTACTACTAATTTAAACTTAACAAAACCCGAAGTCGGAGCATCGACAGATACTTGGGGTACTAAAATTAATGCTGACCTGGATACGGTTGACGGACTTTTTAGTTCTACTGGTACATCCGTAGCGATGAACCTAGACGGAGCTGTTATTGACAGTTCTGTTATTGGTGGCACTACTGCTGCTGCTGGATCGTTTACAACGCTATCAGCAAGTACATCTATAAC
>BCSF01000457.1_pt1 | contig 16150 bp, 35 predicted proteins | sample 1016431 | NCBI WGS metagenome assembly BCSF01 (sample SAMD00045685;SAMD00045686;SAMD00045687;SAMD00045688;SAMD00045689;SAMD00045690;SAMD00045691;SAMD00045692;SAMD00045684;SAMD00045690;SAMD00045691;SAMD00045692;SAMD00045684;SAMD00045685;SAMD00045686;SAMD00045687;SAMD00045688;SAMD00045689, study...
GTTGCTGTAATACTGGAGCTTACGCTTCTGCTTACGAGCAGTCTCTTTGTCTTCATCACTACCGCTGTTCCAGAGACGGCGGTTCACTTCACCAACGGGGTCCTTCTCGTTGAGAGTAGTGAGAGAGTTTTCGATGTACCAACCACCAGGACCTTGGAAGGCGTGGGAGTACAGTTTTGCCCAGGGGATAGTCTCACCTTCGGGGGCGGGGAGGAAACGGATAACAGCATACCCGTTGCCAGAAGCGTCAACCTCTGGTTTCCAGAAACGGTCATCAACGTTCTTGCCGCTGGATGACTTTTCGAGTTCCTTCTGGAGGAAGTCAAAGTTGTTCTGGGATTTACGCTTCAGATCTGCGAATGACATTCGGATTACCTCGGATTGTTTTGGATTTGGTTTGTGTGATGCCCTATCACTCAGTCATAATAACAGGCACAGAGTCGGGCGTCAACCCTCTGTGCCACTTTCCAACTGTCTCTTCATGAGTTCGACTCGCTCAGTAAGTTCATCAAACATCTGTTCAACAGTGGTTCCTGGCGTTGCGCCAAGCATAATAATACCCTGCTTCATGGTCTCCAGTACAGAGACTGCCTCGGGATCGTCACTTAACTTAATACGGAAGTAAAAAGTTTTCTGCTTCTCAATCAGCAGTGACAGTTTATCAAAGTAGTCCATCTTCCTCTCATCATCGAGAAGAACAAAGTTCATAGCAGATCTAAAACAGAACTGCTGTAGTTCCATCATCTCTTGGATGTCACCACGTACTAATTCAGATTGAAAGAAGCTCATACCAGCATCAACTTAGCTCGACTTGTTTTTTTCATGAAATTGAGTTGCTGTGCCTCGTGACGGAGTTTTTCCTTCAGAGGTTTGCTAATCAACTTGTTAACACTATCTAGTTCAATTTCGTTTAACTCACAGTAGTGGATAACCGAATCAATATAATTCATATCTGGATTGTGTAAAGCAATCTTCTCCACTTCCTGCGAGAATCTCGCAGCGGTCATAAATTTATCCTCTAATAATTGTTTTTTCTCCATACCGTTCTTGATACTCCGCGATGTAACTCATTAGTTTCATAAAGAATTCTTTCTTAGGTGGAAGCACCTTAACTTGAGTCTCTCCGTTTTCACAAGCAACGATAGTCACGAGTTGTTTGACGCTCAACCCGTAATTTTCTTGAAGCATACAAGCGTATGCAGTTTCCTGAACGAAGTAGTCGTAAAGATATTTCTCACGCTTGGGTTCTGCTGCTGTCTTAAAGTCAATGATAGACAGCACTCCGTCGAACTCAGCGATACAATCGACGCGCCCTGCGATCTCTAAATGTTTAGAGTAGAGCGCCGCTTCCTGTAAGTAAATATTATTTATGCGGTCCAAAACAGGGCGACTGTGCTGGAACATCAATACAGGAAGCGGAAACTTACTGTACTTCTTCAGGTCAAGATTGTTGTTGAAGTAGTCCTCAACAATGGAGTGATACTTTGTACCTCTATTAGTAGATCTCTTGGAGACGTTGTTTGCTTTCTCCTCACCCACGCGGGCTCGCCACCTAGCAATGCCCGCTACCTTTTCTTTGTTATTGCTAATCACAGTGGTGACAGACGGAAACTTAAAACCTTCTGGTGTTAGGTAAACACGTTTGCCATCCACCATCTCGGCAGTCATTTCGATAGGATCTAGTCCCACATGATTAAACAATATCATAGACCCAGATTAATTTTATTGATGAGGTAAGACTTGACAATACCAGAACGAACGATATCCTCAATGCCGAATTCAATCAGCGAGAACTCTTCCATGTTCTGGAGGATGCGTTGGAAGTCCAAGATACCTGAACGTTCAGAGATCTTCTGGAGGTCAGTCTGTGCTGCGTCTCCACAGAATACAATCTTACTATCCTGTCCAACACGAGTGATGATTGAATCAAGTTCGTGGAAGTTCAGGTTCTGACACTCATCAATGATAACGATAGCATTATCAAGAGTGGTGCCACGGATGAAACTAGTAGACCAGAACGAGATAGTTTCCTGTGCCTTCAGGTTATCGTAGAGCATTTCATACGATGCATCATCAGGCATCTCGAACATAGATTGTACCATGTTCTTGTAAGGAATCTGATAGAGAGAAGACTTGTCCTCGTGGTCTCCTGGTAGGAAACCAATCTCTCTAGTAGCAACCAGAGAGCGGACGATGTAGATCTTTTCATATGGTGTGTACTCATTCAACACATCTTTGAGTGCCTTGTAGAGTGCCACAAAGGTCTTACCTGTGCCTGCTACACCATAGGCATAGATCATCTTACCCTTTTCCCACTCATCAAAGAAAATTTGTTGATTGTGGGTAAGAGGTTCAACTGGCACCATGTATGCCTCGTCGATAGGCTTACGGCGTTTCTTTTGCTTGGCACTCATGCCTTGTCCTGGTGCTTTCACGGTCTTCTTTCTTGCTGGCATAATCAGTAACGATATTTTTCAGTAATAGTTCTGTTGTTCTTAACTTTTGCTTGAGGAACAACTTTGTTCTTCATGATGTCAGTCCATCCAGGGTGAGTCTTGCTCATCTTGTCTCTCCAATCACCAACTTCACCAGAAGCAGGGCAAGTAGATGGATCACTCCAGTCTCTCTGCCAATCTGGATTTTCTTCAGACCACTTTGTCCACTGTGTCACAGTCATGTGAACTTCTTTCTGTTCACCAGTGACTTTATTGATAACAGGATATGTAGGCATTAGTTCCACTCCAGTGCTTCAGCACAAATAGGAAATTGTTCAGCAAACACACGTCTGGCATCTAGTGCGATGTCCATGTGTTCTTTTTGCGTACCATTAGCAGAACGCAATTCTATGTAGTGAATCCACGACCGAACAGATCCAGTCATGTAGATTCTGGTGGGAACAGCGAGGGGAAGCACGAAGCGAGCACACTCCTTTGCGATTCCCATCTCAAGCATGTGCTTGTAGATATCCATACCACTCTGAAAGTGACGTTTGATAGTGATCTCAAGTTCTTGCTTCAAGAAAGGGTCAACATCATCAATAGAATTCTGGCGGTTCTTATGATCTTGTGAACGAAGATCAAACAAAGGGATCTCATCTGCCAACATAGAACTGTCAGCATACCGCTGGGAAAACTCTTGGAATGTGAACGAACGGTGACGTAAAATTTGAGCTGCGATTCCGCGAGTAGTTTCAATCTCCAGGGTCATGTGTGCTTGCTCAAACACAGACCAGTGGTTGTGCTTGATGCAATACTTTAGCAGACCAGCAACCTTAGGATTCTCCTGGTTGTTCGGGTTCGATACTCTCGCCACGTACCCCATCGTCTTCTCTGCGTCTGGAGTTACTGTTACCAACTTCACTGAATTCATTACTAAATCCTTTCTCCTGTTTGCGTCGTAGTTGTTTTTCTTTCAGTGCTATTTTAGCACGTCTGAGTGCCACTGCCATGTACAAGAGTTCTTCTTCTGTGTACAAGTTGGGGTTCTTCTTTGCTTGTTTAATTGCCATCTTCGCTAAGCGAATCTGATCTTTGAGTCGTGTCATAGTAGGCTTTATAGTAGGCAACAATGCCATCGGGTCTTACGTTTCCTTGGGACACCCAATCATGAGCACACTCATAAATCGACTGCGAAGAATACTTTGGTACGCCACCTTCTAATTGGTGACCAAACTTTGAAAGCAACACCTTCAATGCTGCTTCCCGATATTTCATACGCTCATCACTATAGCGCCAGTCAGTCTGGGTATCCGTCATCGTCTCCTTCATCATATTTAAATCCGAATTTTGGTCCACCTTGCTGCAACTGAATGTATGCTTCGGTGTCAGAATAAACCTCACTCTCCAACGCATTAGTCAGAGACTTGAGGTTCTTGACGATGAGTTTTAGTTTTTCTCTATCCATATTTAGATAACAGATGTCAATATTATAACATAAAAAAAGGAGGGTGGGAACCCTCCTCAAAAATTAATTTAAAATACTCCTACATATTCGTTTACATGCGTGTTGTCCTAAAGCGTCGCATTCAATAAGGCACTCGTAATAATCGCTGATCTTTTGATTTTCAATTGCTAGGTCGTCAAGCGTATTCTCTAGGTGCCTCCACTCATCAAGTTGGTTTCTCGTCAGCAAGTTGTGCATAACACATCTCCATAGGATGTACCATAATCAAAGAAGTTTTCGCTTTCATTTGATCACCTCATAATTCTACCACTATCTATATGTTATGGTATCAAAATATACAAGTCACGTAAAGAATATTATTGCCTACGAGTTTATACCTAGACAAAAAAAGAGAGGTCATAGACCTCTCTTAATTGAATATGCTGGTAATGAATACTTATTATCCAACCAGTCTCGCAAGTGAATCCGATAGCAAGACCAGTACGTTACCCCCCGATATTTTAGTTGGTAACAACTGGGTGGTCTGCTGTCTTTATCCATATCATCGTAATGATATGTATATTGTTCCATATCACTTCTGATAAGTGTGTCCGCGATAGCAGAATGTACCATGGACTTCATCAGCAACACCATGCTTGCACTCAAACTTCACGCCACGATAAGAGGTGTGAGTAATCTGTGCATCATGAAGTGCAGCAGCTTTGTTGATCTGCTTTTTGATGAGGTTAAGTGTGTTCATTGTAGGTCTCCTAAAGGATGGGTGAGTTTTAAATCTCCCGTTCCTTCAGTCGTTTGCGTCCCAATACCATTCACACTCTGGTGCTGATTCCTTTACGGTCTCAACCAACTCAATCTTGAGGGCATCCTCAATGTGTTCGTTTGCCTTAATCCTCAGCATTACTGCATCGGTTTGTTGGCAACTGAGTGTAGTGTACAGAAGTAATTCTGCTAGCATGGGATGAACGCTCCGTTCCGCGACTTACTTGCGTCCTAAGTTAGCGTCTGATTACACTGACCCTCTACCTTAGATCTAAAGTAACTTATCAAGTTATATTTAGACCTACGATCTAAATTGTCATCCATAAGGATTTCAATTCGTTGTTGTAGAAACCTTTCACACGACATGTGCCACCCATAGGGTGAGTCGTCGGCATGATGGGCTAAGGTCAATGCCAGCAAGACTGCTAACATCGGATGAACGTATGGTTATTATACCATATTATGTATGCCTTGACAACTGTATTATATGATACCGTTTAGTTACCTGCTAGATAAAATGCCTCACCTCTTGCGCGACACACTCGTTTCACTTGTGCATCATACACTGGAACAGTTCCGTTGCCAGTGATCAAGTTTTTAGCAAAGTCAAACGCTTCTTTAAAACGATTAAACTTATAGACATCATCATATGTTTTTGCAGATACTAGAACACCATCCTTTCTCCACATCTTCATAGTATGCCAGTTTGTTGGATCGTCTAATCTTCTATAAAAAATTGCCCAATTGCCTGTTTGTCCTTTCATTTCTTTTTAGCTTTTGGATCTTGCCAGAGTTTAGGATTGACTCTGCCTTCTGTGTGAGTCATGTTAATCATATCACGGCGATACTTATCCCAGTAGTCATCAAAGATGTCCACTTGCTTAGGACCAGTAGCAATATCGTACTTGGTGATACCACCTTCCACATACTCAATCATAAAGGCAGTGTAAGGAAGAGATCGATCTTGACATAGAGAAGGGTCGCAATCCTTATGGATAATTTTACAACCTTTCCCCATCAGGAACGACCTCCCCACTGGATAGTAGGGAAAGCTTCTTCCACACACTGCTTGGTGATCTTCCAACGCTTACCAATCTTCTTATCTTTCATAAGACACAGCACTTCTGCTTCGCCTTCCTGAAGACCTTCTAGGAGTTGAATAAACAATGTCTCTCTTCTAGTTTGAGAGATGTTTGCTCCACCTTTGAAAAACAGATAGAGTTTACGATACTCATGCACAAGTTTTGTGTGCTCTGTACCCTCAGGTGCTTCATTCTTTTCATAAGGAACTTCACCTTCTGGGAGCATTGATACAACACTCTCGTCAAAGTTTGCAATCAGAATTTGTCTGAGTGCTGGTGAATTGTATTCCTGTAGCAGTTTAATCTTTTGTGCTTTTGTCTTAGCATTGCTAACTTTTTGCAGCACTTCATTCAGTAATAATTGCATAACCTAATCGATAGCATAAGAATATTTAGTCGTCGTCAAATTCGTCATCATCCACAAAACGAACTGACAATAGTTCTTCATTGATCCATTGACCTTCTGAGTCTAGCATCTCAGGATGTACATTGTCTTCCATTTTACCATACATGTACTCGTGGAGTTTCTCGTTTACTGTCCATCCAGCAATCACACCTACGCAGAGAAAGATAAACGAAACTGTTGCTGAAAAGTACAGGACTGTTGCTTGTGCCATTGTTCAACTCCGAACTAATTTGTTTCCTTGTCCCACCAAAGTTCTAAGTTGAAGTAGACTCTTCGCTTTAGGAGGGTAAAAAATCTAGTAAATGCGAAACCTTTTGAAGGTTTCTCTTCCTTCTCTTCCTTCTTCTTAGCCCCCCTAAGCATGAGCTCTATGCCTCTATTTATTTTCAAATCTTTCATTTTTACGACGAAGATGAAACTAATCCATCTGCTAAAAATTTCTTAGCAACTTCAATTAATCCACCAACATATTCTCCATCAATAATTGCTACAGGAAAAGATCTAATATTTGGATATTGTTTGACAATTCCTTCTTGAACATCACCACTAAGTTCTTGCCAAACATGTTCTGTATACTCTTGGTTTGCTCTCTCCATTAACTCCTTCATTCGATCGCACCACTGGCAACCTTGAGAAGTATAGATTGTGATTTCCATAACCTTTTCTTGTATGTATAAAAAAAAGAGGGTTGTTTCCAACCCCCAGTATATCACAGTGCGTTACCTCTTGGCAACACTTCTTCAGGGAAAATAAAGTTTTCATGTGGTTGGTCAACAGTTGCCATCCAGTTACGAAGACCTTCATTGAGAAGAATGTTCTTGGTGTAGAACGTCTCAAACTCAGGATCTTCTGCTGCTCTCAGTTCTTGAGAAACAAAATCGTAAGCACGCAGATTGAGGGCAAGACCAATAATGCCAATGGATGAAGTCCAGAGACCCATAACAGGAACAAACAGCATAAAGAAATGAAGCCACCTTTTGTTGCTAAACGCGATCCCGAAAATTTGTGACCAATAACGGTTCGCTGTAACCATTGAGTAGGTTTCTTCTTCTTGTGTAGGTTCAAATGATTTGAATGTGTTTGATGCTTCACCATCTTGATACAAAGTATTCTCTACTGTAACACCATGGATAGCAGAAAGCAATGCCCCACCAAGAATACCTGCAACACCCATCATGTGGAAGGGGTTGAGTGTCCAGTTATGAAATCCTTGTAGAAACAATAGGAAGCGAAAGATTGCCGCCACGCCAAAGCTCGGCGCAAAGAACCAACTGGATTGTCCAAGTGGGTAGATGAGAAATACAGAAGTAAATACGGCAATAGGACCTGAAAAAGCAATCGCATTGTACGGTCTAATCCCTACGAGACGGCTGATTTCAAACTGCCTGAGCATGAAACCTATGAGAGCAAAGGCTCCGTGGAGCGCCACAAAAGGCCAGAGTCCCCCAAGCTGGACCCAGCGGACGAAATCTCCCTGAGACTCAGGACCCCAAAGTAGAAGAAGAGAATGACCCATAGCATCAGCAGGCGTTGACACAGCCGCTGTAAGAAAATTAGCACCCTCAAGGTAACTACTTGCGAGTCCGTGGGTGTACCAGCTTGTAACAAACGTCGTGCCAGTAAGCCAGCCACCAATTGCGAGATAAGCAGTGGGAAAAAGAAGTAGTCCAGACCAGCCCACAAATACAAAGCGGTCGCGTTTAAGCCAGTCATCAAGGACATCAAACCACTCCCTCCTCTGTTGCGGAATATTTAGTGTACTTGTTGTCATTTTTTGAATCCTTTTTTTGATCTTTTAACCAGTAAAGTTGAGGCCATGTATCCATGATTATCTCCCTCAACTTTGGTGGAGTATCGTTATTAATCATGTGACTTTTTGGGTAAAAAAATTGGCGGGAAATTTTTTTCCCCGCCAATGAAATCAATTATTGATTTTGGATCAACCGATAGCAGGTGCGGTGAGAGCAACAGGAGTTGACTCAGCAGCAGCAAGGTCGAGTGGGAAGTTATGAGCGTTACGCTCATGCATCACTTCCATTCCAAGACCAGCACGGTTGAGCACGTCTGCCCAGGTGTTCAGGACTTTGCCCTGACCATCCATGATGGACTGGTTGAAGTTGAAACCGTTGAGGTTGAATGCCATGGTGCTAACACCAAGAGCAGTGAACCAGATGCCAACGACAGGCCATGCTGCCAGGAAGAAGTGAAGTGAACGGGAGTTGTTGAACGATGCATACTGGAAGATCAGACGACCGAAGTAACCGTGAGCAGCAACGATGTTGTAAGTCTCTTCTTCTTGACCGAACTTGTAACCATAGTTTTGGGACTCGTTCTCAGTGGTTTCACGAACCAAGGAAGAAGTAACGAGAGAACCATGCATTGCCGAGAATAGTGAACCACCAAAGACACCTGCGACTCCCAGCATGTGGAAGGGGTGCATCAGAATGTTGTGCTCTGCTTGGAAGACAAGCATGTAGTTGAAGGTGCCACTGATACCGAGAGGCATTGCGTCAGAGAACGAACCTTGACCGAAAGGATAGACGAGGAAGACAGCAGATGCTGCTGCGACTGGAGCAGAGTAAGCAACACAGATCCAGGGACGCATACCTAGGCGGTAAGACAGTTCCCACTCACGTCCCATGTAGGAGTAAATGCCAATGAGGAAGTGGAAGATTACGAGTTGGAAAGGACCACCGTTATACAACCACTCGTCGAGTGAAGCTGCTTCCCAGATGGGGTAGAAGTGAAGTCCAATTGCGTTGGAAGAGGGGACAACAGCACCAGAGATGATGTTGTTACCATACATGAGTGAACCTGCGACGGGTTCACGGATGCCATCGATGTCCACAGGGGGAGCAGCGACGAACGCAACGATGAAGCAAATGGTTGCTGCCAACAGAGTTGGAATCATCAGCACACCGAACCAACCGACGTACAGACGGTTGTTAGTTGAGGTAACCCATTCGCAGAATGAGTCCCATTGAGAGGGGGCGTAACTGCCCTGAAGAGTAGATTGAGCCATTGTTTTGAACAAAAAAGTAAGACCATCAGGGAAATGGTGGAGTTACTATTCCTCTGTCACCCTTAGACAGAGGTATGAGAGACGGATTGTTGACCCTGCCTAGTCTCGGTCAAGCGGCAGGGGTATGTAACGAAGACTCAATGGTCCGTTACATTTGTTTACCTATTTATGGTAACACAGTTCGGAAAACCAGTCAACCCCTGAAAGATGAGTGTTTGTACTCAACTCAGTAGGACTGCTCCTCTGAACTGGGAATATTATAGCATGGTTGAACCTCCCAGTGCTCGAAATCCACTGACTTTTCTGCGAGCATTTGTTCCAGTTCATCGGTTGTCATACACACCTTGACAGGTCGGTTCGTTTCCTTGTCATAGATGTGAAACATTTGTTTGTCAATCATTCTTCCAATTCTGAACAGTAAAAAGGGACCTGTCTGTTATGTGGCAGAGGTCCCTTTGGTCGCGACGACGATATTCATTTGTATTTAGTCAGGATGTGTCATGGCAGCATTGGCGAGAGGACTGACCAACTAAAAAGAGTTACTAGTGATCCAAGTGCTAGGGTGGTCGTGGTGAAGTTCATACAAGTTTCATCAGAGGACATACTATATAGCATCAGTTTTGTATCATAGTGATACAAAAGTGTATCAGTTTTTACTCTTCTCCAGATTGTGTCAGCATAGCAGCACCTGCGAACGTTGCCATCAGTATAGCAACTGTTGCTAGCAATGCCATCACCAGACACCAGGGATGACTTGTCCAGTTGTGAAGTAGGAACCAACTGCAGCAACAAAACCAATCATTGCCAGTCGTGCGTTGAGGATCTCTGCCTCAGGGGTGAATCCGAATTTCATTTGTTGTTCTCCTGTGTTTTGTTAGTAATGATGATCTTGTGACCATCGTGAGTAAATTGTAACTCATCGTCAGGATCCCACAGTAGCTCTTCATACAAATCATCAAGCTTCTGGATATCCTGCCAAAGAGCGTCTGGATTAGGCATATCAGGTTGTTCGGTTTACTTCGTATATAGTGCTGTCTCCGTAGGTCTTATGGTCTTTGTAACCAACCATACGACCTTTTGTGTTTTGAAGTGCTGGCATAAACACAATGAATAAGAATACTCCTGGTGCGCCAACAAACACAACGGCAACAATTACATAATAAGTAAGAAGTTCAATTAATTCAGGTGGCATCTTCTTTCAGTTCAGGTGGTTTAGATGGAACAAAAGGATCGCGTGATCTGTTCTTGATTACAATGAAAGCATCTTTGTTATACTTTCTCGTTCCTTTGACTGGCGACCACTTGGTGCCATGTCCATCAATCTCATAGACTTGGGTGCCGCCAATCTCTACATGGATGTCGTCGTTACGAACATCCCATCCAAGAGCAGCGACTGCTTCAACGAGTGCTTCTTCAGTATAGCGCATCTTCTTGATCAGCAAGGACAGTACAATCGCTGGTCGGGTATGCTACACAAGTCAGCAGGAAACCAGCATCAATTTGATCATCATCAAGGAAAGACTGATCGCTTTGATCAACGGTGCCGCTGATCAGTTTGCCAGCACAAGAAGAACAAGCACCAGCACGACAAGAATAATTCATGTCAACACCTGCCTCTTCTGCGGCGTCAAGAATGTACTGGTCATCAGCACACTCGAATGTAGTTTCGCCGTCAGAATTTTGAAGGGTGATAGTAAAAGCCATTAGTAAGTTTCGCAGAGTTTTTCAACAGAGTATGCCAGGAGTACAAACCAGGCAACGGATACGATTGTAAAGGAAAGCGGAAGCATTGTCAAGTATGTCAGAAGATGCCGAAAAAGAGCTTGCCAGTGATGGCATACGAGAGGAACCCAGAGACAACTCCCATCATTGCCCAGCGTCCATTATACATTTCACGCTGTTGCATTGGAGAGAAGAGACCCTTACGGTTGTAGTCCTCCACTACCATCTCTGGTTCTTTGGCGAACAGATTGTTCTGTCCGTATTCATTTGTCGTGACGGTCATGTCGTTTGTAAAGAAGTATGACAGAAGTATATAGGAATTGTAAAGGTCTGTCAAGCCCCACTGTCAGCATAAATAAATATGGATCCAAAATCTGAGTGATATGAAAAAGTTATTTCCACTCGCTATGTTACTGATGACCGCAGGTGCAGCAAATGCTGGCGGACTTGTTACGAAACACGCTTCAAGCGTTCAACTGACTGTTGATGCTGCTGCAACTACCGCCGCTCGTGTAGGAAATTCCTACGCAATCTCTGGTAGTGGGGTGAATACTACAGACGGTTCCACATCAGGTGCTATCTCTACTGGAACAATTACCTCTGGTATCCTTGCTCCTGGTACTATCACAGCAACACAAGCTACAGATGGTAACGCCTTTTCCTTCAGTCAATCGTTTACTCAAGGTGATGCAATCCCAACTGCTGCTCCTACCGTAGGTGATGTGCCTAACTTCTCCTCACTTACATCTTACACCGCAGGAACTGCTGGTAGTCTAGCAGGTACTGTGACAACTGGTGGTGCCCTTACCGTAACCGCAGGTGGAGCTGGTACTAGTGCTACAGGACAATTCGTTTCCGAGATCACTGTTATCGACTGAGGTTTGCCATGGATCGTTTGAAAGAAGCAATCGGTCTTGGTTTAATTTTAGGTGCTTTCCACGGGGCAGCGCAAGCCGTACCCGTGGTGCCTAACTTCACACAGGGCTCGATGACGAGTCACACTGAGACTACAAGTAAGATTACAGAAACAATTAACTCGATGGATTATAGCACAGGGTATCAATACTCTGTAACTGGATCTGGAGTGACCGCTAGCGGTAACCTGTCTCCTACGACAGGATCAAACAATGTAACTATTAATGGAGTGACATCATCATGGACTGGAGTAACAGGAAAACCGTCCTTCACACAAACAACACCAGGAGCAGCGTTTCAGTTCACAGAAACTCTGTCTGCTCCAGGTCTTCAAAACCACACGATTATCCAGAGAACAACAGAGGTTACAAGCGTAACCGACACTACAAGTATCTTCCAGCAGTAATTGCGTTACTATTTTCTACTCCAGTAAACGCAGAAACTGTTGGAGGTGTGTCTGCTACAGCATCTCCAGTCGCAAATAGCTCAGGCTCTGTGACTAACCAAGCAATCCAGGTTTTACAAGGTCCATATATCACTAACACTTACGGGGGAGGAATCCAGTGTCAAGGACCCACTCGTAATTTCACTCCCTATGTAACAGGAACTGCTTCTGCTGCTAAACCATATGAACCATACTATATGGATCCTGTCTATGATGTTAGTGATAACTACGGTGCCTTCGATGACAATGGAGATCCAATTGGAGATGGTATTATTGATAACCCTGGCGACATTCAATTCTATAAGAAAACTAGAACAGGTCAGAAAGATAACTACAGTCTAGGTATTGGTTTCTCTATGACGTGGAGTACACCAACTGATAAAAAGTTACAGGAGTTGTGTAAACAAGCAGCAGCATCTAACATCCAGTTAATGCAACAAGCACATGCTAATAAGCGATTGGATTTTGAGATCGCGAGATTAAAAAATTGTGGTGAGTTAATGCAGCGTGGAATTATGTTCCGTCCTGGTACAGAAATGGCAAAGATTTGTGCTGATGTTATGGTAGTTGGTAAAAATACTATTACTCCACACCGTCATACTATTCCTTCCCCTTCAGTTTCCGAATCGCGTGGTTCCTCAAACGCTGCTCTGCTTGGCGGTCCCTTAAGGACTGGACAGGGACAGACTTCCCCCTGATAGTAGCAATCTTTTTAATAACTTTCTTGACCGTTGGTTTGATTACTTTCAACAGTAAGTCTGCCAACGGTTTTGCTAATAGTGCTGATGTTGTAGCAACCACAGCAATACTAGCAGTAGTAGTTACTACACCAGGAGCAGGAAGACCAGCAACAATCTGTTGTGGAATAGAAACTGCTTCTGTGCGTTGGATACATTCATTGCCTACTAGTTCATAGGCAACAACCCTTTTCCTAAATCCTTCTACCAGTGATCCTACAGGTTCTTTTGCTTCCTGTGCTGGTGTAGGACAATTTACAGTGACTGCTTTGTCTGTCTTTGGAGCTGTTGCAGCAGGTGGTGTAACTTCAGGTTGTTCTGGTGGTGCTACCTTAGGCACTGGTGCTTGGTATTCAAACTCCAACTCATCCTTATTATAATCTAAAGGATTGAATGATGGAACACCAGCATCACAAAAAGTCTTCACACCCTTAGGATCATCTTCACTAAGGATGCCACTCTTTTCTTTGCTGGTGTTTTGTTCGTGTGCTTCTACACAACCAGGGATATTAACGATTGGTACACCAACCTCTTGTGTGATTGGTGGAGCAGCAAATATAGCATTAGCATCCGTCGCCCACCTTGGTGGTTGATATACCTGAATGTCTGGGATTCTTATATCATTAATATCAATTTCAATATCAGGAATTTCCATTAGCAATCATTAAATGTACTACCAATCTCAGATCCAATAGACTCACCTGCTTGCTGACCTAGGAGCAATGCCCAACCACCTGCTAACCATCCAATGTAGGGGATGCTAGAGACCGCTGGGACTACAAGACCAGCACTAATTGCTGTTCCTGCCATCGCACCTTGTGAGCGTGCTCCAGCGTCCGCCCTGATACACTCTTCGCTTTTGACAAGGGACTTTCCCTCAGAGTCTACTGAAGCGCCTCCTAGGTTGCGTGTACCGTCCATGGTGAATTGATCTCTGCGATACTCTCTTCGCATTTCAGTTTGGTCTCCAAAGAAACCTTCCTTATGTTTGTTTAAGTTAAGGGATCTCTCTGATTCTAGAATAGCAGGATCGTTTGCTTTGTACTTAACTGAGTAACCATCAGGTCCAGCATTTAATTCATAAGATGAGTAGTCACCTTTAGGAATGTTGATACTAGGAACCTGATATGGTTGTCTCATAAGATAACCAACTAAACCAATATGAGATACAGCAAACAAAGCACCAACTGTGCCGATAAAGATCTTGAACGTAGACGGTTTTTCTTTCTTAGGTTCAAGTAAGTAGTCGCCAGGTTGTTCTTTGTTGCTGTTGAAGAGGTTCATGGTTAGAAGGGTATAGCGGGTCCAGTCGTCTTAGGAAGGGACGAACCACCTTCTGGAAGAGCAGGACCAGTTACCTCAGGTAACTCAGGCATGGCAGCATCCAGCATACCAGGGAGTGCTTCAGTGATTGCCGCAGTAGCAGCCTTCGTGACATTCTCTCTAGCAGTTTCGATAAGTGTATCTTTGTTTAGTAAAAGATAAGCACTACCACCGATCAAACCTAGAGAGGTAAGACCAGAAAGTAGTGCTACAACGTTGATTAATTTTTGCATGATCAGACCTTGGGTTCAGGTGTTTCTTCTTTCTTCTTAATCTCAGGTGCTTTCTTAGCAGCACCACCAGACTTGGCAGGACTGAGACCGAACGCAGCTAAAGATCCAGAGAACACGGATGCGATGAAAGTGGGATCAAAATCTAAAATCTTTTGACCATTTGGAAGTCTAACGTAACTGAATGTAAGAAGAGAAGCAGACCAAATAAGAACAACAACCTTTACAAGATTACCGAGCACTTCACTTTTATCATCATCGTGGTCTTCCTTCTCTACAACTTTGGATTTATCTTCCGCCATTTATAGAGTAGCAAGGCAGCTCTATTTATCAAATACTAGCAGCTTCTAATCTTGCTTCCAATTCTTCAATTCTTGTCATTGCTTCTTGAAGTGCCACCATTGCTTTCATAGTTAAAACAGAAGCCTTAACTTTTTTAGTTGTTGTACCAAGGTCATTTCCATCTCTATCTAAGTCAGGAGTTTCATATACCAATCCAGGACTTATTGCTTCTAACTCTTGAGCAATGACACCAAGTTGAGTGTGAGTTTGATATCCTGTCTCTTCTTTAAAGTTAAATTTACGGAATTGAATTGCTTTAACGTCTTCCCATTGAGATTCAGCATCAACAATGTTTTCTTTCAATCTAACATCAGAAACTGGACCGAAGGAATTAGTTGCGCTTTCAACATTACCATTTGACCAAACATTAAAGACAATGTTAGAACCAGATGAATTTGATCCTCTGTATAGATATTTTGAAGTGCCAGCACCTACAGATGTTTCAGTGGATATTCCATGATTTTCAGAATAGTTAAAGAAGATTCCCTCGTCATCTATCTGCACTCGTGTTGATGGTCCATTTGTTGAATTTTCATTTTCTGTTCTCAATAAAATTCTACCAGAAGCACTGCCAGAGCTATTAGCAGAATCAGTTTCAAACAAGATAGCAGCATTCTCACGGAAATTTGCTCCTGACTGTGAGTATCCAGCAAGTTTTAATAAAGTAACAAATGCTCCTGGGTTGTTATCTGCTTTACAACCAACAAGCGAAGGATCATTACTGCCAAGATACATCTTAATACCCTGCAGACCTGTAGCAACATCAGTTCCACCAATGACTATATCACCATCAGCTTTTATTGATAATTTTTCAACACCAGTTCCACCAACATCAGATCGTATTTTAAATGGTGTAGCATTAACATTAGTCGTTGCTTGATAGGAATTAATTGCTCCATCATTAATTTCAAGTCCAGTGTTTGGAGAAAGTTTTACATTGATTGTAGCACTAGAACCAACCTGGAGCACTCCATCACTGGTTAGACGTAATTTATCTGAAATATTATTGCCAGCATTTGTTTGAAATACCAGATCAGCTTTTAATGTGCCCCCAGATGTACTATGAATATCTGCAGCAATTACTGCTGTCAGATTAGAACTTGATCTATCTGCTGTACCAACACCAAAATCTAAAACTTGACTATTACCATCAGAAGCTACATCTGATCTAATAGACATGAAAGCACTGCCAGGATCGTGAATGGTAAGTCTATCGTTGACATTAGCAGTTGCTGTTCCTAGAAGAACACTATCACCACTCCAA
>BCSF01000458.1_pt1 | contig 16140 bp, 21 predicted proteins | sample 1016431 | NCBI WGS metagenome assembly BCSF01 (sample SAMD00045685;SAMD00045686;SAMD00045687;SAMD00045688;SAMD00045689;SAMD00045690;SAMD00045691;SAMD00045692;SAMD00045684;SAMD00045690;SAMD00045691;SAMD00045692;SAMD00045684;SAMD00045685;SAMD00045686;SAMD00045687;SAMD00045688;SAMD00045689, study...
CTTACTACCAAGACTATCACAATTGTCTGCAATCAATTCTATATTGTATTGATCGCAAATTTCCAAAAGTTTATCATAATCATAAGGATTTCCAAGAACAGGAGAAGAAAATACTGCTCGCGTTTTTGTAGTAATCTTAGATTTGATTTGTTCCAAATTCCAATTCAAATCAGAATAATCAATATCAACAAAAACTGGTTTTAGATTATTTTGAAGAATTGGATTAATTGTTGTTGGAAATCCACATACACATACAATAATTTCATCACCATCCTGCCAATCAAAATATTTTTTGAGGGCAGCAATCATAACCAAGTTTGCTGATGAACCAGAGTTCACCATTACAGAATGACCAAATCCAAACTTTTTGGAAAATGCTCTCTCAAACTTATTAACTTCTTCTCCCGAAGGTAACCATTTACCAGTCAATAAAGTTTTAATTGCTGCTTCAACTTCCTTATTATCCCAATAAGGACCAGAGTAATAAATGTTACTCTGACCCTTTACATAATTATTGTTATGAATATATGGAAATAATTTTTCTCCAGATTGCTCCAATCCAGAAATCAAATCCCCAATCTGTTGTTCTAAAGACATAATTCTCTAATGATGTTTTCATTACTAATTTGTTGAACAAATCCAAGTTCAGATATTTTATCATTACTCATCCAGAAATCTTTAGTCTGGACAATCTTATGAAATTCTGGTGCTTCTTTGCTTTTTATTTCTGATGTTGAATTCAAGTAGTTCTTGGCAATATTTATTATATCACCAATACGAGTTGGTTGTCCACTTCCAATATTATAAATCTGATTTACTTCACCACTTTCTAACACTAAATCAATCGCTGAACAAACATCATCAACATGAGTCCAATCTCTAGTGTGCTCAGTAATATAGGTTAATTCTGGATCTCGTTTTTGTAGCTTATCGTATAACATATCAGTTCTACTATTTGGGCCATAAACAGTATGGAATCTTAAGCCAATAGATCCTTCTGGTGCTAAGGCTTCCATAGCATATTTACTTGTAGCGTAAGGCGATAACCACCATTCATATACTGACGACGATGATGCATATACGATAGGAACATTGTATTTTTTACACGACTCAAACAAGTGCTTTGATCCTATAACATTTGTTTCCCAATATTCGTCAGGAAGTTCATGGGATAATCTAACACCTGCTAAAGCAGCAAGATGTATTACCATATCGTATTCGCTTAAATCTATTCCTTCAGCTTCGCGAATGTCACCGTTAAACTCAGTAATGTCGTAGTCTAACTCATCTTTATAAAGCTCTAAAAATCTTGATGCTATAAATCCTTTTCGGCCCATCCAAATGCATGCAAACTTTGTTCCGGTTAATAATATTTTTTTCATAAAAAGTTCTCCAAGCTATTTTCTGTACGCTCATAGTCGTATTTTTGTGATAAATTGTTTTGGAATAAGTATTTAGTATCGATCAAATCCCTTTGTTTATTTAGACAAGCTTGGACCTCTAGTGCCATATCTTTTGCTGTAGCGAATGGAACATTTTGGCAAATGTGATTATAATTTTTCATAGGATCTACAACTTCTAAGTCTGATGGCAATCCCATAATAGCTTTAGCTTCTGCAATTGAAAGATAGCGATCTTCGACTGGATGTGCTATAACTTTAGGTAAGTGAACTACAAAAGCTCCAATGTAGTCTACTGGAATGATTGTACCACGGAGCATAATCCCACCCCCATCTTCCAGTTTCTTATGCTTACGTCTAGCCTTTGCTGCTTCTCGTTCAAATTGTGGGAACTGATCCATCCACTCAGCAATTGTGTTATGTTTGATTCCCATCTTAAGTAACCTAGATTCTACAGTTACTGATTTAGTTTCATGAGCTACCGAAGCAGAATACTCAGCGTGAGTCATTCCACCCATTACTTCTTCAAGCAGATAGCGATAATATGGATCATCTTTGCTTGGAGTTTTAGTATTTAGAATCTCATGCTGGAACGAAGTATCTGCATTTAGAATCAACTCTTGAATAGTTGGACGTTCTTTCTTAATATAGTTGAACAATGGAACACTATCGTTAAACTCGTCTTTTTTCCAGAAGAAAAAGAATGTACGCTTGCGATACTGTGGGTTACCATGAAGTAAGCTCTTGGTTAGAAAGATAGAAAAGTTGTATCCATTTTCTTGGCCAATCTTATAAAGCTTTTCTCTCATGAATTTACCAATCTTACCAGCAAGACCAGGAGCATTCTCTCCCCATAGTACTTTTGGCTTAACGTGTTTCAATACGTACTCTGAAGATTTTTCCATCCATTGGTTGTTTTCGTTTTGCTCACCATGTGAGTTATGGTAAGTACTTAGACCAGCACAGGGGCAAACTGAAGAAACAACATCTACGTTCTCCATTGTAACTCCGTCAGGAAGTTCATCTAGCACATGGTAAGGAATTTCTTTACCCTTTGCTTTGTAGTGCTTAATTAGATGTTGCTCATTATTCATAAACCCAGTATATGTCATTAAGTATTCTGGTGTTTTACCATACGCCTCGTCTGAAGCTAATATTTCACCACCGATTAGTGGTACTATGCCTGCGTGTCTCATCCGAAAAATCCCTCCAACGATGTTTCTTCTTTTTTCTTAACAGCATCCTTATAAGCCTTTGCCCATTGAATATGACACGTTACTCGTTCCTGGCCTTTCCACGGACCATTAGCTAGAGTTTTAGTTTTTAGCTTAACGTAATCTGGATACATTTCTGCAAGTTGGCGGTGGACATTATTGCTAAGCTCAATTGTTCTATATTCTGAGCATCCACCATCTGCGTTAGTTTCTGATATCGATACTCGATACCGCGTAGTGATTCTATTTGCAAACCCTTGAGTAAGTAACTGTAGGTTTGCGTGGAAATCTTGTGAGGTTGGCAACTTATCCCATACAATGTTTCTTGGTAAGTTCTTAGAATCAAAATAAGAGTTAGTCATAATACGCACATTGTTTTGCAATGGCCAATACTTAAGATCTGGTACTACCCACGATGTAGAAAATCCACCGTGATAGATTTGTTCATCATCGCACCAACGATTGAAAGTCTCAAACGCATCATCAAACTCAGCGTCAGTCATATCTCGTGTTTCCCATTTGGTATCAAGATGTTCTGGTGCTGGTCCTTTGAACTTAAAGTATTCCATATCGTCATCAAGTACCATGTGCCGTGTGCCATAGAATGTATCCCATATCCATTGCCTGGTTGGAGATAATCCTTTGATTTCTGGCGGTAAGACTAATACTTTATTTCCATATAAAGCTTTCATTTCGTCAGCTTCGTGTGGTTGAACTACAAAGTTGACTCGTTGTTGCCACTTTTCTGGTAGATTATTATAAGTCTTCTGCTTGTTGATTCTACCGAGAGTTGGGATAATCAAGTGTTCCATATTATACAATGAAGTCGTATCTGACTCCTGCCTCCTCGAAGAGTTGTTTAGTTAATTCCGTTGATTCAATCCAACGCTCTGGCATAGAATCATCGATCGCTTTAGTTACTACTCGTGTTACACCTACTTGGATAATACCCTTAGCACATTCTGAGCAAACTGGCAATCCGTGGATATACATTGTCGCTCCGTCTAACGATGTTCCATTGTAGGTAGCATTATATATACAGTTCATCTCAGCGTGAACTACTCGTGCATATTTTGCTTCCTTATTGTTGTACTTGGCTGGATTATCCTTGACGCCTCGCGGAAATCCATTATAGCCTTGGGCCAGTACTTGCCCTTTAGATCCAACAGCAATAGCACCAACTTTACGCGACGGATCTTTCGACCATGTTGCAATGTGCCCTGCTAGATTTAGATATCTCTTATCCCATCGGTAGTGTTTGCTCACGCCCCAGTCATCAAATTGTGCCATTAAATTTTCACCAAATCAAAGTGTCTGTCATATACGTGTAGGTTTTGTACTTGCCAAATAATTTGTCCAGGTTTGACATATGTACACTTATTTAGATCTTTTGCTAATCTATCTAGCACAGCTTTCTGCCAAGCATAATCGTTGCGATAGCCAAAGATCACATCATTAGATCTCATTTGAACTACACAATCTAGCTTACCATCTCTTATATAGTAAGTCACAGAGTTAGTACAAATGAAGTCGTTCTTGCCATTCTCATTGTAATCAGTCCATATTGATGGTCGAGTGTAGACCATCGATGCGCGACGAGAGTCTGGATTTTTGCATAACTCATCGAGTACATTTTGGTATTGATTACCGTTGCCATCCGAATAGATTAGATAGCCATAATTAGAATTAATCTCACCATGGCGATTACCAGTCATCTGCCAAGCTTGAGGTGGATCGCGATCTACATAGATGTCGTTGATGTTTGTAGATTGACTATCGTACCAAGCAATTTCGGCATCGATATACTCTTGGTTAGGAGTACCAAAAATAGCTGGTTCATCTGCATAGAAGCATGCACCAAGCATTTCAATTGTTTTACCGCCATTGCGGTCTGTGGTAAATCGTTGGTTTGCTAGTTCATTATAAAAGTACGTTCGTACCTGATCAATTTCCAGTGTCATTATTTGCTCCGGTTAAGAAAATCTTTATCGTCTGTTTGGCCTTCAATACCACCACGAGCATAAGCAACTAGAAACGACGCATAGTTGATAAGATCTTTACCAGAGTCTTCAATGGATTCAAAATTTGGATTATACTCAGGGTCTGATTCCATAGCTTCGATTACGCTGTATAGGCGTAGAGTTTTAGCTTGGATAATGTCGAGAATAGAAGCAACACCGCGTGGATAGTAGTCGGCTTGCTTTATTCTCGAATTTGGATTTTGATAATCGTTAGATTTTTTAGTTTGCAGTTCTGCACATTCTTGCAGGACTTTTAAGGATTCTTTCATAGACACACTCCATAATTAAATAATGGTACTATTATACAACATTTGAGGGGAAATGTACAGGGTTTTTTAGAATTTTATGCCATCTTCTTCTAAACGTTTTCTATTTTCCAAATGACCTTGCTCAGTCAAAACCTTGTTTCCACCATTGTATGGAACGGCATGGAAGTTGTCAATCATCATTTGGTTTACTGATCTATCCTCATTGTCATAGATAAACAGCTCACCAAGAATGCGACCAAACTTTCCCTTTTCGTGAGACACTAAAGTTACTGGACATTCCAATAATAGCGTTTTTAAGAATTTTTTAGCTTCCAGACCATAGAATTTTTCTTCAAGATCACGAGTTCTAGACTCAGGTGTATCAATACCCATTAGTCTAACTCTTTGGTTTTTATAAGTCATTCCAAAACCTAGATCTATATCTACATCAACTGTATCACCATCAACTACTTTTACTACATCAACTCTATACTTATACATTATGCACCGCCAAAATATTTTTCATATCAATAATTGCTGCAGCCTTGCTATCTACATCTACTGGCATAGCTTCTGGCCATTTTAAGAATACTCTATCTCCAGATTTAAGATGAGTAGCTTCTGGACCAACTGCTAATACTAATGCAGGCTTTGCTGCTTTGCTTACTTGCCCTTGAAGAATAATACCACCAGCTGATACTTTTTCTTCTCCGGCTTCAGTTACTAAAACGTTACTTCCAATCATTTCAATCATTTTATTCTTCCCAAATTATATTACTATATTTTTTTAGTTTATCAAATTTTACTTGCTTTCTTTTTTCTAAATCGTCGTAGGTTGTAAATCCATATTTAACCAGCAAATCGATCATTGCTAATACATCACCAGCTTCTTTTGCAATTTCTTCCTTATTGCCGAACCTTAACGCTTTACTACACGCTTGAGTGAGTTCACCACATTCTTCCATTGTAACGCAAAGCACTTGTTGATAACTTCTCAATTCATGCTTCATAATCTACCTCATATTGAAAGCCATCCCTGGCCCTTAAAATTTCTCCACACCTATTTTAGTTATTTAGAAGCTTTTTCTACACCTGATGCTTTTTTAGCAACTTGTTTAGTGTATGCTACGCCTCTGTAAGTTAGTTCTACAGTCATCGTATTATCCTCTTGTTCTGGATTTTACGATTCTTTTAACGCATGAACCAATGCGGGTCTCTATTGTGGACCACCCAAATTTATTTATAAGGTATTCCTAAAGCAAAACTCAATAGCACGTTCTGCTTCTTTTACCATATCTCGTTTGCCATACCAGCTACCAGTTTGGTTATCAAGGTCTTGGCATATCCAAGCAATCTCTCTTGCAGTGATAGGATACCCTCGTTGCATTGCATTACCAGCTGTTGATACCATAATCTTATACATTTGTAAATACCAACCAGATCCAGTAATTGCTTTATATTCTTCAACTTGCTTCTTGTTTACAAATGGACAATCCTCATAGCCAGTCCAACTGTAGTTTGTGTTATTGAGCTGGTTCTTTTTGTGCTCAAGCAATCCTTTCTTAATAGCTTCTGGTAGTCGGTCGAAGAATGATTCCGACTTAACTACATAACGATGCTTTTCCATCAATACTTTTGGATCCATAATCTTACCATCATGGGTAAAAATAAAATTGTATGCGCCTTTGTATTTAGATGGCACATAGTACATACGGCTCAGATCTTTAGTTTGTGCGTCAGCAATATCGCCAATTTCTTTATTGAGTGCATGCCAAAAATGCTTGATCTTATCAGCAGGTACATTTTCCGTTAATGGAAATACTAAACGAAACTTTGGTTGCTCTTTGGTCGAACTTGCCGTTGAGTAGCAAACGTATTTATAGTCAGAATACTTATCATGAATGTCTTCGATCTTACCTTCAAAATCGTCAACATCAACAATGCCGAAGCCACCCCAAGCAGTGACATTAGCGTTTGCTCGGGTGGTTCCGGTCTTATATGTAGCGGGTGAGATAAGGGGTGCATCAGTTTTCTTTTGATACTTCTCACTACTTGCTAAACGATATAATACTTTTTCAAACTCGTCAAAAGATTGGTAGTCCATTCTCTTGACTGTTTTGTTATCGTATATGCTATTAAATATCGTTAAAGAGACCATGATTGCCACTATGTGATGGATTTTCCCAACCTTCAGGCTTTACTAGATCTGGCAAACCAAGTGGATTAGGTCTGCTCTCTTTTACACCAATTACTTTTGCCATGTTAGCTTTATGTACAGCATCCCATGCTTTATATGCATCGACACCAAAAGCATCAAGAGAACCGATTGCAATAACACATACATCGATTAAGCCATCAACAATTTCTTCTGCATCACGGCCGTTTACAGCAATTGATGTTTCGTTAGCTTCTTCATAGAGAAACTTTAGACGAAAGTCAAGAAACTCTTTGAGTTTATCTGGATTGTTTCTAACCCAGTCATGCACGCCATATTTGGAATGCATATCGTTTATATCTTTTACCCAATCTTTGCTCATGTTATAATACCTTGTTGTGACGGTGCTGCTGATGTATCGATCACAGAACTTTGGCTTTTAATTTGTGCTGCTAATTCATCAACAGGTTCGGTTATAAAGAGTACATGTTCTTCCTTGAGGTGAATTCCCTTTTCAGCAACTTTGCAATATGGTTGAAATGGCATAAATGCAATTTTACCTTCACCTCCAGGAATAAGTACGTACGCTTCCCTTACTGTATATCCTTCGCGCTCTGCTGTAATATCGCCGAGTACTTCTTCGCCAGATACCAGCCTGATTAGTTTTACTTCTTTCATAGTTTTCTCCAAATAATGTCTATTATAACATATTTTTTGTTAAATGTAAACCCCCTAGCCAAAAAAATCTTCCAAAGATTGTACTTCTTCTGTCGACCAACCAACAGCTTTGAAGATAGGTTCAACTGGATCGAGGAATGTTTTCTGAAACTGAGTTTCATAGTCAATGTATTTATCCAATGCAAATTCTTTCGGCAAATACTGGTTAAAGCCAATCACATTTTCTTTGATTGGATTAGGAATTTTGAGATAGACAAACTTGATCTTCTCGCCATTCCGGATTGGTTCATATCGCTTAGTTAGCGAATGCTCTTTGAGCTGACGATTGTGCATCAGCGCAGCACGTACATGAATAGGAGTACCTTTCTTATAGATTGTAGCACTGTCTGCATACTCATCGACTTTAGATACTCCACGAGGAAACGCAACTTCGTGAGCTGGTAGAGAACAGAAATGAGTTTTGAATTGCTCTACAGCAATCTGTGTATTCCGTTCGTTACCCTTCATGATAACTTTGAATAGAGCCTTGAGTGCATCACGACATGGTGCTGGTGTCGAAGATTTGATAGCCTCAATGCCCATGATTTTGAGTTTAGGTTCTTTGTATCGCACACCTTCGTTATCGTGTACATTTAGAATGTAGCGTTTCTTAGCTGTCCAGATGCCACGATCAGCGATACATTCTCGTTTCATGACCATTCTGTTTTCGATGCCACCCATGAGTTTGAATAGATCGTCATACGCATCTTTGAGAACTGGTTCGAGCTTTTCCTGTGCAACGGTATCAAGAAAGTCAACTGGATTTTTAGGATTTACTTTTTCTACAAGATCGCCAAGGTTAACATAGAGTGAGTCGGTATCAATTGCAATCACATAATCTTTGTCAGTACCCATGATTTTATTTAGATACTTGTTGATCGCAACCTCTGCCCAGCGAATAGTTAATTGGCCAGATAAAGTAATAGCTTCTGCAATACGCTGATCGAAGAAACGGAAGTAACGATTACCAAGAGCACCATAGAGTGAGTTGAGTAGAATTTTGATTGCCATCTGCTGGTTTTCTGCTACTGCAATCCTACGTTCAATATCGTATACTTGTTGCTTTTCTGTTGGATCAACTTTCTGTAGCTCTCGTTCTGCATCCAACATTTGTTTTTTGATAACGACGCGTTCGCTGTACATGCTATCAACTAGAGTAGGGAATACACCCTTAGTGTCGATATTGAATAACTGGCCAGAAGCACCAGCTGCCTTACCTTTGTTATCAAACGTGTAGCCTTCGAGTATCTTTTCAATATCCAATCCAACTGTTTCGCCATTAGCGATAGTTTCGGTTGACATGTTGTATTGCATAATGAGCGATGGATATAGAGAGTTTAGATCAAACGATACTACATAATCGTGCAATCCAACTTGTGGTTCTTTTACATAGCCACCAGGATATGACGATTTAATTTTTTCTGAATAGAATGGTATCGCCACTTTCTTTTTCCAGAGATGACGATAAATGATTGACTCCCAGATTCCAGTAACGCCGAAAGTATCCGAGTAGTTTACTCCGCCTTTGTAGGCCATTGTCATCATCAGGGTAATTAATCCCATCTTATCTTCGAGTCGTTCCACTAGCTCAACGTCTTTGATGTTATAGTCAATAAACTTCTGATGATCGTGCATATAAAGCGTATGCAGTGAGCCGTGCTCTTCGTAAGATAACTTCTTCTCGCCAAGAATTACATTAGCAATATGATCAAGACGATAGGATTCCTGAGCAGTATAGGTATACTTCTGGAATAGTTCTAGGTAATCGGCTGTAGCGATACCTTTGAGATCGTATGCTTGTTGAACACGATTGAACGATTTGATATTCTGCTGATCAACCAATCCCCAGGGACTGAGTCGCTTTACTGGATCTTCGCCGAGTATCTTGAGACAACGATTGACCAAATATGGAATATCAAAAAAGCGTACGTTCCAGCCAGTAATGACATCAGGGCAATGCGATGGCGTCGACCAATGTGCAATAAAGTGCTGGAGTAGTTGTAACTCTGATTCGTGTTGGTAGTAGACCACGCGATTGGTAGTCATTATAGATGAATCTACGTCATAATCATTTAGACCCCAGACGTAGTATGTATTGTCGATGTTGTTCTTAAGACATATTGAAATGACTGGATAGTTTGCATATTCGGGTTCAGGGAAGCCTTCGTCCGAAGCAACCTCGATATCGATTGTACTTACATTAATTTGATTACGATTAAATTCAATATCGCCGGGGAACTCATCGTTGATGAATGCAGGTATGTATTTGTCATTACCAAAGATTTGTCTACCTGCTGTATCTTTGTTTGTTTGAATCCAGTCTTTTGCATCGCGCATAGAATCCATCAGAACTGGAGCACACGGTACGCCATCAATAGATTTCCAATTGCCTTTCGGAGTTGCGACAAAAAACGTGGGTTGATATTTGATTTTCTTTTGAACTTTTTGGCCGTTTTCATATCCACGGTAAAGTAGATTGTTGCCATATCGTGAGACACTTGTGTAAAATTTCATAAGTATTGCGTATCCATAACCAAGTAATGTGTATATTATATCACAATCTGAGCATAATGTACACATTTATTTTCAAGGTTGGGGGCAGTTTCCTACCCCCGCATGAGTTGTTGCTGTGATCTATGAGCCTAGAAGTGCATGGCCTGTAAAAATATTATAGATGGTGCTACCATAAGTATAGCTCCTCCTGATAATACTAAAACCATAAATCCTTCTAGGGCCTCAAGCTGATCACCATATTTCGCTTTGAATTTGCTAATATGTTTCATTGCTTTTCTCCAGTAAAAAAGTTTATTACTTATCTACTGAGTTTTCGCTGATTGACTATTCCTGTAGGAATTGTTTCTTCTTTGATGCCCCAGCAGACCCTATTTCGATCTTCCGAGGACGCCGTTCTTCGGGAAGTTCAACTCTGGCATACACCACCAGTATTCCATTCTCGAGATCAGCCCCATCTATTACAACAAATTCTGAAAGGCGGAAGCTCTTCTCGAATTTGCGGGATGATATACCCTTGTGAGCATATTCGCGTTTATCTCCTTCTATCTGACCCCTTACTTTCAGGATACCATCTTTAACGTCGATGCTAATATCTTCCTGAGTAAATCCCGCAACAGCAAGCTCAATGAGAAACTTTTCATCATCGATTTTTACGATATTGTGGGGTGGGTAGTTATCGTTACCAGTTCTAGCAGAAGTATGAATTCTCTCTAGCTCATCGAACAATCCTTCGAAGCCAACGAATAATGAACGCGGCACATTTAAAGTATTTCTAACCATGTTTCCTCCTATTGTTAAGCAAGGTTATAAACTCGTGGCCCGACCATCCGGCACCACGATATTATTTATACAAAATTTGAAATAGTTTGCAAATTATTCTGCAGAATTTCCAATATTGTATTTTGGACAAAGATTCCATTGCGACTTTTCTTTGTATGGAATAACCTTAATCTGTCTGAGAGGTGCACAGTCTTGAGCAACTTCTTCGTTTAAGATTGTTACCAATCCCCAGTCGGAGAGTAAAGTAGCAATAGTGTTTCTTCGTTCCAAATCGTTTTCAATCAAGTTACTTGGCTTACCATCAAGTAAGAATAGCTCTTTAAAGTGAACAATAAAGTATCTTCCTTGTTTGTGTAAGATGTGGCATGATTGGAATAACTTCTGATCTTTTCTAGATGCAACGCCGATACGGGTTAGCGTTTCTCTGATCTTAAGAAAATCATCAGGTTCGTTAAGTGAGACTTCCAACATGTCATTGGGAGTCCAGTTTTTCACTTCAATGTTATTTTCGTTTTCCACCTTTGTAAATCCTATTCTTCAATTCTTGTATTTGTTCATCGTTTAATAATGTTAATACGGACTTAGCTTTTTCATTGCTATAGCCATAATATTCTTTGATGAGTTCCAGGTTAGTAACTTCATTCGGTTTGATCCATTTGGACCACCGTTTCTGTTTCCTAACTATATTTATAAGAAAATCATATTGAAGCTTTGCATCAAGAGAATGGTGGATATTCATCTCATTCGCATAAAGTACAGTATCATTGAAGTACGATAGTGCGCGATTAACAATAAAAGCATTGTAGTTCTTTTCGGCGATGTCGTCTACCATGATATTCTTTTTGCCGTAGTTAATATCATTTACATAATCAAAAGGTTTTACCACTGATGTATTACTCCTGCAATAATAAAGAAACAAGTAACAAAGTTGACTAGGACTATAACACTTCGTATAAGTGCAACCACATCGGCTTCTTTGTCGGTAGCACCAACCTTTTCGCCAAGCGATTTAGCCCATAGTCTCCAGTACTTGTTACGCATTTTCTTCTCGTTTTTGATAATCGCGAACCTCTTGGCAAAGTTTCGCATTAGTCTTTTTAAGTTCGTCGATACGCTCTTGCATTTCTACAATTTTGCCATACGCAGCATATAGTTGCTTATTCATATCGCTTACAGTTTTTTCGTAGTCTTTCATCATCATTTGAATTGTACTCCTGCCATTATTTCAGTACAGCATGCAACCATATTGAGTTCATGATCAGCAACGAAGCTGTTCTTGTATTGATAGTCCGCAAGGATCAGAACAAACTGAGGTATAGATTGTGGTTCGACATATTCTGCCATATTGTCATAGATTTTTCTAAACAATGCAGCAGGTTCTTGGTCGATATTATCAGTTACCCATTGTCGCATCTTTTTAAAGTTTTTATCCTTCATCGCGTCCATGAGGTTACCAATAGAAACTTCGGATAGCGATACTAGGATGCCCGTGTCAATTTTGCCAGAGACCGAGTATCGTTGTAATTCATTAAGTACTCGACGCCAATCTGGCATATGTTTCATTATTAATTCTGCAATGACTGGTTGCTCATACTGAATGTTTTCAGCAGTAAGAATATCTGCCACACGCTTCATAAATGAACCACATAATTCTCCGTTGAATTGAGGTTCTTCTGCAATTTGATCATATCTAGCTAATCCTATAGGAGTACCAATAGTTCTTTCATAATTCGTAGTATAGTCGAAGCTTTCTGAAGTCTCATATGAACCTCCTTGAGAACCTGTTACTGTACCTATTTCAATAGATCCTGTTTCTAATTGCTCAGTTACTCCTACCTCTACTTGTTTAACTTTATTTCTAGATAACTTGTGACCTTTAATTATAATACCCGTATCTACTTTAGTTCTAGCAGGTACAAAGTCTTTAATAATTTTAAATAAAGAACTATCAAAGTAGTTTAAAAGTCTGATAAATGCTTTAGGATGTCTAGAATACTCTAATCTATGGTCCCAATGCCAATCTGCTTTTTGCCATTCTTTTTGTATATCTTCCCAGAAGTAGCCACTGTTAACTATATCTTCAGCTAACTTCTTTAATGGTGGGTAATTTCTTTCGTATCTTGTTCTAGGATCACCAATGTAATCATCTAAGTCAAAACTACCGCTAGCATTAAGTTTGCTAGTTTTCAAGTCAATAAAATCATCTGTACCTCTAGAAATATTAAAACCAACTTCTACATGATGCAAGTCATCTGTATACTTTACCTCTTTTCTTACTGTAGAAGTAAATTTAGAGAGGGTACTTCCAGTGACTAAACTACCTGTGTTATCAGTTCTAATCTTAACATCAGAGCTAGATGTAGTATAATTTTCAGGGCCAAAGTATTTAGCTTGATCTAATGATACACCACCGAACGTCTTTATACTTAATATCTCTGGTGTTATACCAAAGCAATTTATTAACGCTCTAAGACCTCTTTCAGTACCCTTTGTTTTAACGAGGTAAGGAAGGTTGTGATATATTCTTTTATGGATCTCTTTTTCATAATCTAATTTTGCAACTGGTTGTAAATGTTCTAATGCTGTGCTTCCGCTGTTATATGATGCAGATGTTGCTATAGACATTGTAGTAATGAGCTCACTACCTGTAGATGGTGTCTCTCCTACGAACATAGAGAACACATTGTCCATATTCATATTCGAGGTATAAAGGTTTACACCAAAGGATTCTACAGCAGAGCGTACTATATCTTTCGAAACACCAAAATTAAGTCTATTATCAGCATCGTACTTATCTGACACTGCTTTAAAGTATACCCACATGTTGTCAAAATGTTGACCAATCATATGAATAAACATTAAATATGCTTCGTTATTTTTATCTTCCCTTATAAATGTAGGGATAGTATTGGTAAGTATATCGAAGTTAGAAACATCGTATTTATTAGATTGTACGATGATATAAACAAACCAAGCTTCAGCCTGTGGATCTGAGCTAGAAATGTTCTCATGAGGTTTTTTAGTAGTAGATTTAGGCCATGCATAGCTACTGCTTTCGAAGTATAAGAACCTATCGTAGTGGTCAAAGTTAGTAACTATACCTTTAATAAGGTTATCATAGTATTCTATACTTCCTGACGCTCCTACTGCGTAGTTAGCTCCTTGTGTTTGTCCTCTAAGTTCTTTTAATTGCTCATAAGACTCTATTAATTCTAACTTATACTTAAAGTTTCTTAATCTTTCTTCAGCAGAAGAGAAGTTTATAAAGTCAGAAAAGTCCGTATGGTCGATAGTAATTTGAGCACTCTTCTCGTTAAAGAGAGAGAATAATTCAAAGTATGAGTTAGATACTGGGTAACTGAATAACTCGTTGTAGTTAAGGTATTCTGTAGGGTTGTTACTTTGTTCTGGTAGCTCTAAGTTAAAGTTAGGTCCTTTTAGATATGGGACTTTTACTTCTTCATCAAGTAGAGTACTTCTTACTTCAAATAACTGATCATCTGCAACAATTTCGTTTACAGTAAATACACTCTTTATATCAGCACCATCGGGTATAGGTTCATAGGTTTTAAGTATAATAGCTTTACCTTGTGGTAAAGTTTCTATTCCTATATTTAATCCTATTACAGAAGAATCATCTTCGAATTGTATTTTAAACTCTGAAAAGTAATTAGAGGTTTTTAAAGTCTCAATTATCTTATTAGCATACTTTTCTACCTGTTCATCATCTAAATCTCTAGCAAGAGCTCTAAACTCTGTTCTGTCTGATGATATAGATTCAATAAAGAAGTCTCCTCCAAATTGTCCTTCTGAGAATAGGTTGTTAGTAAAGGAGTACAGTATCCTAACGTCTCCTGTTTCGAAGCCATACTTCTCTAGATCTTTTTCAATATCGATAGTAAGTGCACTTGCTCCACTTTGACCTGCAGATTGAGCATTACCTAAAAGTGCATAGTCTTTATAATAGTTTTCAGATAAAATTAAATCATCGTCTAAACTTATAAAGTCTAATCTAACGTTAGCCTGAGTAGTATCAAATACGTTCTTTATTTCATAAGAAGTAATTAACTCTGAGTCTTCAGGTTTAAAGTTATTAGCTTTAGGGTTATTGACTAACTCTAATTGTGATATGTCGTATATATACTTTGCCATTAAAAGTCGATATCAGGTTTGTTAGCCTCGATTAATTGTTCTTGATACTCTAATATTTGCTGTCTTAATTGAGATATTTCGTCTAAAAGAGGTTGAATGTCTTCTGTATCTTTTTCGAAATCTACTAACTCCATACTCTTTTTAATCAAGTATTGGTGAGATTTAGTTTCTCCATCAGGAGATATCTCATAGTAAAGCCTCTCATAGTCAGCAAAGAATTCATCAACCGTTGTAGGTTGAACTACTTCTTCTACCTTCCCATAAGACTTAAATGATCTATCTACAACTTTATTAAATGTAGACTTTTCATAAACCTTCTTTTTTATTTGAATATCTCTAGCCATTTCTTACTACTTTAAATAAATTATCTTGTTCAAATAGAACTGTACTATTATCTAAAGTTGCTTTAATTTTTAATTTATAATATCTTTCTGGTGCTAGTAAAGACATATCTAAGTCTATGTACGAACCTTTATCGTCTGCGTTTATATTAGTAAATGAGCTATACTTTATGATAGTTTGATTACTAAAGTTATCTACAACAGAATATTGAGCATCTTGTGGTAGAACATAGTTTGTCTTATAAATAGAACCAGTAGTAAATGTTCTAGTAGGGAAGGAGGGTTTGGCAGAGATTCTAAATCTAGCTGATCCTTCGTTTATATATTGTTCTTTTTGATTACTTATAGATACTTTAGCTATATCTGTGTTAAGTATGCTATCTCCTGGGTTGTAGTAATCGTTAACTTGTTTGAATTCTAAGTACGGTCTAAAGATTGTATTTGTATCGGCACCGTAGTATTTTAATGAGATGCTACCGGATAAATAATCTTCGTATGCATCTTCTAATTTAATTAAGAATCCATTATTAGTCGAGCCACTGTAGATATCAGAGACAAGGTTAGATACGTCTAATTCTAAATCTAAACTGTCTGAGTT
>BCSF01000459.1_pt1 | contig 16136 bp, 16 predicted proteins | sample 1016431 | NCBI WGS metagenome assembly BCSF01 (sample SAMD00045685;SAMD00045686;SAMD00045687;SAMD00045688;SAMD00045689;SAMD00045690;SAMD00045691;SAMD00045692;SAMD00045684;SAMD00045690;SAMD00045691;SAMD00045692;SAMD00045684;SAMD00045685;SAMD00045686;SAMD00045687;SAMD00045688;SAMD00045689, study...
GTTGCATCAACATCATTAATATCTTGAAGATCAAGAACAACAGGCCCTGTTTGTCCGTTCACACTTGAAACAGCATCTGTATTATCGATTACATCAAACATTGCAGAAGTGATTGGGGATGATGCATCTTGATTAAATACAATATGATCCCCAACATTTAATGTTACACCTGCTAAGGTTCCACCCGTTGAAACAATATAGAAATCACCCTTTTCTGATGATGTTAAATCAGGTGTGTTTGTTGTTGCATTGTAGGAACCTTTGTAGACTAAACCACCTGTAACAGATCCAGCTGTTGCAGGGTTTGGATTTACTTTAACTGACATCGATCAACCCCTTATTTTGTAAAGCCTGCAATGAAGTAAACAGAATCCCCACTTGCACCTTTTTTAAATGCAATGGTTTCTACTTCTGTTTGCAATGTTGCAAGGTCATCAGAGTAAGAATAATCAACAGGGATTTCATTTGTTACTGCATCACCCGCCCCTGTTCTTGCACGGTATTTTGTATAAGCAAGATCAGTTCCTTTATTGACTACAAGAAGAAAAGCAAACTTTAATCCTGCAGCACAGGATGAACCTGTGATTGAATCTTTGAAATCATCAGAACTTAAATCATTCCAGTCTGTATTTGCAACGCTTGATGCATTGTAAACACCCCGAATTGAACCTGCTGAAATTGGATCATTTGTTAGGAGTCCCATTTTTTACCTCTTTACTTTCATTTTGTTGTGTTTTTGCTTTCATAACATTTGAACCTGCAAAAATTAAGAACAGTGAATCAATTGCACTTATAATTTCTGCATGTGCTTTGTTTATTAAAGCAAGGATAAATAAAACAATCAATGTTGCATAAAATGCCATTGCTTTTCGACCCCCAACTTTATCAAGAAGGGTTCGGGGTTCTTCTGTTGTTTCTTCTGTTTTACTGTTCATAATCTTCATCAATCAATCTATAAACATGTGCAACATCTTTAATATTTCGGGTTCGTTTCACTACACCTTCAACCCATTGTTGATCGGGGTTAACCCCGTGTGCATTTCCTTCTGTTGTATGAAAGTTTCCATCCTTATCAGGTGAAGTTCTTGCAATGGTTATATGATTTCCCCATGTTGGGGTTTTATCATCAGAAGTAAACACAACAACTATATCACCAGGTCGAATTGTTTCTTGGTCTTGATGTCGGGATGTATGAAACCAATTATCATAAAGACGATAGCAACTAGGAAAGATTTTAGTTCTGACATTTGAACGAACTTGCACACCATACACAGCTGCAGCAAATGCCCCACACCAGGCAAAGTCCCCGTTCTTTTTGTAATCATCTTCCCAAGTCCACCCTAAACAATTAGTTGATTTGATGTAGTAATTGATTCTTGAAGAATCCCCACCTTCACCAGGTTCTGTAACATTTGATTTCCATTCACGTTCAGCATTTGCAAGAACTGTTTGAACATGTCAATTTGGGGGAACTTTTCTTTCAATGTTTATATTCACATCTTTCTGAATATCGATGTCAATATCAATCATGTTCAAGGCCCGTCTATATCGACGGTTTTCATGTCTTAGGATGTCAAGTTGTTCCTCAAGTTCTCTTTTTGTATATCTGGACATTATATATATTCCTTTCCATCATCAGAAGCACCTAAAACCCCACTTGCGTTTGCAATGTATGCATCAAGTTTTTGATCAGCTGTTGCACTTGCATATGCTGTTGGTTCAAGTGTTCCATTCAATGTTGTGATTCCGTGTGTTGTTGTGAATGTGATTGTTGCAGTTGCACCATTATCTACAATTGAAGAAATGATTAAACCTGTAATAGCATTATCGTGATCACCAGGTGGGACATAATCAACAACATCATCAACTTTGAAGAAGTCAGAATCTTTTACTGTTGCCCCTGTTGCTGATGTATTGCTGAACAGATCTTGATCAATGGTTACTGTTGTTGTTGTTGGGGTGCTTAATACTTTTGCTGAATCATTCCATGATGTCGACTTCACCCCCGTGTGAATCAATTCGACTTCACACCCTTCCCCCATCAAACTTTGTCTGATCGATCTAATGAACCCGACCCCATTTTCAACACCATAATCAACCCCATATCCCTTCAATAAAGGAGAGTTTACAAGGGCATACCTTCCAACATCCATTAAAACACTTTGACCCGTTCCTATGGATCCCCTCCAAAGCCTTATAGGATTTGAAAGCAAGTTGAAGATTCTAGTGATTACAGGTAAGAAATAACTAAACGAATCACCAGCTGTTGAACCGATTTCTGAAGATTGCACCCCAAACAAGTTCAAGGTAATTTTAGATTGTTCCCCGTTGTATCTGTTGATTGCTTCTTGATTATTGAAAACACGTTTAGTTGTTAGTTTTTCTTGCTGAATATCATAATCAAAGTTCACTTCAACTTGTGTGACTATATCTTCATAAACATCCCATGTTGGGGGGTCATCTGTTAACCAATCCCCATTGTTGATTGTTAAAGCACTTGCATTTGCTTGTTCTAATCCGATCGGTTGCAAAGCAATCTTGCAATTCCCGTTTTCCGTTCTCCTCATAACTAAAACCGCCCCCATAGCTTGCAGCATAGGGGTGATCAATTCACGGAAATCAGCACCTTCATTTCTTAGATCTAAATCAATGGTTAGGTTTGGGATGGATTCATAATGTAAGAAAGAATCAACATCAATTTCACTTGTCTTCAAGTTCAATCCCAATTGCCCCAAATCATAAACCCCGTTTATCTGACTTCCCCCCCCTGATTGCAATAAACGCAATAAAGCAACACCAGGTGAAACACGGTTTAATCTAGTTGCAAGATAAATCTTTGTAGGTTCATAGCCTTCCCAATCCCCAAAACTTGAACGAAGTGCAGAAGTAAAAGGCCTTGCAAGGTGCAATAAAAACCCAACATCAGTTGAACCATAGGTTGCTGTTGATTGATGTGTGACTTGAAAGAACTGTGATGATTCCTCATCCCTTGCCCGATCATAAAAGACAACTTGTAGACTGTAAGAAATCCCAACTGTTTCAGATGTGGGAAGTCCTAAGTTATCTTTTACTAGGATGTAAGGTTCCCCGTTTTGATAAAAGGCCCGTGCAACACCCCTAATTGGAATATTTAAAGTTGATCCTGCTGTTTCATCGGGATCAAAAGAACGTGCTGTTTGAGGTTGTCTTAATTCTGTTCGTCCGTTGATGGAAATAGGATCAGCTTGAAAGGGATCATCAGGAAACCCATAATCAATTGGGTAATATAAACGGCTTATGTTTGGGGTAGGGTAGGGGCCTTGAATTGTCCCATTGAAGATTGCAGGGGAATTGCTTGAATAAACATGTGTGTTCAATGCTTCTTTAGATGAATACAAACTCATTTGGGGACGAACTGCAGCCCGATCAACATTTGATTCAAGGTTGATTGATGTCAAGTTTTGGTCAATTGTCCAGTTCAAGAAAGATCCTGAAATCCCTTGTGATGTTGTTGATCGATTAGCAATAAGAACATCATTGATGATTTGGGGGAACCTTTGAAGGCCTGTTGTAATTTTAAACGATTTTACTTCTGTTCGATCAGGATCAATCATTGCATTTCGGGTTGTTGATGATCCTGCATAACTTTCCCAAAATGTATTGGCATTGTTTGAAGTATCAAAAGTAATTGATCCCCCTGTTGTGATTCCTGTTGGTAAAATCTGATTTCCTGTTCCAGGTCGAACAATTCTAGGAAATCGGGGATGGGTAACAGTTGATGATGAATCCCCATCCTGCAAACTGACATCATAAGCATTTGCAGGTTCAAATGTTTCCCCCGTTCCTAAGTTAACAGTCATGGGTGAAGTTGCAGGGGCACCCGTAACAGTAAAGATTTCACGACTTGTATTTGTAATTGCATATTCTAGCAAGTTCACTTCATCAGTGAATTGATGATAATTTGCTAGCAATCCAGTTTTCAATGCTGTTTCAGATACAACATTATCAACTAGAGCTGTTAAAGGAACTAAAGAGATTGATACTGAATCCCCATCCTCAATTGAAGGGGATGATTCTATAAAGCCGTTTATGATTTCGGTAAAGTCAGAAATGGAACCATCGGGGCGTTTTTGTCCCATCCATAATGAAGCCTTTCGACCCCTAAAATTTATGATTTCAGTAAACACTTCAGGAATGAATGTATTTCCCAACAAAGAACGATGGGTTTGAATAGGTGTTCGACTTACCCCCCGATCACTGATTGATAATGTTGTTGATGTTGCAGCACTTACCCGAACAGTTTCAGCCCCTATATGCATCACACGGGGGAAAGATAAAGATGTAAAGTCTTGATCAACTGTAATTGTAATTGCTGAATCTTCATGGGGAATGTTTGTTGAAATTTGGGCTTTTTGAACATCTGCAGCCCGCGGGCCTGTTCTTCCAAATATAACATGTGGATCTGTTAAAGTTCCCCTTAATCGATCAGTCTTTAATGTGATTGAAACGGGGGCATATTGTGCAACACCCCCTGCAGGATCAATTGAAGCTTGATAAGATCCCACTTGAACAATTCCTTGAACATTTGTGTATGCAACCCCTGTTGTTAAGTTTGCATCAAGGTTTGTTGAGGAAACATCAATATCATCTGATAAATATCGAACAGATAACCCCCCGATTTCCAAAGCAAACACACGTCGACCAAAATCTGATGTAATTGTCATGGGGTTACCTCACTTTGATATAAATCAAATATATCCAGCTGAACAAGATCACAATCAGTGACTTCCACTTCAATTATAAGCATATCCCCCCGATTAGCAGAAGGGATGTATAAAGGACGGGGTTCATCTGTTCCTGATGTCCCTGTTGGGGGATCATAAAAGATTGCACCTGATGTTGCTGTGTATGGAACTTCTAAAACATTTGTTGTTGACATCTGCAAATGTTGGGGGAACTCAAACAGAACCCGTTTTGAAAGAAGTGTTCCTGAAAGATTATGAACCCCAAATCTGATTGATGGATCATTTGTTGAACTTTCTTTTGTTGCAACATACTGAAAGATTAAACCGATCCATTCACTTAATTCTGTTGAAGCGTAAAAGAATTGATAAGTCTTGTTTTGTTTGTTCAATCCTGCAGGGGTTCCATTCCAGTTCGTGAACTGTGTTGTTGATGATGCAGAATCAAAAGTATCTTTTGCAATGGTGTAATGTGCAGAACCTAAAAACTTACAATGTGACATCATCACAAGGGATTGTGCAAACTGATTCACAACCCCACCCATGACACTTACACCCATATAACAGGATTCTTCTGAAACAAGGGGTTGAAAAGAAGAAGGTACAAGCATTTAATTACTCCAAACACTTACAGCTGTTATTCTGACTTCATCATCAATTGCTGCTTCCCTTTGGATCGAATCCATAGCTGAATCAGCATTATCATAAACAGTTGGGGATATTTTATACAATAATAAACCAAATGTATTTGATTCTAAAGTGATTCGATCCAGCAGGGGAACAAGGGTGTAATTTAACCACCCATTGCTTGTGATGTTGAAGATCTGATTCATAAAGGAAAACTTTGCAGTTCCTGATGTGTATCCTTGCACATATACATATAAAGTTAAATCACCACCCCCTGCAAACAATGGGGATTGATTTTGGATTGTTTGAGCATCACCAATCCCTAATGATTTAGGCCCCCGACCCCGACTTGCAAATGCACTTGATGGGTTTTCAATCCCCGACCAAGACAACAGAACACGCTTTCTTGATCTGATCGTGTTGATGTTGGTTCTGAATTGAACACCCGCCCTTGATGAAAGGGCATTGTTTGCACCTAATCGATTCAACCCAAACGGGGTGATTTTATCCGTTCCCTGTGCTGTATCCCCTGCTGCAAGGGGTGAAGACAAAGGAAGGAAACGAGCTGCAACACATTGAAGTTCAAGATCATAGGTTGCTGCATCAACCTTGCCCGACATCACCACTTCAACATGATCTGATGTTGTTGCAGATGAAAAGGAATGTGAAACGGTTAATGCTGTGTTGCTAGTTGCAGTAACTGAAATTGTACTGTTGCCCTGTGCAACACTGTTTCCATCAACTAAAGTAAACTTAACTGTTCCAGTTCCTGTTGTTGTGATTTTCCCGATGATATGGAAATCAATTGTTGTGTGTTGGTTCGATGGGATGGGAACTTTCCATCTGCACAAATCCACATAGGATGTTGAATTTGTAACACAAATAAACTCATCAAATGCTTGTGAAATGCAGTTTGTTGTTCCACCCGTTGCATGAATATAATTGGAAAGGTCACCCATCCTGTTTAAGGATTCTGTTTTAATAATACGCCCTGCAATCAAGTCCCCTGTATCAGGAACTGTTGGGGGTGCTGTGTATGTATTGCCCATGATTATAAATGTTCCATTGTTAAAGAAACAGGTACACGACGTTTTAACCTGTTTGGATATGCAAGGTTAACAGTATCAGTATTTAAAACACTTGCCCTGATTCGCCCCGTGTTCCCGTTGTCTTCAGAAGTATATAAAAGATCATATGCAGCTTGATTTAATGTGATTCCACTTGTAATTAATGAACGCCTTGAATCACCAACATTTTGATAAAAGTTGATTCGTTCACCAGGTGGGACATATTGAATGAACTGATTTGTGAAGTGTCTATATAGATCTTTTTCATCAAGTAATGCATCAAGATCAAACAGCAGAATACTTTGAACATATGAACCGATGAAGTTTGATACATATCCCCCCCCTATCTTTCGACGGGAATCAGCAACATTTTGTGTTTGCATATGGTGATCTTGATAAGGCCTTGAAGGGTATAAAGTACCTGGACAAGGATAATCAGCAGATAATGTTTTGAACAGTGTTCCTGTTGGGGATTCGTTCCCCGAAAAACCTAATCGATCACGAAAGGAAGTTGATACCCATGTAATATCAGAAACAGCATTTGAGTACATACACTCTACATGACCATTATCGTTTATGTACCATTTAATATAAGTGCTTGCAGTGTTTGCAGTTAGATCCCGTTTTTCAAGATTGTTTGTTGTGTTCACATCATCAATATCATTTGTTACACCCCGTTCACGGATTGCAACAATTAAATCCTGTGCATTCAACTTGCCCTGAATATCAAAAGAAAAGGTGCTTGATCCAGCTGAATTTTGAAACTCATATTGTGAATCCTTCAAATCACTCCCCCGAATCCAATCATTAGGGGCTGTGAATGATGTTGCAGCTGTTCCATAACTAGAAGAACCAACCCCCAAAACATCAGAACCTGCTTTCAATCGAACCTTAAAAGCATCATCACAACTTATCAAAACCTTATCACTTGAGTTTATGGAAACACTCCAGTTTGTCCCAAATGTAGATGTTGCTTGTAATAAATCCGACATTGCAAGACCTGATTCCGAACCCCGACCGTTCAAGAAAGAAATCACATCTTCATAAACACCTTCCCCTGTTCCATAGGTGGGAAGGGTTACATTATTTGAACCCCGATCAAAAACATTTGTGTTTGACCATGTTCGGGCGTTGAAAGCACTCAATAGTGCAAAGTTTGGGGATGGGTTGTTTAATGGCATTTTATCACCTTCTCATTAGTTGGGGTGCACCCCTTCTTCGTGTGTTCATTATGGAAACAAGACGATCTGCAAGGGCCTGTTCTGCTGCTTTCTTTGTATCATATACAACAGCACCCCCAAAGTTTATATTGAACACCATTGAATCAGTTGATGCTTGTTCCCTTTGGGGGGTGGGGGCTGTTGTTGGGGTTCCTGTTGGGGTCGTTCCCCCTGCTGTTCCCCCTGCTGTTCCCCCTGTTGCTAGTGATGAACCTGCAACCCCTGCAAGTGTTGCTGCTGCTGCAAACTTTGCACCTGCAACAAAGGATGATGATGCACGGGGATCACCCAAAGCTAATTGTGCAAACCCTTCTGCAAAACTCATTAAGGATCTTACACCTGCTTCTTTTGCAAGTCCTTTTAGGATGTCTGCAGTTGCATCTTGTATTGAATCCCCAAAAAGAAGTGCTGAAACAGCTGCATCTGCAAACCCTTGCCCATATTCATTAAAATAATCTGCAATCAAATCACTTTGTTCTTGAATGGATTGCTTTTCAATCAAGGCCCTTTCTAGTGCAAAGTGTTGTTGAATCTGCATCAAGTCTTGATTCTTCAACTGTGCAAGTTCGATCTCTTTTTGATATTCAATTTCTAACATTGCAAGCCGTTTATTCTGTTCAGCTTGCAGGGCTTCAAAATCTGTTCCAAAGATCCCTGATTGATCCCCAAATTCTAGCATCTTTTTTGTTAGTTCTGCACTTTGTTCAATTTGCCTTTGTTGGGATTCTAATTGAATCTTCTGTGCTTCTTGTTCCTTCTTTCGACGTTGATCAAGATCACGTTGCATGATTTGATCCACTGCAAGTTGAAACTGCTTTTCTGCAATCAGTCTTTCCTTAGTTCCTTCTTTGGTAAGTTGTGAAGCTGCATTTAGTCTTTCAGCTTGCAATGCAAGTTGCTGTGCAACCCCTTGCTGTTCTTGCTGGATAGTCAATTGCCTTAAACGGGATTCTAAAACAATCTCTTTTTTCCGTTCTTGTTCTGCAATCTTTGCCCGATCTTGAACTTGCTTCTTATAAGCTTCAACACGTTTCTTTGATTCTTCCCTTGCAATCTTATCCCGTTCCTGTGCTGCCTTTCGTTCTGCAACAGTGATTTCATCAATCCCCTGTGAACGTGCTTTTAATCCTTTTAGGATTTCTTCAACCTGTTTCCTGTTTGCATCTTCTAGTGCTTTGGTTAATCGAATATGGTCAACATTGATTTGTGTCAACATTTCGTTTAACTGGATTTGATCTTTTCTTAATTCGTTTTGAAATCTAAGTTCATCATTTTGTTTAACTAGGTTTGCAAGTCTAAGTGCTTCTGATTTTAGGTTTTCCGTTGATTGTTCACGGGCCTTTTCTTCAATCTCGGTTACACGTTCAATTGATTTCAGATAAAAGGTGTTTGCTTTGTTTAGTTTGTTAACTTGACCTTCTGCAAGTTTCCTTTCAAAGTTCAATTGATTTTGAGCATCACGAAGTGCAGTTGTTTTTTCTGCTAGCATTTCCACATTATGGGAATAATACGTTTGAACAAAATCAAGATCCTCAGTTGCCTTTTGAACAGCTTCAATTTGTTTTCTGATTCCTTCAAAGTTCTTTGCAAACTTTTCCTGTTGCTTCTGCACACGTTCTTTTAAAAACTGTGCTTCCAAAACAGCAACGGAAAACTTCACCATTTCATCTTTTGCAAGGATGATCCCTGATTCAGCAAGTGATTCAAGACGTGATTGAAGATCACCTGCAGCAGCTGCCATTGCTTCTTGTGCTTCTTCTGCTTCTTGTGCAGCACCTGATATTTGTCTAAATGTTTCATAGACCATAACACCCGCCCCAACTAACATCCCCAAAGGCCCGATCAATCCTAAAATCCCCGACATCCCCGACGTTCCCAAATTCTTTACTGATGTTCCTAGTTGTGTAAATGCTTCTCTGACTTCCCCAACAGATCCAGCAACGTTTTCAAGACCTTCCCCTAATTGTTCATTTGTTGAACCCATTGCTTGAACAAGTTTTGATCCTGTTTCCCCGATCCCTTCTAAACCCGTTTCAATTCCTTGAATGGATTTCTCAACTTTTTTTGCACCTGTTAACTCAACTTCTATTTCAATTTGATTTTCTGCCATTGTCAAATTCTTTCATCTGTTGTTCTTGTGAACGACGTTGCATTTCAAGGGTGTTTTGATTAAGTATATCAAAGGATTCTATAATTGCACAGGTGGGGTTTTTAAAAGTTTCAGTCAAACGAATCACCCCTGATTGATGTCGATTAAATGCAGTGATCACAGATGCAAGTCGATTCATATCAGCAACGGGGCAAGATCGAACCTTGAAATCAGAATATTGTTCCCCACAATTTGGGGCAATCCTGTAACCTGGAACAAAACGCCCTTGTTCATCAGTATCTGATAGGGGCAACCCTTCTTGAAAAGGCCCCCCACAGTTACCCCTTAAACGTCTTAAACCTTTTTTGCTTCTGCATTGATCACAGTTCCACCCCCGACCCCCACTAAATGGGATCCATATTGCAGAAGCAAGTGCTATTTTCCCTGATCACCTAAAAGGGAAATCCTTTGGATGTGCAACACAAGTTCAGTGATTGCTTGAACCCGATGGGATTCAGGTCTTATTGATTGGATTGTGTTTAAATCAGCTTCATCCCCATTTATGGAAAGTAAGGAAGCATCAATCATTTCAAGATAAACATTGTTTATATACGCTTGATAGGATGATAAAGCCCGTTTCTCTTCCTCTAAAAGTGAATGTTGCCATTGTGCTTTGTCTTTTTCATCAGATGGGGATTCAGTCCACAGCAACCGACCTAATTCAGATCGGGTAAAAGAACCCGCTTTCATTTCTGCAGTTTCACGTTCTGCAGGGGAAAGGGCCTTTAATGTGAATACAGTTGCATCATCTGTTGCTTTCCCATTAAAAACACCTGTTGTCAAATAAGAAGATCTATCTTCTTCAGATAATTCAACAGCTGGATCAAAGGTTAAATAAACATCAATAGTTGCATTTGCATCTGATAAAAAAGAGATTGCCATAATTACACACCTAATCCGATTCTTACAGGGCTGTTCCCCGCCCCTGATTCTGAAACATCCCCACCAAAACGGGATTGTTTATAAGTTAAAGTTTGTCGAACAATATCATTTCCACTTACATCATAAGCAGAAGGATCATTAGTCAAGTATGCAGCAGGCAACATAAAAGCACAGCCTTTTCCATCCCCAACAGGCCCCGAACCTACAAGAACTTGTCTTACAGTTCGATCAAAGTAATCACTGTTAAGTGTAGTATTCACTGTGGAAAGGGTTAATGTTAATTCAACATCAACATCTGCAATATCCATCCCCGACATTGCAAGAATTGAATCACTGTGTCCTAAGGGCGTTAAAGTGTTTGTAATTGTTAAAGTGAAGTCTTCACAATCAAGTTTTGTTCTTGCAAGCTTATCACCCGTTCCAGATGCATTTGTTAAGGATGTTGGGGAAGTTGTAGAAACAACAACATAAGATCCTCTAAAGAACGGGGGTGATCCTCCATTGTAGGAAGGTTCAACAGGGCCTGCAGCATTTCCATGATCATCTTGAATGCAAGCTGATTGGAAAGTCATATCTGCCATAATACGCCCATTGTCAAGACTGATTGAAATGGATTCCAAAACACACCCAAAGCAGATTGATTTGAAATTGTTTCCATTCACTTCAAAGGCAACACTTGCAACTTTGGTTCCTGCTTCTGTTCGTGAACCTGGATACCATGTTTGTAAAGCCCGAATTGTATCTGCATCTGTTAATGCAGAAAAAGCAGGTGAAACTGAAACATCATTACTTTCATTATTGTTTGTTACTGCAGAATATTCAGCACGCCCTGCAATCTCAACACCCAACAAAGCCCCGATTGAATAATCACTTTCAGCTGTTGTTGGGGTGAATAGATTTTGATTAGATACAGATGCAGGTGTATCTGATGTGAAACCATGTTTTGCTGTTTTGAATCCAGCGCCTAACAAATACCCCAAGTAATTAGAATCATAATCTGTTGGGGTTGCACCTATTGTTGTAAGATCCAATTGAATCTGAACTTGACCTGTTCTTCGTCGAACCCTTGAACCGCTTGAAAAAACAGTGTCAGGTTCGGGGGGTAAACCATATGCACCATCCCTTGCATCATTGCGTTCACTTGCAACGGGTTCCCCGTAAATAATAATTGGATCCCGTTCACATGGGATTGAAACAAAAGTTAAAGCTGAGGTTGATGGTAATCCATTTGATGCAAGGGAACCAAAACTTGATTCAGGTGCAACGCTAATTGATCGATGTGTAACTGCCATTGTTAATCCTCCAAATAAAGCAAGTCAAAGGGCAATATTAAAACCATTGCTTCAATAACTAAATTGACATCTTGAATAGGTTCTGATGATGGAACACCAGGGATCAAAGAAACAATCCCTGTGTTCACTAGATCATAATCAGGCCCCTTTAAAGTATCTATAAGTTTTGATGCATCTTCATTAATTAATCTTTTTAAAAAACCTAAATCGTTAGGAATATCATAACGTACTCTCAATTCCATTGATGAACGCTTTCGACCGCTTAAACCCGCTTCACCATCATCAGCTGCAAAACTTACAGTGTTGATTTCAAAGTAACGTGTTGAATGTGGTCTTTGTTCAAGTGGGGGTGTTCGACCGTTCCCTGTTTGGATAGCAACAAACCCATGATGTGCATCTGTTTTTGGGGTGATGCTTTCAATCATGTTTTCAAGTTTTTCAGTTGCTGCAAATATTCCTTGTGTCATAAATCACCTTAGTTTCGTTCTAATGACCTGTTGAACAGTTGCAATCAGAATATCAACATCCTGTTGTGATAAACCTAAATATTCACGTTTTTCATTAACTGCATAACCATAATACTTCACATGATTTGTTAAGCCAATAACAAACCCCGTTGATGTTGCTTTTAATACAATCAAGGTATTCCTCAAAGCCCCTGAAAGCACCAGGTCAACTTCTGCAGAATCTGTTGCAGATCCCCGTTTTCTAGATTTCTGTTTATATTCCTTGTAACCCAAATCAAAACGCATTGATTTACCTGTTCTGCTAAGGGTTCCCCCTTTGGGCTTTAACCTTGCCCCCGTTCCCTTGTTCAATGGAATGTAAATCTTTTTTTTTGAATAATCATTGAACTTATCCCCATTTGCATCAATCCCCCGACTTGTTCTGAGTTTGATTGATGCAAGTGTATCCTGTGCAAGGCGTTGTGAATCTGCCTTTGTCCATAGATGTTTGGGGAATTTTAGATTTACTTTTGTAGGCATTGCTTAATCCTAAATAGGAAGTGATTTCCTATTTAATGTTTCATTCCACGTGTTGCAGTGAAAAAGGAATCATTTGAAGTTCGGGTGTAACCTTTCCAGCTTGCACGGAAATCTGTTTGTTTCCCCCCCGTTTCACGTCGATCAAGTTCACCATCATCAATCACCCCATCCCCATCAACATCAAGTGCAAGTGAACGCAATGCAACGTCAAGAAGTTGTTTACATCGTGTTCTCATTTCATCAGCAACATCAAGTTGTAAGTTTTGTTCATAGATCATTGCAGCAGTGCAGTACATATGAGCAAGTTGAAACTGTTCGGGGTTGAACACTTCATCTTCAGTTGCATCATCTGCTAAAACAACATCACGAATCACAAGGATGATTTCATCCTGTGCTGCTTTGATTTGGGCTTTAAAATCACTTTGTCTTCTTGGGATCATATCAGCAAGGGGTGCAAAGAAATTAACAAGATCATCATGTGATAATCCAGTATCAAAAGGACGTGCAACCGATTTCAACAGCCCCTTTTCAACTTTCCTTTGGGTGTTCGATCCTAGATCTGCAATATAATCAACCTGGAAAGGATAGGTGTTTGCAGTTGTTAAAACTGCAATGGTGTTTGTAAGGATTACTGACCATAAAGAGAATTCTAGGGTTGCACTAGTTGATAAATCAATTTCACGGGGTAGGGGTTCAGCAAGGATTGCAGTTGTACCAACAACCCGAACAACTGTGACATTGTAAAATGTATCCCCATTTGTAATCAGAAAGGCCTTCATTTGATTTCTTTCAAGGCCTGTTCCCTGTGCATCAATTGTTAATGTTCTCCGATCACTTGCAATTGCAGATACTGTTGCACTTGTTCGGGATTGGGAAAAGTCATAAGAAATAGAATCAAGTAATAAAGTAGGGGTTCCATTGATGGGATAAGGTGCAATCCATTCAAAGGTATAGTTCTTATTTAAAACTGCTTTTCTCATTTTCGTTTTCCTCCTTTATTAGCATCTGCAATATCTGCAGCTGTTGCACGGTCTAATTTTGCAGCATCAACAAATGCATTTGTCACAGGTGACCATGAATGTCTGCAATTATATCCCCCCCCCGATGATTGAACAGATAACCCTTGCCCATTGTTCAATTTATCCATTTGCTCTTTACTTACTACTTTGTTGATCAGTGCATTGCAGAAGGGTCTTGTGATTCCATCACGCGGGCCTGTGTACAAGTATTGATCCATCCCAACAGCATCTGCTGCAATCATGTTAACCGACCTGCCAAATTGAGCAATCTTAGTTCGAACTTCAGTTTGTAAAGTTCCAGCACCCCTTTGAAGGGTTTGGGCAAGGTTTGACATTGCTTGATCTTTTGGGGTGTCTACAACAATTGAAAGAAGTGAATCTTTAACATTCTTTGCAACAGTAGGAACAACAACATCATCAAACACATTCTGCACAGTTAAAGTTTTTAAAGCCTGCAATTCATTATCAATGAACAAAGGCGTAAATGTAGGATCAACAGCTTGTATTGATCCAGTTATAGCATTGACAAGTAAATCCTGCTGTTCAATGAAATCATCCATTGATTCAGCAAAACCCCCTTGCAACACAAGGTCGATCAATTGTTCTTTCTCTAAAGAAAGCAAAACAGCAGGATCTGTTTGTTCAAGTAAACTATTAAGCTGTTTAATAAGCTTTTTGGATGATCTTGAATAAACAGTTCCAAATTGATCAGCTGTTTTCTTTTCTGCTTTTAATTCTTTGATCTTTGCACGGGTGATCTTTGCTAGCTGCTTAGGTTGTTCTTTTACTTGCTTCTGAAGATCACTGATTGCTTTTTCATCAGCATCAATCCTTTCAGCAAGTAAAACATGATCGTGATCATTTAAGCAGCAAAACATCAATCAAACCTTATAGACAATCAGATACTAGATAAGCAAATGAGGAATCAATCATCTTGAATTGATTTACTTGTTCAGCCCAAACATATCGACGAACTAAATCAAGGGAATCATATTGACCTGCAGTCATATCTTTGTATTCAAAATCAAGTGCTGCAACAGGCATTGCTTTAACGTTTCCTGATTTAGAAACAATTGCATCACTGCCTTTCATAATACCCATAAAGATAGAATCACCAGTCCAGATGTAACCCTCTGAAGAAGTTGCACCAGGAACAGCTGTTTCACGACGTGCAGCACCCACATAAACATTTGGGATCCCCAAAACGTTTTGAAGCACTTGAATCACAGCTTGATCATTAAGAAGTAGATTTCCACTTGCAATCCCTGCAGTTGAATCCCCGACATATCCTCTCATTTCAGGATTTCGGGCAAGTTCACGGAAAACTTCACGTCCTAAAATCAAAGTATCAGGGTTGATCCCATGTGAGTTTGCAAATACAAGATCTTTTACAATGTGAAGATCACTTAAAGGTTCTGCACCTGCTGCATTAAATTTAACGCCCTTCCCACCTGGAATTGCATTAGCGTTTGCTTTACTAGCAGCAGCATAATTTGCAGCAGTGAAAAGAAGATCAGCAGCACGTTTTTCTTTTGCAAGTTTCATTGTTCGGGCAACTTTACGAACAATACGTGCTTCTTCAGAACCTGGATATTGTGAATCCTCAATGTCTTCCATTGCAATCGAATCAGATGCTGAATAAATCTTTGCTTTGTAGGTTTGGCTTGATCGATCAAAGGAACCAATCATTGCACGGCTTGCACCAGGTGCACGTTCAAGATCAAGGTCGGGGGATCCCATAAAGTTTCGTGTGTTCTCTACTAATAAAGTTCCACTTCTTTCAGGGATGTTGACTTTTTCAAAAATTTTATCAGAAATCAATTGTGCATCACTTGGGATTGCTTCAATTGCAAGTGAGGTTAAGACCTGATCAACGGGATGTATATTACTGTAAGATGATGCCATTGTTTAAACTCCTTTAAGCTTTAACTACAGAAGGGCCTGTGAACAAAACAAGAAGTTGTTCACCCTGTGCTGCTGTTGATGTTTGATTGATGTTGGGAAGGATACGACAAACAGGATATTCACTTGAAGCTGCAGCAACGGCTTTAACTTCACCATTTGTTGTTCCTGTTAAAAGGGGTGTTGTATTAAAAGTCAATGCACCGCTTGCAATTACACGGGTTACACCAAATACAAACACATCAACAGTATCACCTGCATCACAAGCACG
>BCSF01000460.1_pt1 | contig 16090 bp, 22 predicted proteins | sample 1016431 | NCBI WGS metagenome assembly BCSF01 (sample SAMD00045685;SAMD00045686;SAMD00045687;SAMD00045688;SAMD00045689;SAMD00045690;SAMD00045691;SAMD00045692;SAMD00045684;SAMD00045690;SAMD00045691;SAMD00045692;SAMD00045684;SAMD00045685;SAMD00045686;SAMD00045687;SAMD00045688;SAMD00045689, study...
ATCCCTAACTGTCCAGTGATATTTCCAATCCATTACTTTCTCCCCCAGTTATCTCGCGCTTCCATTATTTGTTTCGATGCATCTGTCGCGCCCTTGGCAACGATCACATGATATCCTTCGCTCTCAAGGTATTCGATGATCTTCTTCTGATCGGGGGAAAGTCTCCCACCAGACTTACGCTTCATCTCAACCCAAATATCCCAGCTAGGAATGAACAGGTCAGGAATCCCAGCCACAACACCTTCAGCCTTCAGTTTCTTGCCAGCGCCTATTGATCGCTTGCCGCCCTTTGGAATGGCAACAATCAAAACCTTGGGAAACTTTGTGCGAAACCAATTTATAAATCCAACCTGTTCATCATGCTCAGAAGGATATGTCCTCGAAACCGAAATTAACGTCGATGACGTTTTCCTTCTTCTCACGTTTCTCATAATCAAACCTCACAATTCTTTCGTATTTGCCATCAGGCTTTATTTGAATGCGGCTGGGCTTTCTCCAGCTTTGGCATTCATCCATTGCTTCACTGGTAGTCTTTGCCTTCGCACCAAGCTGCCCCCTGCGCTGCATGTATTTGGTCGTGGCATAGCCACCATGATCAGGACAAAGCCACTCAGATATCTCTTTGAAAAAGCCATAGTGATACGTCACTCGAACACTGTCTGGCTTCCCTGCCTTCTGCCAGCGCCTGTACGTCACGTTTTCAACGTCAAACCATTCAGGCTTTACCTGTGTCGAAATCATCGCGCCATCGTAACTCTTGCTGGCATGGTTCAGTGTGGGTGGTGGGAAATCATGCCCACAGTCAGGACAAATCAAACAGGCAATAGCCAAATGCATCTGGCACTTCGGGCATGTCTTGATCGGCGCTTCGCCATCCCCATCGCCCCGATTGTCGCGCTCTGGCTTTACCTTATCGATAAATCCATGCCGCTCGACGTTCTGGCCGTAATCCAAAACCAGACAGTTTTCTTTGCCTTCATAGATCCGCGTACCGCGACCAATGATTTGAACATACAAACCTGTCGATTCCGTGGCTCGAACCAGCCCAATCAAATCAACATTCGGGGCATCGAAACCAGTGGTCAAAACATTCACGTTTACCAAGCATTGTGTTTGACCGTTCTTAAACCTTTCGATCTTCGATGCGCGATCCTTCTGGCTGTCTTCACCAGTCAAAACTTCAGCATAAATCATGTTATCGAAAAACGCATCTTGCAACATATTCGCATGGTCAATGCCACTGGCAAAGATTAACCAGCTTTTACGGTTGGCTCCCAGCGTAACAATTTCTTCAACAGTCTTACGCACCAACTCAGGATCAGACGCAGCAATAGCCAAATCACTCTCGACAAACTCACCACCTCGCTTCTTCACATTGGTCAGGTCGATCTGCTCCAAGCCACCCTTACTGATGACTGGGGCAAAGTATCCCTGATCCATAAGCATGGTAACAGGAATGTCATAAGCAATGCCATCAAAGATCGCACCTTCACCTTTGTGCAAGTATCCTGAACTCAAGCGGTATGGCGTGGCTGTCAGCCCAACAATCTTTACATCTGGATTGCACTGCTTCAGGTCATCGATAAACCGACCATAACGTGTGGTCGTTTTGGGTGGCAGCATGTGCGCCTCGTCAATGATCACCAAGTCTGGAGCTGGAACCATGTTAAAGGCTTGCTTATAGATGCTCTGAATGCCGCCAAACGTAATTGGCTTGGTCAGATCCTTTTCCTTTAAAGACGCGCTGTAGAAGCCAAACTCAGCCTCTGGGTACAGCTTCTTTAAACCTGACGCGCCTTGCTCCAGCAGCTCCTTAACGTGCGCCAAAACCAGAACCCTAGTGTTTGGAAAGCTCATGGCGTCTTGGATCATCTTGGCAATGATCGCCGTTTTGCCAGATCCAGTCGGCGCAACGATCAGTGGGTTTTCCCCCATCTTTTGCGCCCAGTAATTGTACAGCCCATCAATGGCATCTTTCTGATAATCACGAAGTTCGAAAGTCATTTTGCTTTATGCTCCTTAACCACTTTGTCCAAAAACATCTTCGCCTCTGTTTCAGCCAACTCTTCAATCGAAAATGCCTGATGAATGAAATACTCCCCGATATTCGCAATCGTGAGTTTGTTTATCATTCCCCAGTCTTCGATCTTTCCGCGAGATCCAAGGATGTTAAAAATCATCCATGCAACTTCTTCGGAGGTGATTTTATCTGGCAACTTATCGATAAATTCTTCCAAGGCGTCTTTCATCAAGTGTTCACGCATTCCCATCGCGCATCCTCCCTTCAAATATTTCACGACTGTTTCCATTGTTGCGGAAAGTCTCACCAGTATCCAAGTCTTCATATTCAACCCAGTCATCACCAGCGTCAGTCATTTCCAAATCCTTCGGCATGATCTGTGGGATGTACAAATGATCATCACAAGTGACGGCAGGCTTGCCCAAAGCGCAGATCCAAGTGCCATCCTTCTCTGGCGTCACATGGGCGCAAGTTCGGCAGCTCACTTCTGGAATCTTGCAGCCATGACAGATCGCCCAGTAGGGGCAAAACTTGCAGCGCCAATCACTGGCATCACCAGAAATTTTATCTGGAGGCAAAGTCGAAAAGACAATTTTCTCAGCCTTATCGATCAGACCCTTTGCCTCTTTCTTTTTCAGCTTGATCCGCTCTCCATACATTTCATCTGTATTTTTATTCACAGCAAAAAAGTAACAGCGATCCAGCCCAGCCAAAAGCATACCAATCTGGCACTGCGCCCAGTAAATAGGCTTCGACTTTTCAACGCCCATGTTTCTGGTGGCCTTGAAATTCTTATCGTTCATCGTTTTGAACTCAAGCGTATGGGGCTTTTTGCTTTCCTTAAAACCTTCCCCAACGCCATCCAGCGACAAGGCAAAGTGACCACCGCAAGCCTCAAACCTGACTTGCTTGCCAGTATCGGGATCTCGCTCCCAAACCGTCACGCCAACCGCACGAAGGTTCGACACAATGCGATCTTCTTCACGATCACCAGTCTCAAACAAACGCAAAAGACGCCCCTCGAAAAGAGGCGTCCACGCATGTCTGAACTGATACCAAAGCGCACGGCTGCATTCATTGCCGATTTGACTGCCGCCAAGGTGAGGTCGATGCTCATTCTTTCGCTTGGCTTGGTAGTGTTTATAAATGTCCTGAATAGTTTCAGGCGTTGCATATGCTTCAAGATCCATCAGGAAATCACTCCAATCAAAGCTAGGAAAATCACGACACCAGTGTGAACAACGATGTACTCAAGCATCATCCTTCACCCAGTTGTAATTGTACTTTTGAAAAACCTGATCCAGAATTTCGATGATGTCATCTGATGGCTTTTCATAGGCAACCTTCGATTTGTCCTTGTGATCGAAGTAATGCTTCAGGCTAATTTTGTGTGGTTTCATCTCACTCTCCTTCTGTTCATGTAATGGGGCGACACGCGCCCCATCCCAAAAACTGAACTCAGCGTTTCCAAGGTGGCGTTGCCGCACCATTCGCAGCCACAGGCTCTGCGGCCACAGCCACAGAAGCTGGAGATCCTGACGCAGCGTCATATCCCTTCACGTCATTCGACGCATCGTAGCCGTTTTCTGCTGGCCGCACGGCAACTTTCACCATCAATGGTTTGTCGCGCAGCTCGCTGCTGTGCTTTGGATTTGGCACATCGATTGATCGACAGATCGATGCCAAAGCGCGTTGAGCAATCTCAACAGCAGTCTGGTTTGGATTGTTCAGGTTTAGACGATCAAAGATTCGACGCCCCTGATATTGCCCCTCAAGCACCTCAATGGTCAGTTGCAAGTATGATCCTGTCATTGCCTTGGTCTGACGTTCCTCAGTGTCAATGATCGCACACTTGTACCAATCTGCTGGCAGTGGATCAAAAGAAGTTGAAGGTTCGATATTCATCGCGTTAAAGCCGTTTAAGTCCATTTGAGTAAGCTCCTACTCTGCTAAAAATTGTTGAAAAGGATTGCCGCCATCGAAGGTAAACGGCAGTGGTTCAGTGATGTTGAACCGATTTTTGGTAACGCTCGACGCCTGTGGGAAGCACAGGATCTCACGTTCCCCAGTTGAGATGGCGCGTTTTTTCTCACCATCGCCTCTGGTAAATGTCTTCAGTCGGATAAGCCCAACTAGATCGACATTATCAGTGTAGTGCGGAATTGCCTTCTTATGCATCCGCACAGTGTATCGGGCAAATGGGTCCATGTCTGGCAGATCCAATGTCTCAGTATCTGCGTGACCAATGAAGACCACATTCATGCCATTGTCATAGGCCAGCGCACCAGCCCATTCGCGCATCTGGCGATGCTTCTCAGCGGCTGTGCTGTACCCAGCGCCGTAGCCACCACCAGCTTGATTGATCGACTTCGCCTTTGGATCGGCAGCAACAATCTCGCTTTCGATCATCGTGGCCAATTGCGTAATGCTGTCAATGACCAGCGTCTTGAAGTCATGCTTTTCTGTGGCCAGCGCCTCAATCGCGCCAAGCACATCGTCGCTTGAATTTGCAATCGGAAACAAGCTGACTTCATCATTCCCCTGCAAGCTGGCCGTGCCATCTTCAGTACGCACGAACACAGGTTTCGGGAACATTGCAGCAAGGGTAGTTTTACCCATGCCGCCTTCGCCAAACAGTGTAGCAATTATAGGTCGCTGTCCTGTTGGTTTTGATAGTGATTTTAAATTAATGGCCATTTATGACACCTCTACTTCCACGCCAATTTTGCCTTGTTTGGTTTCACATCCCTTTGCAACTTTCCCACACAACACATGTTCCTTTTCATCCAGATAACGACAGCCAACAGCATCAGCAGAAATGCTGTGCTTAACTGGGTGCATATGCTCTGGGATTTTGTCTTTGACTTTATCCCACTGAACAGCATCAACCTTGCGCGTGACAGGCTGCGTCAACGAAATTTTGTGCTGATCTAATAGGTGGGATATTGTGCCTTCATCTTTGGCGTCCAACGCCTTGGTGATTTGGGCTTCTATCGCATGGCGCTTTGCGATTATTTCTTTTTCTTGCGCCTTTAATTGTAGCCATTCGGCGGCTAAACCGTCTACATTGCTCATGGCAATTCCTTTCACTTTTTCTTTCTCTACAAAAATCGGTTTACAGAAAAACTTTTAGGCTGTAAAGATCTTTTTGCAGATTATGCAAATATGAAACAAAATGGAGAAAAAAATGACAAACCTTATACCAATCGATGACATACGAAATGCCTTACAAGACAGGCGTTTAACAGTGGTTGCAGAGAAGTGTGGGCTGTCTCACCCAACGGTCAAAGCAATCGCGTCTGGCAACGAAAAAATCAGCCTGAACACATGGAAAAAACTCAGCGACTACCTGAGTGATTCGCAATGAAGATAGAAGAATACTGTTCAAGACTGGGCTGGTATTTGGTCACAATCCCAGCAGGATCGAAGGGGCCGACAAAGTTTGGCTGGCAGCAGCCAGAAAAGGCATTGTCAGATCCAGCTATTGCGCGTGACTATTATGAAAGAAACTCAACACATAATGTTGGGCTGTTGCATGGCGCGTCAGGAACGTGCGCCGTCGATATCGATAATGTCGAAAACACAAAGATTATCTTCGAAGAGTTGGGCATCAACTTTTCTGATCTAATGAACTCCGCGCCACAAATTATCGGACGCGAAAACAGGGGCAAGCTCATCTTTAAAGCGCCACCTGATTTGGTCACGCATAAAATTTCATGGCCAAGCAAGTGCGGTGATCCGCGCAAAACCGAAGTGGTCTTTGAGCTGCGAGCTGGTTCAGTGCAGGACGTTCTGCCACCATCGATCCATCCAGATACTGGCCGTCCATATGAGTGGGCTGGGATGCCAATCTGGGATGGGCTACCAGAATTACCAACGCAGCTTCTAACACTATGGAAAGAGTGGGATCGCTTTAGGCCACAGCTTATGGAAATGTGTCCTTGGAAAAAGAAGGCAGAGTTCCAGCCAACCAGAAAGCCCAGACCAAAAACTGACAGCACTTCAGTGATCGATGCCTATAATGAGGCGCACGATATGCACACACTATTAGTGCAGTACGGCTACAAGCCAACATCGCGCAACAGATAACTCTCACCAAACTCTTCATCTGGATTGGCTGGGGTTAAACTCTTCGATGATGGCCGCGCCTATAGCCACCATGCATCAGATCCATTTGACAGCGCACACAGCTTCGATGCCTTCGAAGTGTTCTTGCAGTACGAACATCAGGGCAATGTCAGCAAGGCAGTTAAAGATGCGGCACAGCTTTTGAATGTGACGCAAGATCCAGATTATGAATATGACAAGGAGGCCATCGAACATGGCGCAAAGGTTGCCGCGCAAATTTTATCCAAGCCCAAGAAAGAAGAGCAGGGGCCATTGGATGGTCTGCCAGAAAATCTGCTCAGTGTACCGGGCATCCTACAAGATGTGGTCAACTATTACACGGTCACGGCAATCAAACCACAGCCACAATTCGCAGTCCAAGCGGCATTAGCATTTGGCTCTGTGGTCATGGGGCGCAGATGGGTGACGGATCAACGCAACTTTTCCAGCCTATACTTTCTGAACATTGGCGAGACAGGATCTGGCAAGGAGCATTCCAAGACTGTCTTAGAGGAGTTGCTCGAACAGGCTGGTCTGGATGAACTGATCGGTCCAGCAGGCTACACGTCAGCGGCTGGGGTTATCTCAACTCTGACCAAAAAGCCCACCCATGTTTCTGTGGTCGATGAACTTGGACGCCAGCTCAAGTCAGCAGCAGCTCGCGGTATGCAGCACAAGGCAGACGCATTGACCACCATCATGGAATGCTTTGGTCGCCAAGACGGTACGCTCCGACAGCAAGGCTACGCCACCAATACCATGAAGTCTTCTGAGGCTGAGAAACTGGAGAAGGTAGTCAAGCGTCCAAGCCTGACATTGGTAGGAATGTCCACACCATCAGAGTTTCTGCAAGCTATCGGGGGCGGTGATGTTGCGTCTGGTTTGCTAAACCGATTCATCATTGTGCGTTCTGGTATCGGGGTCCAGATGTCTCAGAAGAAACGAAGATCCACAATCTCAGAGCGTTTGACTGCTTGGTCAAAGGAACATGCCAAGGCACAGGAAGGCGATCTGGACACAGGCAATGCACATGATTTGCCGCCACATCCAATCGAAGTGCCGTTTACTCCAGAGGCTGAAGACATGCTGCGCGATTATGAGGCGCGTCTGGTCGATGCCATTAAAAAGGAAAATGGCTCTGGTCTTGAGGATATGTACAATCGATCACGCGAAGTGGCGATGCGCCTGTCGCTGATCATTGCCAGATCAATGGACCAAGATGAAATCGGGATCGATGCAATGCAATGGTCAATCGATTATGTCCATTACTACGCCAAGCAAGCAATTGAGATGTTCAGGGCAAACATGGCCGAAGGTCCATTTCAGGCAACATGCAAGCAAGTGTTCGATAAGATCGAAAGGTCGGGCCTCCAAGGTATTACTGCCTCGCAAATATCACGCACGGTTTCTGCATTCGCAAACATGGAGCCAAAGCGCCGTCAGGATGTTCTCGAAACTCTGATAGAAGATCGCGGCATTCAAAGCAGACAAACAAACGCTGGGCAGAGGGGCAAGCCAAGGCTCGCATACTTCGCACCACCACCACATTAAGAGGAGAGAAAATGAAATCATCAGTTATCATCGGGGGAAAGTCGCCCAAAAATAATCGCAACGCTGCCGACTTCTATGCCACCCCACCAGAATGCACCATCGCGCTTCTCAATAGATTTGAGTGGCTGTTTAGGGGTAGGCGCATCTGGGAGCCAGCTTGCGGCGATGGGGCGATCTCAAAAGTCTTGGAGCTGCGTGGCTTCAGAGTTGTATCTTCGGATCTTTATGATCGGGGATATGGCGAAAGCAACATGAACTTTCTGAACGCAGAATGCGCCTGTGATGCCATCATTACCAATCCACCATTCAGACTGGCATCCAACTTTATTGAGCGATCAGCCGAAAAGAAAGTGCCGTTTGCAATGCTTACCAAGTCAACATTTTGGCACGCTGAAAAGCGCAGACGGCTGTTCATCTGTCACTTATAAATGGCAGTGATGGCCATGACGTGGAGGCCAGCCATGTCTCCTGAGAGGGGCAAGAGCTCCACTATGGATTTCATCTGGACAGTCTGGTCATCCAAGCCAAACAAAGAAACCAAATATATTGTGGAGCGCAGACCATGAACGAAATGCCTGCGTACATGGTTAGGGAGCTGGAGGCACTGGGTGTGGTGAATAAAAAGAGGGCCACCCCAGAGCCAGCTCCTGACAGCCAATACACCTATAGAAAGCCACAGTTCGATGAGAACGGTGAGCCAGATTTTTAATTGCAGTATTTATTGCATTCGTAAATAGGGGGGTTTTTAGTATGAAAAACAATGGCTTAGTATTTAATGTATTTATTGCAATAATGCAGTCTATTATTAGTACCTACAGATCCCCCCATGTATCCCCCAGAGAGGGGGTAGGAAGGGTAGTAAGTAATAATACAATAAATAATATATATATATATATTTACTATAAGAATAAGGGGTTTGGGCTGGGTGAATTATTGCAGTCTGGGCCACTGCAATTATTCTGCATTAAATGCAATTAATTTTATCTGGAACACTTGTAATGTATGACAAGTGACATATATTAATAGTGTAAGAGAGAGAAAGGAAATCGAAATGAAATCACAAATCGCACTTGAGTTTATCAACAAGCATATCGCAGACGGCAAAACCATCTTGATCCGCACATACACTCGCATCACCAAGATCACTCCAAAGACTGTCAAAAACTTCGAAGAAGCAAATCACCCATTGTTCAAAATGAACAGCGCAAACGAATTGCTCATGGCCGAAGGCAAGCGTTACGTCTGCATCGCAACTCCCGACATGATGATGGTCGGCGTGTCAGCTCAAAATTAATTTACTTTGACTGCTTGCAATCTATGCCAGATGGCTTATATGTCAGTTATAGAGAGAGAGGAAAACACATGTCTATACGCAGAATGAAATACACCAAAAACGGATTCGATATCATCTGTCGCGTCCACGGATCTGGAACCGAATACGCCTACGCAGATATCCTGTATAAAAAATATGGCGAAGATCATTACACCTATATTGGTCTGATCTACTACACAACCACAGCTCCATGTGGAACATCACGCGATACCCCAACTTGGCATCACGTCAAAGGCGAAAGCCCAATAATGAAAACCAAATGGCACGAAGCTGCCATCAAACTATACGATGCCTTCTGCAAAAAGGAGGCAGCGTAATGTTTAACTCCAATGATAAAATCATCATCCGCGATCCCAACAATTTCTATTGTGGGAAAAAAGCCAAAGTAGTCTGCTCAACAGACTGGCCACAGGTTTGGAATGTTAGAGTGGAAAACGTCTACATCGCCATCAATGAAAAATATATGGAGGCAGCATGATCGAATACTTCACAGCTCTCGTCATCGCATACAATCTGCAAGGCGAACAAATCAAAACAGTCGCTTGGTTCAAAAGCCAAAACCATTGCCAAACAGTGATGAACGAAAATCTCGCGCAGCCACTATACGATCACCTCTATGATCTCTACGGCAATGACATCTCAATGCAATGTATCGTAAGCAAACAAGCATCAAAATTAATCAGGCCAAAACTAAGGCCAGAAAAATGACAGAACCAAATTACGATACAGTCTCCCAATGCCCAAACTGCAAAACAAAAATGGCAGCAGTAGACTCAAGACAACATTCAACGTATGGCTTTCAAACAATCAAACGCAGACGGAAATGTTTGACGTGTGACTTTAGAGCCAGCACAGTCGAAGTGCCAATCGATCTGGCAAAAGATATATTCAGTGAGGAATGAAATGCAAAAAATAACCACACTCCAAAAACAAATCAAAGAGTTCCAAAATGTTGTGGACAACTCTCAAACATCAATCAATCACATGATTGTCTTCGCAGCCATATGCCAAGAGCAGCCAACAACAAGCAATGATCTGCACAAAAAGCTAGGCTTCCAACAGTCAACAACAAACAGACTGCTGCACTCCCTCGCAGATCACGGCAGAGGAAACGTCGAAGGCGCTGACGTAATCGAAATAAAAATGATGCCAGAAGACAGACGCCATAGAGAAATCAAGTTAACCGACAAAGGTAAAAAGCTAATGACCAAAATGTTTGGAGCAAAAAAATGATCGTTAAATCTTGGAAGTTCACAGGCTTCAAAGCAACATTCCCAGAATGGGTGCAAGAAAATACCAGCAAAAGAAAAGGATCTGAAAAACTCTGGGTACACACCCAAGCAGGAGAAGCACCAGCCGAAGAAGGCGACTACATCGCTATCGATCTGAAAGGCCACGTCCATATCTTCGATAAAAAGCCAGACGGTATCGCAAAAGAAATCATAGCTGGATGCGCCTTCGCAATCCTAGTCATAGCCGTATTGGTGTTTATGCTCGCATGGTAAATAAACAATTCGTAAAACTCTGCTATGACCAATACCAAATGAACCACCAAGGTTATCATGGCTTCCAACACTGGGCGCGTGTGTTCCAAAATGGCAGACACATTGCCCACCAAGAAAATGCCAACACAAAAGTTGTCGATCTCTTCGCACTCCTGCACGATACACAGCGCAGAAACGAAAACAGAGATCCACAGCACGGCTATCGTGCAGCAAAATACGCACACTCAATCAGAGGCAAATGGTTCGATCTATCCAATAAAGAAATGCGCCTCCTTGATGAAGCACTCACATATCATTCAGATGGATACACAGACGCAGACATCACAGTGCAAACATGCTGGGATGCAGATCGCCTCGACCTTGGCCGCGTAGGTATCCAACCGTCAGCAAAAAAACTCTGTACCCAAACAGCCAAAAACGCTATCAATAATTACTGCTCAATAGGTTCACGCCTGTGTCCTGTTTGACGCCTCATAACTGGCCCACTTCGGTGGGCCTTTCTTTTTTTGAACTTCTAAACTAAATTCAAAAGTGGAAAGGTATTCACATGGCAAAGAAAAAATCAAAGAACCCTGTCGGAAGACCAAAGTTCGAAATCAATGAAGAAGTGCTGCAACGCGCAGAAAGACTAATGGCGCAAGGCTTAACAAAAGAACAATGCGCCAGAGCATTGGGCGTTTCAGTCTCTACCTTCCAGCTTTATCAGGCAGAAAATTCGGAATTTTCGGAAGCCATAAAAAGGGGCGAGGCGCTGGGCATCGAAGAAGTAACCAACGCACTCTTCGAAAATGCAACGCTGGAACGCGATAACACAGCCATCATCTTCTATCTGAAGAACCGCGCTGGCTGGGTCGATAAGCAAGAGCATAAAGTAGAAACAGAAAACAAAGTCACCCTCGACCTAACAAGGATTGGTGTTAATGAACTCGCAGCAATTGAACGCGCTTTTGAGCAATCTCACTCTGGAGCAAGTCAGAGCGGAGAAATACCGCAGATCATTGAGGGAGTTTACGAAGAGCGCATGGCCGACGATTGAACCGGGCGTAGACTTCCAAAACAATTGGCACGTTGATGCAATCAGCGATCACCTCCAAGCAGTGGTCGAAGGCGACATCAAGCGCCTGATCATAAACGTGCCGCCACGCCACATGAAATCCATCAGCGTGGCCGTTGCGCTGCCAGCATGGACGTGGACACACCAACCCCACAAGAAGTTTCTGTACGCCTCCTATGCCTCTTCCCTGTCCATCAGAGACAGCACCAAGTGTCGCCGCCTGATCGATAGCCCGTGGTACAAGCGCCACTTCGCAGACCAGTTTGTGCTGACTGGAGATCAAAACCAGAAGCAAAGATTCGAAAACGATAAGACAGGATATCGCATAGCCACGTCAGTCGGGGGCGCTCTGACTGGTGACGGTGGTGACATCATCTGCATCGATGATCCGCACAACGTAGTGGACAGCGACAGCGCCAAAGTGCGCGAAGGTGTTCTTGAATGGTGGGATCAGGCAATGCAAACGCGGCTTAACGATCCGCGCACTGGCGCATTTATCATCATCATGCAGCGCGTCCATGAACAGGATCTCACAGGCCACATTCTGGCCAATGAGCTGGGCGAAGAGTGGGATCATCTGTGCCTGCCAGCCCGATACGAAATCGGCCACCCAACGCCTACGCGCTCTTCTTTGGGCTTCACAGACCCCAGAACAGCCGAAGGTGAGCTGCTTTGGCCAGAAAGAATTGGCGAAAAAACTCTAACAACTTTGGAGCGCAGCCTTGGATCTTACGCAGCAGCAGGCCAGCTACAGCAGCGACCATCGCCAAAAGGTGGTGGGATTCTGAAGGCAAGCTGGTGGGTTCCTTGGGAAAAGGAGGAAATGCCTGACATCGAATATGTGCTGCAATCATACGATACCGCATTCGAGGCCAAGGAAAGCTCCAGCTTTAGCGCCAGAACCACTTGGGGCGTGTTTACCTACAAAGGCGCAACATGCGCCATTGTGCTGGAGGCATGGTGGGATAAGGTCAGCTACCCTGACCTTCGGCGCTTGGCGCAGGAGGCTTATGAAGAGTGGGAGCCAGACGCCTGGCTGATCGAACAACAGGCGTCAGGCAAGTCGCTGCTACAAGATTTACCAAGCCTGGCGTCCCCGTTTGGGCCAACGCTCCAGACCGTGACAAAGAAGCTCGCGCCCATGCCAGCTCCGCTCTTCTGGAGGATGGAAGGATTTTCTTCCCTTCCAGCCGAAAATGGGCTAAAGATTTAATTGATATATGCGCGGCCTTCCCTGCTCACCCCAACGATGACATCGTTGACACATGCACACAGGCATGGTTACGGCTCCGCAAAGGATGGTTTGTTGGGCATAGTGAAGACCCAGATGATGACGATTTTGTAGAAACGAAAAGGATGACGCTCTATGGCTGAACCAGAAAACATTATCCCATTTGCCGAAGGCGCTCCACCCGACGATCTCATGGTCGAGACACTTCCAGATGGTGATGTTCTTATTGGCGATCCAGAGTTGGACATGATGGAGGAACTCGAAGGGGCAGAGTTCGATCAAAACCTTGCAGAAACCATTGATGAACGCGAGCTTGGCCGAAAGGCGCAGGAGCTTATTGGCTTTTTCGAAAACGATAAAGAAGCCAGATCCGAATGGGAACATAGATACAAGCAAGGATTAAAAACCCTAGATCCAGACGGTGGCCTTGACGAAAGCGAAGATGAACGCGCAACTCGCGGTCTGTCTATCGTAATCCACCCAATGATCGCAGAAGCAGCAACCCAGTTTAATGCTCGCGCCATTGCGGAGCTGTACCCATCAGGAGGTCCAGTTAAGTCAATTATCATTGGCGATCCAGATGAGCAAATGGAAGAGCAAGCTCGCAGGGTGCGTGACTTTATGAATTATCAGATCACACAGGAAATGCCTGAGTATTTCCCTGATCTGGATCAAATGCTGTTTCACCTTCCATTGATCGGCCATACCTTCAAAAAGGTTTGGTGGGATGCCAACATGGATCGGCAGTGCAGCCAGTTCGTAAAGGCAGAAGACTTTGTGGTCGCTCCAGAAAGTAAGGATCTTTACACATCACCGCGATACACGCACGTCATTCGGATGCCAAAGAATGACTTCAATCGCTACGTTCAAAACGGTTATTATCTGCCAACCGCCTACATTGGCGAAAGCATAGATCCTGTTGATGACGTGATCGGAGAGATCGAAGGCGTTGATGAATACAGCGATAATAGCCAAGACGATGTAATGACGCTGCTCGAAATGCACGTCTATGATCTGTTTGAAGGCATCGATGGTCAAGAAATGGACAGCGATGAGGCAGACGAAAACGCTGTTGCAATTCCATATGTGATCACAATCGATTATGAAAACCAGCGCGTTGTCAGCATTCGACGCAACTGGAAGCAAGATGACGAATCCAAAAAGCGCCGTGACTGGTTTGTGAGCTACAAGTTCCTACCCGGTTTGGGCTTTTATGGCTTTGGCCTGTACCACATGATCGGCGGCTTGGGTAAAGCAGCGACTGGATCTCTTCGCGCTCTGCTCGACAGTGCAGCATTCGCCAACATGCAAGGTGGATTTAAGCTGCGTGGCCGCGTTAATGGCGGCGATATGCAAATCAGCCCCGGAGAGTTTGTGGATCTCGACAGCACAGTTGATGACGTAAACAAGGCAATCATGCCATTGCCATTCAAGGAACCAAGCAGTTCCCTGTTCAGTTTGCTAGGTTACATTGTTGAGGCTGGCCAGCGTTTTGCAAGTACGGCTGATCTCAATGTTGGTGACGTTAATCCAAACGCTCCAGTTGGATCGACGGTTGCCCTAATTGAACAGGGGTCAAAAGCGTTTAGCGCAATTCACAAGCGGTTGCATTATGCACAAGGGCAAGAGTTCAAGCTACTTGCCAACTTGAACGCAGAGAATTTGCCTGATGAGTTTAGCTTTGCCCAAGCTGGTGCAGCGGAAATCATCTATCGCTCTGACTTTGATAGTCGCATTGACATCGTACCAGTTAGCGATCCAAACATTTTCTCAACAGCCCAGCGCATTGCACAGGCACAAGCTGTTTTGGAAATGGCGCGATCAGCTCCACAGCTCCATGATTTGTACGAAGCATACAAGCGGATGTATGAAGCCATTCGGATTCCGAATATTGATGAGATCCTGAAGAAGCCTGAAGAAGCGGTTCAGATGGACCCAATCGATGAGAACATGAGCGTGATGTATGGCAAGCCAATCCGCGCCTTTCCAGAGCAAGACCATGAAGCGCACATTGCGGTTCACATGCAGTTCCTGCAAGATCCATCTTTGGCTGGCAATCCCGGCGCCAAACAAATGCAGCCTGTGTTGATCGCGCATATCGCAGAGCATATTGCGCTGCTTTACCGTCAGCGCATGGAAGCAGGCATCAACATACCATTGCCGCCACTGCCAGACTTCAAAGAGTTGAAGGTCAAATTCAACAATGTAGATCCAGAGCAAGATCGCCTAATCAGCCAACGTGCAGCGCAAGTTGTGGCGGCATCACCTCAGATGAAGCAGATCGAAGCATTGCGCGGCATGGGTCAAAAAGGTGGTCAGCAAGGAAATCCTTTGCAGTATGCACAGGAATTGGCCAAGCTGGAGACAGAAGCTCTGAAGGCGAGAACGCAAGCGCAGATCGAAGCGGATCAGGCAAAGGCGCAATCGAACATTCAGATCAAGCAAGCCGAAGCGCGGCAGGATATGGAGATCGAAATGGCCAAGGCGCAAGCCGATATGCAGGCCAAGATCACAAAGTTGGAGGCAGAGTTGCAGCTTGAGAGAGAAAAGAACGCAGCTAAAATACAGATGGAGGCCATGAAAAATAATGTACCCCCCACAGTATAGACTTCCTCCAATAAATCCTGCTGCGTTTGGCGGGTTACCAGCGCAACAGGGTCCAAGAAGTGGCCCTCCTATGCCTCCTCCCATGCAGGGGGGGCCACAAGGTCAGCCTCCTATGGACATGAATAAATATCTTTTGAATAAGGTCGAAGAGATCCGCAAGCGAATGGGCGCTGGGGATTTGGGTGGATTGTCAGCAATTGCAGATGCAATGCCAGATCCACAAATGAATGTAAGGGCGCAGCCTGCGCCACAACAACCGCCACGTCCACAACCACAGCCAATGAGGGCGTGATGGCTGGAACAACATACCGCGCAGCAAAAATCGAAGATTTGTCAGAATTAGGAGATTTAATTGAGCGGATGCATTCGGAAACAGTTTGGGGAAATGATCCTGATTTTGCTTATGACAAAATAAAGATGATGCGAACTATGCATGGTTTTGTGGTTAATCAGCCAGAAACTATAGCAGACGTTTCTGTGGTTGATGGCCGTATTGTGGGATTAATTCTTGGAGAGTATGCAACAATGATTTTTAACGATACTCGCCAAGCTAGAGAAAAACTGATATATGTCGATAAATCTTTTCGTGGCACTATGATGGGGCCGCGTTTGATGAAGAGATTTATTCGTTGGGCGCCCACAGTAAATGCGCGGGAAATTGTTGGGGGCGCTAATGCAGGGG
>BCSF01000461.1_pt1 | contig 16087 bp, 21 predicted proteins | sample 1016431 | NCBI WGS metagenome assembly BCSF01 (sample SAMD00045685;SAMD00045686;SAMD00045687;SAMD00045688;SAMD00045689;SAMD00045690;SAMD00045691;SAMD00045692;SAMD00045684;SAMD00045690;SAMD00045691;SAMD00045692;SAMD00045684;SAMD00045685;SAMD00045686;SAMD00045687;SAMD00045688;SAMD00045689, study...
CTCTTGGGATGTTTGAGCTGGCGAAACAATGCGCCGATAGAGTGGCTCTTGAGAACCCCGTTGGAGTCCTTCCGATCAAGGCCAGCCAATACGTCCAACCATACGAGTACGGACACCCAGAAAGCAAGAAAACCGGACTATGGCTACACAACTTGCCGTGTCTCAACCCAACCGACGAGATACCAAAACCTGAATGCGGACATTGGGACAACCAGACCCCATCAGGTCAAAACAAGCTGGGCCCATCACCGGATCGTTGGAAAATTCGCAGCAAGACCTATCCAGGAATAGCGCAGGCAATGGTTCAACAATGGGGCGCTTATGATCGGCCCTAGACACCCCCAATCTACACGACCAATGAAACGAGGGAGGCCGTTGACTAGCGGGAATTGTGCTACACGGGCGGAGCTGGAGTCAGAGATTGCCAAGCGTCGAGCATTAGGTTGGAACATTAACCGGATAGCTGTGCGCTTTGAGCTGAACTGGCGAACTGCTAGAGATCTGATTCAAAAACTGGAGAGCAACACATGAAACCAAGCCGTAACGATATCTTGCAAGCGTGGCTCACGTTACAGAAAGTGCGCGAGACTTACAGTCAAGACCGACTGGATGAAAGCGACAAAATGATGATACTCGATATCATGAAATTACTTGATGAACTACAACAAGAGGAAGCGAGACGATGAAAGACAAACTATTGATACCAAACTTCACAGGCTTTGCAATGTTGGGTGCGTTTTCTGCTGGCTTTATCCTTGGAGCAATGTTGTTGTAATTACCAAGACGGCTTCTTTGGGTCATCCTTTGGGGCCGTCTCTCTCTCAATCAGTATCTCGATGTAGTGCGCCGCCTTCCTGAGATCATCCACCCCACCTTTATCACGCCACCTAGATATATACTTCACCACTGCATGTTCACAAATACCTAAGTCGTTAGCCAGTGCATACTCTAACGGCTGAATCATCATCGTTTTATAGTGGTTTCCTGCTATTTGTCGATCAAGTGCTGTCATATCAACTCCTGAATGTTCGCTTTCAATCTCCCCGGTTCGCCATACGATGCGTGGAGGATTACGCAAGTCATACTCCGAGAACTGGCATAACCAGAGCCAGCGTGCCAAGCGTCTGCGGGTGCTAGGATGTTCCAGGACTCGAACAATGCGCCGCCATATTCCTCCTGATTCTTGTGGTGGATGTGACCTGTCCACACGTAGGTGTGATCGGATTCTCCCCATTCTTTCCTCAAATTACTAACAATTGATCCATGAAGGTTGGACATTTTAATCCGATCTCCGTGGTGCGTCACAATCAAATTCTTGCCCCATTGCCACCAAACAAACTTGCTTGCATTATCAAATACCTTAACCCTTGGATCTTCCTCAAAGTACAAGCGCATAACCTCATTGAGCCACAGTGCAGCATCTGGGTCATGATTCCCTCGGACGTTCACAATCCACACTTGATTATGCTTCTCAAGCATCCGTAAAACGGTACGCTTTATCACGTTGCTGGCTGCGCGAATGGTCTTTGAGTATCTGCCGTCCGAATCTAGTAGATTCTTTGAGCTAGGGGTTGAGCTGGTGCTGTCGTTTACGTGCATGAAGTCGCCAAGATTAACCAGCACACCAACCTCTCCCGCTGGCGCAGACCCAACCAGCCGATCTATTGCGTTCTCTAAAAGCGTTTGGCTAATTTTAACATCGTAGTCGTCGCCCATCGTCTCAGAGTGGTGAGCAAGCATCCCAAGGTGATGATCCCCAATAATGTAGCTAACCATAAGATCGTCATCAGTGCTTGTAGGCGCGTCTGTGGGGGCATGTATTCCGGTGACTTCATCTTTAAATCCATCAACAAATTCGGCTATAAGTTCTTCTAATTTCTCTCGATCTGGCTCTTGAATGTGCCATTGCAGCACAATCTCGTTGTCCATGTTGTAAGCAGTTGAGACCCGCTTGGTCGTAAAGCCTGGAGCCACTTGCCTGTTTAAGTTGTAATCGGGTGCAAATCCCTTGCGGCTTGCTCTCTTGTGTATTTTCCCCACAACCTCAGATATTCTTCTAGGCTCTTTGCCCAGTTGATGCGCGATATCGGTCTGAGACATCCCGCTGATGTGCATCTCAATTACTTGCCGCTGGTAATCGGTATTACAATACTCTAAGTGCTCAGAAACACTCTTAATCGCCATCTTCTTCTACCCATGTCATGTGGGCGAAAACATTAGAAGCCATTTGTAAGCGTCCAATAATGCTCGCAATAGAGTCAGGGTCTGTGGAGAATGTTCCAGGCATATCAAGCTCAAAACCGTCTTGATGCTCGGTTACTATAACTGCTCCGCTAATGTCTCCAGATTCACAAGCCTTTAGGAGATCACGCAATGTGGCGCGAACCTCTTCAGCGTTACGATCTAAGATTGAGACTTCGCCCATTCCTTGTTTTTCGCCTGATAAATCGACAAAAGCTCCCGAAGCTCGTCGATTGTGTATTTCTTTGGATCGTGTGGCCCCTCCAGCCTCTCCACTTCCTCCAAGCCTATTTTGACAATTAAGTTTGGACGATATTCCACCAAATTACCACTTTTATAGTTATTGCAAACACTGCACTGCTTATGGGTGTTGTTCTCGTCAAATCTAAGGGCCGCTGAGTGACCGCCTACGCTCATGTAGTGCCCAGCGTGGTATTGGCCTTGGTGATGCCTCTGACAGCTTATGCAAGGGTCTTTGTGATCTCTCTGACGTATAAACTTGTTAAACTCGGTTTGAACCCTCTTAACCCAATACCCTCGGTCTTTTTCCCTCGCTTTTTTCTTCTCCTGCCTGATCGCTCGCTTATTTAGCCGAGCTGCCTCCGCTCTACCAAAGTCAACCAAGCACTCGACATTGTTACAGGTCTTCTGAAAGGTGCTAAATTCGGGGACAAAAGGTTGTAGGCAAATCTTACACTTCTTAGCCATACCGCTAACTCTCAATATCTCGGTGACTAAGGATAGATTATTTCTTGGGAATGTCCCAGATCTGAGGATCTGTTAGCTGAAACCCTAACCCGTCGAAATGCCGTTTCACCTCATCCAGAAAAGCCCCATGCTGGGCAATGTTCATTGCTGACGTAACGGGAAAGTCGAACGGTTCGACCATCAATTCTAGCTTTTGCTCGTAAGCCATTGGCCTAATGATTCGGTCGTACTTAGCTCGATACTCGGGGCTATCCCTGCGGAGAATGGGAACCCCAAAATGCAGCTTGCAATAAGCTCGATACTCCCATGCCTTTTGATCACCCTGAGCCTCTGCATCCCTGAACCATTGCCACTGAGTCCGATTCTGCGCCAATGACCTAGCCTTCGATGCTTTTTTGATAACTACGTCTATGGGATACTGTAGCTCTACCTGTTGCAGCATCGTCAGTAAGTTGTTTTTGTCTTCCTCACCATGCAAAACCATGTGTATCTCGGACGCTGACAACATACCCCCTAAGTTGCCATTACCTAGCGTTTTAATTTCCGCTAGACGCTGTTTTTGGCGCTCTACTGCCTTCTGTGATGCCTTCCTCATCTGAGCCTCGCAAACATTCTTTTAGTTTCAGCTATCTGCTCGTCGGTCACTTCGTAAAGAGACTTTTCGCCGGTGATGCAGACATCATGATGATACTGGGTGAACGTGAAAGATCGACAGACTCGGCAAACCGTGGTGTCTCGGCTTGGTCTATGGGCTGGCTCTAACTTAATCTCTTCAAGCATCTCTTTAAACTCGCCCAATGTAGGCGCAAACTTCTTGAACTTCTCGACGACTTGGATTGTTGCTCTGTGGATTAATGCCTGATCGTAGTGCTTCAGATATGACCACCACATCTTTTTGGTCGAAGCGATATCCTCGTCTGAAGTATCATTCAAGAACGATGGGTAATTCAGCCGCATTACTCCAAACAACTGGTTGATATGAGACTTGTCTAAGTCCTCACCAATCTGTGCTGGTTGCGATCTTCGTTGCTGAGTGACGGCGTTGCTGACGATTCTTCTGTTCATAGATTGTTTTCCATCCATTGCTATTTGCTTCCTCGAATAGTGTTTTTATGTCTTCTCCGTTCTTGGCGTAGTCCTCTGCTCGACTCGCCAATGTCGCTAATGCGCGAGCGGTATTGTTCGCCTTTAGCTTAACCCTTGTCTTTAGAAACTCATTCCAAAGTTGTCTATCTACCCCAAGCGCGGATACGCGCTGAAAGATTGCTTTTATCTTTTTCTTTTCTGTATCTGCTTCTGTATCTGTATCTGTATCTTGGGGCGTGACCTTAGCGTTTTGGTGACGTTTCGGTGACGTCACGTTTTTACTAAGTTTCTGTTTTTCCCGATATTTTCGTTGGCGTTCTTTGCTCGAATCTGATTTGTATTGACGCTCTTCCCACTTCAATACGTTCCAGTTTTTATCGATCAATTTAACGTCTGTAAGTCGCTTCCTAAGTTCATCTAAGGCGGGAAGTTGCAAGCCTAACTTGACCGCTAACGACCTGTTTATGAACTCTGGATCTGCGCTATCGAAAAGGCCCGACTGCTTGCAAGCTAGTAAGGCTATGAAGTGCCATCGATCTTCAAATGCAAGTAGCCGCATCTTGTGGTTATCGACGATATTCGTGTATACTCTAAACCAAGGTAAACCATCTGACATAACTGCTCCGTTTTGTTACTTGTTGCCTTGCTTCCTTCTCCGAAGAAGCCCCTTGGCCCCCTTAATTGGGGGCTTTTTTTCACCGCTCCCAAATGGTTTTGGTATTAACCGACTCTATGCGATCAATCTCAAAGTCATCATTGCAATGCACCCAAGTCTCTCGACAGTTCGCCCAGTACCAAACCTTCTGCCTGGAGCACCCCATAAGCCTAGCGATGTCACTAAATGACTTGCCAGATTCCTCGCAAAAAAATGTCAATTGCATTCTGTTCATAAATCCCTCCGTTCGTTCGGCCAAATTATAAGCACAGATTGATTGTCTCGTAAAGTCTTGACAAGAGTTTTTGTAAAATATATATTGAACGGGCATTAGCAAAACGGAGAAGGAAATGCAGTACAAAGTAGAAAGAGATGTAGCTATCCCAGAAAAAAAGACTCACGGCCACATACGGAATGATTGGTTAAAAGACATGGAAGTCGGCAGCTCAATAGTTGTAGATTTGCCTCAGAAGTCCATTAGAAGAAAAGAGGTCTCAAGAATCAAAAGTTTAATGAGGCATAGAAAGTGGAAGTCTATTCAACGCAATGTGTCTCACACTGCGGTTAGAATTTGGAGGACTGCATGAGCGTTTGGAAAACACTTAGCTCAATTGATGTTAATCAACATACTGAGCGTAAAGGGCAATTTACGTATCTCTCTTGGACTTGGGGTTGGGCTACTTTAATGGAGCACTATCCCGAATCGACCTATGAGTTCCTGCCGAACGAAGTCCATAACGACGAGTCTGTGACGGTTCACTGCAAAGTGACCGTTGAGGGCATCAGCCACACAATGTGGTTAGCAGTCATGGACAACAAAAACAGAGCTATCAAGAATCCATCTGCGACTGATATCGCTAATAACAAGATGCGGTGCTTGGTTAAGGCTTTGGCTATGTTTGGTCTAGGGCATTATATCTATGCTGGCGAATCTGTCCCAAAGATTAACCCATACGAGGAACTACACTTAGTAGTTAATCAGGGCGATCCTATGGATCTTTTATACCATCTTAATACGTTGGATGAGGATGAGATAACAGAGGCTTACAACGGCGCTCCGAAGGGTCAGAAGCAAGCCTTCAAGGATCAAGTTAGGACTATGGAGAGAGCTGCCCATGCAGAGATAGACGACATCGCCCAGCAGCTACGTGATTGCATGAGCAACGACGACAAAACTGGATTGGATGAAATCTGGGAGGATTGTACTCATTTAGTGCGAAAGTTAATTGGGGCTAGATTGTCACCAGCAGAACAGCATGCTTTTAAAGCAATACGGGCTGTTGGCGATACCCAAGCGCCAGAGCAAATTGAAAGTTATTCACAAAGGAACGGGGGATAAAATGCCTAAAGTAGGTTTAAATTTGAGTGTTGATGTAACAAAACTGGATAAGTCCAAGTTTTACGAAGGAAAGAACGGCGCTAAATATGCCAATCTAACCGTTTTTGTGGACTCTAGTCCCGATCAATACGGTCAAAACGGAGGGATTATTGAGCAGCAGACAAAAGAGGAACAGGACGCTGGCAATTCCAAGAACTATGTAGGTAATGCAAAGATCTTTTGGACGATGGACGCTGACAACTTTAGACAGCAATCCAAGCAGCAAGCACCCGCGCATCACCAGCCGCCAACGGATGATTTTGAAGATGACATCCCTTTTTAAGTCTAGTTGTGCGTTCTGCGGGGTTTCGGTAAGGAGAGACTTCAAGATCTGCTCTAAATGCAGACAACGAAGGCATCGAAGCCCGCAAGAGGCTCCATTGTCGATAAATGCGAACAAGTGGCTGCAAAAGCCGTGGGGTGATTATTCTAGGAATCGAACCTAGATACGACCGTGAGGGAAGGAGAGGGAGTCGTAGGCCCAGCCATAATCAATTTGGTAGGGCTTGCGAAACCCTTTTATTTATCCCTATGTACTGAGTTTTTCTTTTCGTATGACCTCATTGCTCCCAATCCTAGCATACCCATGAGGACGGGCATCATAGTTTCTAAGGAGACTAGAGGTATAACTATGTCTATACCGAATAAAGCCAAAACAAAGTTTGAGAATGGGATGGTAATAAAGTTGCCGAACATCCCCAGACCGCAAGTCCAGCCGATAAAGGGTCGCCATCCAGACACAAAAAGCGACTTATGAGCCGCTTCTACTTTGTTGACTTCTAGCTGACCTTTAGCAAGCTCCTGAGCGTGATTCTCGGCCATTGTAGCGACTTCATGCGCTAGTCTAGCTTTCTGATCCTTGTCTTCAATAAACTTGTCCAACAGGCCCGTAACAGGCCCGATTAACTTGTCTATCACTGCTTGGCTTTCCCAATATTAAGGGCGAAAATTTCCAGCACTTTGTATACCTTAGCAATAATGGTGTCGTCTTTCACTGTCGGGGTTACTGCACAAATGGCGCTACAAAGGGCGACTAGGGTTGTCGCTATTTCCAGATACTCCAGCATATTTATCTCCTATTTGACAAGACGTTACTATCTTGCCGTATCTTAGTTTTTCTGCTGCTACTTCACATTCTTCAAGGGTGTCAAATTCAATCCGATCAGGGCTTACCCAAGACCCGATTACAATAATTAGAATAAACTTCATTTACTTCTGTCTTATTTCCTCCGTTATTTATTTTTGCTGTTGAATAGCTCAAACAGCGTTCTAACTTTTTCTTTGATCTGCTCAATATCGCTGTGCATTTTCGCCAGTACAATAACAAGAGTCACAAAGCCAAATGCAATAGGCCAAATCGCTGCGAGTGCGTCAAGGGTCTCCATCGCTTTCACCTTTACGCCCAAAGATACCTTTAACCGTTTCGCTCTCCCAAATTCGGATAGATAGCCAAACAATAGTTAAAAGTGCTGCAATATCGGGCAACCATCCAGCCAAAGAAGCTACTCCTCCGCCTACTGCAACCGCATCCACAATTGATTTGGCTTCCGCTTGCATCTTGAAATCCTAATTTGTGTAAAGGTATAGGCCGGTCATCAGCAAGCCAATGAACAGCAAACCCCAACCCACCATCGTTGCGATCAGCTTAACACTCTCTCTAAACTGCCTTCGCTTTAGTTTAATTCTAGCGACTTCTTTTTCATGCGCTAACCTAGATTCTTCCATTCTTCTTTTAATTGAATGGTACAGTTCTGGTTGCCCCTGCATCAGGCAAATGTCTTGCAACTGACGATCAAAATTCTGAAGCTGGCGAGTTATAGACTCCATCTTTAGAGCCTCTTGATAACTCATCTTACCAGCGCCCTTCTTCTCAGCTTCCTGCGCTTTTTCAGTCGCAGTAGCCCAACGTCCTATAACTCCAGACAGATCACCGCCGTGACCCTTTGCCTCCTTTAAGGTCTGTATCGCCGCATTGACAGATTGAACTGCCGCGATAGCTGCTGAGATTTCCGCAATCATAACCGTCCATCATGCAGCAGCTTTTTCAGTTAGTGAGCTTCGTCCACTTCCTCAAAGACGGGCGTTTCGCCAGGAATCGGCTCGTCTGCTGGCTGCTGTGCCTGTTGTTGTTGTGCTTGGTAAAGCCCGATCTGTGCTTCTAAATCGGCTATCCGAACCGCTTGCTGAGCATTCTGCTTAGCTAAAGAATCAATCTTCGCCAGATTAATATATTGCTCGGCTGTTATTTCCTTCTTTTCCTCACTCATAGTCCTCTCCTAGTTAAAAATCGCATTTTAGCCGGTTATACGTTGATCTACCAATTATTTAGCAGTGAAGCTCAAAGTTGTAATTCGTCGTTCCGTTGGCAAGTTGCGGGGTTCCGTAGTCTTTAGTCCACGTATGTCTTGCTCCGCTCCTGCTGTATGTCAAGTCTTCTCTATAAAAAGTTATAACGCTGCCTCCTCCTGTTGGGGTCAGCGTGACTTTGTACCATTGAGAATTGGTATCGACAGAAGTCTTATCCATTGTAAAGATAATAAGGATCGTTGATGGAGATTGTGAGCTTGAAAATTGATATATCTGTTTTATCGTCGCACCCTGATAATAATTGATAATGTCAGAAACAGTGGTTGACGTAAAAGAACCAAAATTTGGACTAATCAATGACGAATAACCTGTGTAGGTTATAAACCCAGTAGTAAATTGAACCGATGTCATCGCAGATCCGTGGTCATACTTTTCCGCATTCTTCAGCCAGCTTAGCTTAAACGCTCCCGATACAGGTGGGACGTTTCTAGTTGCTCCGTAAAAGTCACTAAACTTGGCTGGAGTTTTACGCCCTAACGTGGCTCTTTCGGTGTTTACGTTGGTTTGACTACCTAAAAATTCAACGGTATAGGTTGTGTTATTTGCTAGGGTACTGCCAACGCCATCTGACCATCGGGTTGTATTTGCGCTACTGTTATATGCATAATTATCAAGGTCAATGGTTAAAGAAGACCCTCCTGATGGTGTCAATCTCATCCCAGTGATGGAGCTGTTATCTAAATGCCCTGAAAACTCCACTGTCGTAAAGCCAAAAAAATACGAAACAATACTAATCGTAGGATTTGACCCCACGCTATTAGTCGTTGTAGGGGACATGCTCCCAGTTCCAAGACTTGCAAAATACCCAACAAACCCTGACGACGTTGTGCCTGTCACCATCGTGTGGGTGGCTACCACTCCCATGATTTACGCTCCAATCTCAGCTAACATTGCGAGTCATTTCCATCATTTGAATGGCTGCTTCCATATCCTGTTCAACGGTGGTCTTTAACTTTGTCTCAATGTAAAGCTCTTCACCATTTGCACAGGTGTAATTAAAGCAAATCCAATCGTCTCGCATCGTGTAATCACTCATGCCCAGATCAACGCGCAGATGTCTTGGATCATCTGACTTTCGCCGCTGATGTCAGTTGCAGATGTAGACTCAGTACGCTCGCCTGTCTTCTCGTTATAAGTGACCGTTGTGGTTGTTTTGGTCAGGCTGCGGATCGTTCCCTTATTCATGGGCAAATCATTGTCATCGGGGTCGTCCCAAGTCGTGATCGACTGAATGTACAACGTCGCATCTTCGCCGTCGTTCATGCGGATTTCATAGCCTGTTACTTTTTCAGTTTTGCTAATCGCCATTTTTTAACTCCTTGATTTTGTTTTTAAGTTCATCTATCTCATTTGATAAATCTTTAATTGCCTCAATTGCCAAGCCCATCATTTGGCCGTACCTAACCGCTAGGAAAGAACTGTCTTGCTCCTCGCTTCTGCCAACCTCTGATGTTTCATATATAACCTCTGGCAAAACCTTTTGTACTTCTTGCGCGATCACTCCAGTTGACCTTGAGCCGTCCTTCTTATAATTGAAGGTTACGCCGGTCAGAGATTTAATTTTCTCTAGGGCATTTGGGATTGTTTCTATGTTTTCTTTTAGGCGGATATCAGATGCTGAACCGTAAGCAGTTATATTTCCTTCTGCTGTTATGCTTCCATTTGTAAGCAGCTCAATACTGTAGTTGCTCGCAACACCGTTGTTAGTAATGGAATTGCTATTGCCTACGTAAAAAGGGTTAATTCCCGAACTTGTTAGCTCTTGCCCAACGTAAAGCCTAGTTGCCTGACCGGAAGACCTAACGTCGAAAATAGAGCCGTTCCCGCTAGGGTTGGACGATGTGCGTAAAGTTACTCCAGCACCAGAATCATTTGATCCGTTAGAGTTGCTTTCAAGGTAAACAACTCCTCGGCCTACGTTGACTTGGGGAATGTGAGCGGCTCCACTGAGGTAAAGCGCTTTCCAGCGGAGCGTAGACTCTCCTAAATCTATTGTCGCATCTACATTTGCGCCATTTTTATGCGGAAAAATTGCGTTAGTTCCAAATTCAATACCTGAATGACTAGAATTGCCTTCAATTCTAAGATTGTCGCCATTATTTACACCAATGTTACCTATGGTATTGCCGTCCTGCGATATGCGTACAACCTCACCATCTGAAGAAAGCCTGTTGAAGTCAGTGACATTACCTCCAGATCGTGTTGCGTGAAGCAGCCCGTCATTCCGGAGGATGTGCCCAGCGGTGCCTTCATAGTCGAGCGAAGTTTTCCCCACAAGAATATTGCGAGACCCGTCCAGCCTCATCGCCTCGCCCGAGGCGTCTTTAAAAACTAAATTAGCTGAGCTACTTCCTGTAACTGTGTTACCAATGCTTGACCAGTTGTTCTGCGCATTATTATAAAATCTCAAGCCATAAGTTGCGTTGTAAGCGATAGCCACTTCACCAGCAACGTCCAACGCCACGCGAGGGTCACGCCCGATACCAACATTGTTGCTAAACGTGGAGTTGCCTGATGACGTGATGGTCATTCTAGGACTGTTGTTCGTGTAAAAGGTTAAATTTGTGTTTTCTCTGTTTTCAACCAGAGCATTACCAGAACTATCAATGCCTATTTGAAATCCTTGTCCATCATTACTTTCCCCATGCGCACCATTCGTAATCAGCAATTTTTTTGTGGGGCTAGACGAGTTGTGCAAATGAATGTTTCTTCTGGGATTAATAGTGCCAAAACCGACGTTGCCTGATGACATAAACGTCGCAACAACAGAATCGGAATCGTCTTCAAAAATTTGCCACTTACCTGCTTCTCTTTCTCCAATTTCCCAGTTTGTTCCTGAAACTGTAGAGTCTTGACGAATAATAGAATCTAAAGGCGCAGTACCACCTAAGTGCAACTTGGTGCTAGGAGAACTAGTACCAATCCCGACGTTGTTGTTAAAGGTAGCGGTATATTGAACGAGGAAACTCCCGTCAGCTTTTATCAACATTGCTTGATCGGAAGTGTTTTTTCTTACCTCAAACGCCTTTTGACTAGAAGAATTTGAAGCCGTTATTGCTAAAAGCCCGTAGCCCGTCGAGCTAGAGTTTTCAAATCTCCCCGCCCAATCATTACTCGCAGAATCATCAACATCTAATAAAGCCGTACCTCCAGCCCCACCGTTAAGAAGTATTCTCCCAGCGACATCTATATTTGCAGAAAGAAAAAGGTTTTTAAAAGGCAAGCTGGCAGTGCCGAAACTCACGTTATTGTTATAAGTTGAGCCATTCTCTGTGACAGGTACTATCCGATTATTGTCCTTGTCAAGCTGTAGTCCCAAGCCATCATTCGTAGCAATGTAAATCCTATCAGTAGCAACACTTCCGATTTTTCCGTAGTCACCGATATTTAAAGTTTTGCCATTCTCTAATCTTGCGGCAGATTCTGTTAAAGTAAAAACATTAGTAGTCTGAACCGTGACCCCTGAAGATACGTTGCTCAAAAGCTCAAAACTCATTGATGCGCCGCTTGTGGAATCAGTATTAACTTCTATCCGAGCAGCATTACCATCTTGCTCAGGGGTGCCATTTTCGTGATTCCATGTGACGTTGGCATTTCCATAACCATCATTGATGGTTAAAGCAACGCCTCCAGACCCATTCCCTGATTGGATGTTTTGCGTAGTTTTGATAACACCGCTGCTAGTAATAGAACCGGCAAAGATTGCATTCCCCGTTGAATTAATTTCTAACCGTGACGTGTTGTTTGTTAAAAACTTCAACTCATGAGCAGTTGTCGTGCCAAAACTCATTGCTGTATTGCTGTCTTCATAAGCCAGCTTGCCAGCTACTGCCGAACCAGTTCGCTGGAACACCATAAGCGGAGTATCTACTAACGAGTTAGTCGTTAGCGTTAAAACAGTGGAGCCTGATGAACCGCCTGTGATTGACGCATCTCCAGCGCTAGTGATTGCGCCAATGTTGGTCAAGTTGCGTGAAGCATCCATAAACTGTGTTGTGCCGTTTCTTAAAATGACTCCGGCATTACTCAGTCCCCGGAAATATATATCCTCTTCTTCGGACAATATGTACAGGGTGCTTGTGGTGTGAATTTCATTTGGATCAAGAGCAAGAGTGTTAGTGCTATCTGTTATCTTTAAGTATCCGTTTGCTACTGTTGCACCACCGATAGTTCCGGTGGATGTAATAGTATGCTTATCCGATGCAATGCTGCTAGAAAAAGCCGCCGCGTAATTAACAAAAAAAGTACCGTCAGCTTTTATTAGCATGGCCTGATCGGAAGTGTTTTTTCTTATTTCAAACGCGCTTTGATTAACAGAGTTTGAAGCTGTTATGCCTAAAAGCCCATATCCAGCCGCGTGAGTATTTTCAAATCTACCTGCCCAATGTAGGTTGGCTTGACCTGATGCCGCGATGATCGGGGTTGTGCCTCCGCTCCCAGATGCTGAGATCGTGGTTCCTGCTAAAGATCCTGTCAGCGTACCGCCAGACAGTGGTAAATACGTGCTACTGGCTGACGCAGTAGTAAGCATTTGCGTCCATGCGTAGAAAGTTCCATTGTCTGCACGTCGAATATATAGTTTTCCGTTAGTGCTAGCACCCCACGCAATTTGTATTTTTTGATTGGGGTCAGTCATTTGATACATGACCATATACTGCGCTGGAGCGTTTGTCGGTTGACTATTAGCCCATTTGTAAAATCCATCCGATAACGAATCAAGATTGTTTGAACTGGTTAAAGTTTGACCGTCTATCTCTACGTCTGGGACTTTTAGCTTGTGTGAAAAATCAAAGGTATCGCTCGCCGTCTTCCACAATAGGGTTGCGTCGGTTGAAGAATTTACCGCATCATGAATCGTGATCCCCGCGTTATTCGCGGTGCTTGAGCTGTCACCCGTGGAATAGTTGAGGGTAATGTTGTTGTCTTTGACCGTAAGATTATCAGTGTCTACCGTGGTCGTTGTGCCTTGAACGGTCAGGTCGCCAGTCACTACTAACGATCCTGATATCGTGCCGCCTGTGGTTAATAAAGATGATCCGCTAGTGCTGCTAAAGGTATCGTCGGTTGTGCTTGCAATAATTGTCTTGGTATTTCCAGATGCTGGCTTGATTGTATAGAGCCTACGGAAATCTTCTAATGAGCTTTGTGTTTCATCAGTTCCAAGAATCACGCCCGTCCCTGTTGTTGCAGAAGCGTCCAAAGCTGGCGTTGTTGAAGTAGTTAAAGTTGTTCCCGCTAAAGTCGCTATGCGAGCATTGACTTTTATGTTGTAAGTTCCAGCATTGGCAAAAGTTAAATCTGCTGATGACTTGACAAAGGTTCTTGCTCCAGCAATTGAAGGGTCAGAAATGGCCTCTGAAGCCCCAATATTTGCGTAAACAACGCCAGCCCCACGGCTATTAAGAGTAAATATACTTACGCCTAGTTGCGATGAATTTGCGCTAGTTCCGCTAACAAAAGTAAACTCTTGAGTCGCTGTTGGTGTCCCGCTATAACTACCACTGCTAGTCTTAACAAAATACTCGACTATCAGCTTAACCTGGCCGATTATGGTTGTAACTGCTGATTGATCAGCGCCAGCAAACGATAGATTGCTAGTCGATGGTGACTCTCCGCTGCCAGCATCTTGGTTTATGTCTATCTGAACCTTTGGCTGAAATGTATAAACTTCGTTTGATGATGATGTAGTAAAGGTTATTTCATCTGCATTGTCATCTAATCGTCCAGCTACTTCTGCAACTCCGACTCCCGAATCGGCAGAAATATTCCCAAGGCCAACTCCATGCAGCCCAGAATCATCTAAAATTACCTGTCCGTTCGTGTCATAAATGCGTATATTTGTCGCGTCGATGTGACCATCTTTATCTACGCGAAAAGCTGCGTTCGTAGGGTTAGAGTGTCCAGCATAAAAACGGTATAAGCTATCTCCACCATCGACTACCGCGACATCTTCTGAAGATCCAGCGATAAACTTTGAGTTAGTTGAAACGTCTCCAGTAAATGCGCCAGCAGATGCGTTTACAGTTCCCGTGACCGTAAGATCATCGCCGTCAAACGTCAACGCCTCAGATGTTGAGTTTCTTATGCTTAGTTTATATTTATTGCTGTCGTACCCGAGGAAAAATCCTTCGCCGCTATTGTAAGAAGTCTGACCGCCCCTGATAGAGCCGCCTTGATTCATCCTTATGCCGCCTTGGGTGATGGTAACGTCTTCTGAAATACCGCTCTGTGCGACTGCTTGGCCCGAAGTGCTGTTAGAAGCACCAAGATTGATTGAGATTGAGTCATCATTATTTAGATCAATCCCGATGGTAGGATCGGCTACATTGTCCCAGTCAACCTCAACATCGCCTACCGTTGCGAAAACCGTGGTATTAGGATCGGCATTGGGTTCTAAATTAGACCGACTGGCTGCATCCGTTCCGACATTCTTAACGGCTCGTACCCAGTAGTATCTAGTGTTCCCAGGTACAACAGTTTCCCACGCTTTACCTGTTCCGCTGCCTGCGCCGGTTGCAGTAAAAACAACTCCAGCCGTGTTAGCGGAAGCTCCTATTGTTGTAAAGTCAGTAGTTCCTACATCGCGAATCGTATAAGTATCGCCAATATTAAAAACACCGGCAGAGAACAACAAAGACTTATTTGAGGCATCGTGAACAAACTGAGTGCCGTCAGTTTCGCCTATTTTGACTGCTGAACTAAAATTGGCATTACGAGATGCGTAAACGTAGATAGTTCCAAAGTCATCAGGCTTGCCGGGATTGACCCAGTTTAATTCATTGCTTTTTAGCCCTGGAGTAACAGTTAAGCCAGAAGGACTTGGTACGCCCCTGAATGCATCTGTGATGCTACCTGTAGCAGTAACTGTGGAATACTCATTAGTAGGTGTTACAGTGGGATCATCGTAGGATGTGCTTGAGTCCTCTCTTAACGTCAGATTAACGCCACCGTCTTCTGAGAACGTCCAGCCAGCACACTGAAAAACCTTGTTTGACCAATTCAATTCCTCAATAGATACCTGAACCCTATCACCCGCCGTTATTCTTAATGCGGATAAGTTCGCAGGAAACGTAACGATCTTTTGCTGGTCGCTTAACTGAATTAATTTATGCGCCAACCTCTGAGCCATATAGCTTGAGTTGGTCATGGGAAACTGGACTTCTTTTTCCAGAATCTCATTATTGTCTCTGGTAACAGCGTCAGCCAGTTGAACTTTAGGGAATTCGGAAGACTTGTGATTCTGCGCTGGGTCAATAAACAGACCTTTTATCGTGTTGAATCGGTCTGACCTTTCCAAAGAAGTCTTGATTGAAATTGCGCCGGTCAGGTCATCTTCGGTCAGCGTCTCTGTCGGAGCCTCATAGATACCAGCGTGAACAATGTATTTTCCGTTTGAGTAAACAAGGTTGCCGTTCATTGCCGACAGAATCTTGTTTATATTTTTCTGGTGTGAATCAGTCGCAAAGATTACGCCGTTGCAAGTAAACCTTGATTCTGTACCGCCTGGAACATTGACAGTAGCATCACAACCGTCTGCGGCAGTAGTTACAGCGTCCCAATCAATCTTGCTTGCTGGAATACTCATTCCAAGATAAGTATCCATGAGATAGTCAGCAACACACAAACTTGGGTTTGTTGAGTAAGCTATATAA
>BCSF01000462.1_pt1 | contig 16076 bp, 12 predicted proteins | sample 1016431 | NCBI WGS metagenome assembly BCSF01 (sample SAMD00045685;SAMD00045686;SAMD00045687;SAMD00045688;SAMD00045689;SAMD00045690;SAMD00045691;SAMD00045692;SAMD00045684;SAMD00045690;SAMD00045691;SAMD00045692;SAMD00045684;SAMD00045685;SAMD00045686;SAMD00045687;SAMD00045688;SAMD00045689, study...
CCCAAGTACATTACTTATCACCGAAAAGACCACGCTCGATAAAATCAACGGCTTGGTCATCAACAGTGTTATCAGATTGCTCAGCCAGTTTGCGGAGCAGGTCCACGCTGAGGCGCTTTACTTTGTCGTCGTTCAGAAACGACATCAGTACGGGACGGATAAGTGCAATCATTGTTCTAAGTTAGTAAGGTGAGTCTCCCAAAAGCTCAGCATCCCAAGATGCTTTGAGTTCATCAGGAGTAGTTGCTGCTTCGATAGCAGCGGATGCCGGAGCATCACGCAGAGCTTGTTTAGCTGCAACAATCGCAGCAGTATCAGCTCCAGTTTCTAAGGCGCGTTGAAACTCAACGTCTTTTGTTGCAAGCAATGGATTACGTGCTTGACGTACTTTGTCGCGGTGAATATCACGCGCTTTGGTCATGTTGATGTTGATCATGCGCCTTCTCCATAGCCGTCAGGACTGCTAAAATCAGCTTCCCAAGCGTTACGGAAAGAACGATCAGTGGGAATTACGTTGTCTTCAACGATTAGGTATGGCGTACCATCGGGGACATCCTTTTTAGCAACGTCAGTAATGAGAAGTTCGCCGGTTGGATGGACGACGCAAAGGTTGCCATCTTCGTTTTGGTAAAGAATTTTAGACATAGCTTAAATTAGCGAACGATTATAACGTTGATAATTGGGCAGTCAACTAACGATGTGTTTAAACGGGTTGTAGTAATTGGAACGTAACTAGTTGTAGGAGATCGGTTGCTAGCTCCTGTGGCTCCAATTGTTGCGTACATATCGTTATTGTCAGCCGAATCGTCTTTAATAACTGTTACCAATGCTGCGTAATCGGTATCAGGCATATTGGTAGAATAATTTACGCGATATTTGCCGGTACCTACATCAGTAATACTGCTAACATTCCCGCTGTCACGAATAGAGACTGTTCCAGCTCCACCAAAAAAATTTACCCACGCCCTTACGCCGTAAGCCGTAGCAGCACTGCCGTAGCCGGAGTTAAACTTAAGGTCATTAGTAATACTTGCATGACCCGACGAATCCAGAACAATGTTGTTTGAGCTGGAACTAGCGTGTTGAAGATTTGTAGTTCTAAGTGTACTCATCATTCACCTCCATATGGATAACGTGCACGGATTTCAGCAACCTTTGCGTTCCATTCATCCATAGTGGCTTCACCGCGTTGTGCTTTGAAGAAGAGAGGGTCGGCTTCGGTAGCGTAAGCTTTAGCTCGGTTACGTTCGGCTTGAGCACGAGCTTGTTCGGCGGCAACCTCAATGGCAGCCGCGTCAACAAGAGCTTGATCAATAGCGATTGGATTGCCGTCAGCGTCAAATGCGCCAGTACCATCATCAACCCATGCTGCTTGAGGGTACGCACGGAAAATAGCGTCGTGATTTAGAATTGTCATGCTGCAATCTCCAATGCGGTCAAAGTCGAAATACCCTGAGAACTATAATTGGTGCCAGAGTTATCGTTAGCCGTTCTGTTAATACGGAATCCTCCAGTGGGTTCAACTTGTCCTTGAATTTTGTAAGTAATTGCAGAAGTAGTTGCAGGAGAATCTAGGTATTGCATATGCGTGTTCCAGGTAGAGTTATCATCTTGACTACCTCTAAGTAAACCTTGAGTTACTCGCATAAACCCGGTTCGGCTGTCACCCACACCAACAGCAGTACTTCCTCTTACAAATCTCAACGAACAAAGATAACCCCAACCAACACCTGAACCTTGTACTGTAGCCATCAGCAAAATCTTGCTTGACGAAAATTTCGGTGTAATAGAAAGGGAAAGTCCAGTAATATCTATAAAAGTATTATAACCAGAATTTGAGGTAGAAAATGTGTCAGACTTTACTGTTTGAACTACTTGAATAACTCCAAACGGAACATTCAGTGAGGTTGAACCAGCCACTGCCGGAGCGTTCAATTCCACATAGCCGGATGTGGAGCCGTTTAATCGTAGTGCCATAATTAAGGTTTAGGGTACTTAGCTTTGACGGCACTACAAGCGGCGTAATACTCATCAAGTTTTGTGTTGTCGCCTTGGTTCGACCAATACAAGGCGTCAGCGAGGACCGCCAGGTCCGGGTATTCCGGTTGGCGGTCACGTTGATATTGGGTAGCGTCTAGTTCTGCTTGGATCTCAGCGGCTGCAGCATCAACAAGAGCTTGGTCTAGTTCAACTAGATTGTTGTCCCAATCTTTGCACACTATCCCATCAATTTCTTTAACATTTGGGTAAGCTCGTCTAATTGCTTCATGCGTCATGGTGCAATCTCCGTAAGAATAAGACGAGACGTAGTAATCTGTTCACTCATATTGTTTGAGTTAGTATTACTTTGGTCACGATTAAGTAACCAGTAAAAAGTGCCACTAGAATTGGTACCTTCCGCTCTCATGTAAATCTTGTATGTAACGTTACCTGTTGTGTTAGGGCTGTCAATATAAGCTCCATAACACGAAAAAGTGTGGTTGCCATCTGACTGGTTCCTAATTTGCCGCAGCCATGCTCCAGGTTGTGAATTACCAGAAACTCCAGTAGCACCCGTTACTTCACTACTATCTCTGTAAATATAGTAACCCCAAGATGTTTGGGTGCAAGATGCAGAACCGATAGCGAGTTCGATTTTTACCTTGCTGGATGTACTAGACAAATTAATAGTAGTGTCAAACATGCTAAGGTGATGTTTGGCTTGTTGATTGTAAAACTGATTGCTATATTCTGAAGTGTAATTAGTTTGAACAACCTGCAAAACCTTACCAGCACCGCTGGTGACACCGGAGATCGTTCCGTTTCCGTTAATAGTAATAGCCATAATTAAACAATAACCCAGTTTTCACCAGCGCCAACGGTAACCGTCACGCCACTGTTAATAGTAATTGGTCCAGCACTCATAGCATTTTTGTTGTTAGTAATGGTGTAGTTGGTAGTAACGGTTTGACCGTTCTCCCAGAAGACTTCATCACTACCACCGCCAGTAGCGCCAGCAGCCGGAGCTTCCCAAGTCATACCACCGGTATTACCTGAACGTGCTACCAGGACGTAACCGTCAGTAGGTGCGTTTGAAACCTTAAGATTAGCCTCATCAACAACGTTGTTAGCAATGGTCATAGCACCATCGCCACTAGAAGTTACCTCACCAGTGTGGTTAGGGTGGCTGTAGTTGTTGGCGTTATTAGCGATGCCATCAAGCTTGTTATGGTGCGCTGTGGACATGACACCAGCAGCAGATCCAGTAGCTTCGCCAATAGTAGCGTTGGTACCAGTACTGCTGTTGACAGTAACAGAAGTAGTTGAAGTAGAAGTGCTAAGGTTAGTAGCAACGTTTACTTGAGCACCAGCAGCAATACCGTCAAGCTTATTATGGTGAGCAACAGACATAACACCTGCCGCAGAACCAGTCGCTTCACCAATAGTAGCATTAGTACCAGTGCTGCTATTAACGGTAACCGAAGTTGTCGAAGTAGACGTGCTAAGGTTAGTAGTAGTGTTAACAGTATTAGTAGAAGCTGCAGTCAGACGACCATCAGCGTCAACAGTAAAACTAGGAATTTCAGTGGCTGAACCGTAGCTACCAGCAGTCACAGTAGTGCTAGCCAGTTGCGTAGGACCGATAGATCCAGCAGTAACGTCAATAGTGATTTGACCACTACCAGGCGTGTTGTCAGAGACAGTAATACCAGTACCACCAACGACATCACTGGTTAGTGCAGTGTCAATCTTGGAGTCAATGGTGCCATCGACATACGTCTTGTTAGTAGCGTTACTACCAGAGGTAGGAGTAATGGTGTTGAGCTGACCCGTCATGGTAGCGCCAGACGTGGTAACAAAACCAGCAGTGTCAGTTACACCAGTCTGCCAAGCAGAACCATCCCAAATCTTGAGAGTGTCGCTAGTAGTGTTGTAGAACAGGTCACCGTCATCGTTGTTAGTAGTAGGATCAGTAGAACCAATCCGATACTTATCAGCAAAATCGTTGACGCTGCTAATGTTAGATGCAACAGTGTTGACGTTAGTGATGCTGCCAGCAACGGTGTTTACATTGCTGATAGAACCTGCAACGGTATTAACATTAGAGATGTCGTCTGCAACCGTTTCAACTTCACTAATCTTGTTACCAACGTTGTTAACGTTAGTGATGTTAGTTGCAACAGTATCAATTTCAGACGTTGCTTCGTTCAGATCGTTAGCAACGGTGTTGATGTTAGCAATGCTACCAGCAGCAGTGTTGACATTAGCAATGTCTCCTGCAACGGTGTTGATGTTAGAAATACTACCTGCAACCGTAGTAACTTCAGTCGCCTTAGGAGTCAGACGATGGAAGTTGTAGGTGTGCAGCGTAGAGGTAGTCTCAACAATACAACCAAATCCAGCAGCAAGGACAGTAGTACCGCAACCGTTAATAGTAACGGTGTTAGAGCCAGAGCCGTTAGCAATGGTCACAGTACCGCTAGACGGAGTGCGGCTAGTACCGATCTCCTTAATACTGATCAGAGTGCCAGCACCGTTGTTGACATCAGGGTTTGCAGTTGGAAATGCGGTTTCACTAGCAATCGGAACGAAACCACCAACATCATCTACAAGGTCAACAATACGGGCGTCAATAGCTGCAGTGGTTGCAATAGAAGCATCGCTGCTAGACCACGTATCACCAGACTCAATGGTCTCACCAGTATCCTGACGGAAGTACAGAGCATCTAGCTCACCTGCTTCCAGACGGGTTTCAAGGTCATCAACGTATGCCTTAGTAGCCGCGTGTTGTGCTGCAGTTGGATCGGTAACATTGATAATCTTGTGGCTGTTCATGTCCAGCTGATCATCAATAGTCACATCGCCAAGGTTGTTGACAATGTTCTTATTGTTGGTGTCAAGGTTTGCCAGCAGTTTGCTGACAGACAATGCACCGGCTGGGATATTAACGAAACCGGTCTGCTGGTTAACCTCAAAGGTGCTGCCAACTTTAAACGTACCGTTGTGATCGGTGATAGCAGCCCAGACTTTACCGTCGTTCAGTTCGACTAGCTGGTTAGCGTCAACAGGCACCCCACCGTTCTCAGGTAGTGCACGGTAGTCAGTACCAGAGCCGACGTACTCCATCGTATGACCGCTAGAAGCAATCATAGAACGGAGGAAGAACGAAGCAGTAGAACCGCTTGCAACAGTGCCGTCAAGACCAAGGTTTTTAGTACGGTCACCAGTGTCAGGACGGCTAATCGTCACATCCCAGCCACTACCGTTTGCAGTTGCACTAAGGATTGGGTAGGTGTTACCACCAATATCCACAAGCATGTTGTCTTGAGGACGGGTAGCAGAACCGTGCCAGCCGCTAGCAGCCGTAGGAGCACCAATAGTAAATGTAGTAGAACCTGAGGTAGCTTCTGCAGACGTGGTAGCAGTAAAGATTGCAGAAGTCGAACGACCGTCAGCAATCAGCGAGTAACGACCAAAGTCAGAGGTAGATGCTGCCAGGTTTGCCTGACCACCATTGATACAAGCAATGTGGAAGTGGTTGAAGAAGGCGTAGGAGCTTGTGACTTGGCAATAGCCGTTGTTAGTCACAAAGATGCCAGGACCATCCAGACCAACGTGCGTGTAGCTATCAGCAACAATAGAACGCAGCGGAGAGTCATCATGAACGGTATCACCGTTAACCAGGAGACCGCCACCAGTAGGTGCCGAGTCAAGGTCACCTGCGCGACCCTTGTCTTCAGTACCAGCGTAGAAGTTCAGAGCATCGTTATCAATCTCCGAGTCAGAGAAGTTAGTACAATTCTGAATATAGGGAGACTTATAGATCTTGGCATCAGGATAGAACGAAACGTTCCAACCCTGAGTAGGCGGCAGACCGTAGGTAGAATCTGTCCACAAAGAACCAGAAGCACCACGGGTACCGCTAGCCTTAACGCCAGTAAACGTCAGGTTTTGCAGGTACGAACCGCTGTTCACACGGAACAAGCTGTTGGTCTCAGTTGCCTGAGTCGGGTGCACAATAACGTTACGGACAGACGCACCAATAATAGCAACGTCTTTCTTTTGGATGTCCAAAGGTGCAACTTCTTTGTAGACACCAGGAGCAACTAGAATGGTGCTACCGTCTCCGTAAGTAGAGTCGGTGTTGATAGCAGCCAGTGCAGACTTAATGGTCTTCTTAGGAGTACTAATACGGTGACCATTATTGTTGTCATCACCGTTAGTAGCGTCAACATAAATGACTTGATCAAGACGAGTGAAGGCACCACCAGAAGTGATAGCTTCCCAGCTGTCGCCGTCCCAAACATAGACGGTTTTGTCTTCGTCATTCTGATACCAAGTTTTACCGGTTTCCCAGGTAGAGCCAGTAGGAGTACCAGTTTGAACCAGGGTATCAAAACGACGTGCAGCAGCTAGTGCAGTGAAGATGTTGGTGTCAGCAGGGCTAACAGAGCTAGCATCTTGCTCAGCATTGTTGATAACGTCCGAGTTTTTGATACGATCAAAATCAACAGAGTTCTCACCAATACCAAGAGTTACCTGTCCACCAGTAGCAGATTTAGTCAGACCAGTGCTGTCAATGAGGATGTCATCTTCAATGGCATCATCAATCTTGCTATCAACACGATCATCTAGAGCAGCAGTAGTGGCAATCTTGGTGTCATCGCTAACCCAAGTGTTACCATCATACAGGGTGTTGTCAAAACGATCCCAATAGTTTTCTAGAAGATACTCATAGACTTCATCCGTAACACCAGGACAGTTAGACTCCTGGATAGCATAACGAAGCTGTTCAAAGTTATTGTTCAGGTCATCCGAACGAATGGCAGAGCCAGGGTTGAACAACGCCCGGATGTCATCAAGATTAGTGATACGGCGGATCTTAACGTTATCAATAGTTGATTCGTTAGGGTCAACCGGAGTGGTGGGAGAAGGCGGAGCAGTGCTGGTAAACTCTACAATAGTAGGGTTAGCATCTGTAATCCGCCAAGGATAGGTACCATCAGTCGTGAGCTTTTCGTCCCATTCTTTAGTTGTAGCGTTCCAGAAATAAACGTGGATCTCAGATTTGAAAATGTACGGGAAGTCAAATGAGAACTGTGTCTTAGTCCCATTACCCGCTTGAATTGTTTGTACGTCAGTACACGACATAATTAGTTAAGGTGTAAGTTTACTTACGGATGTTAGTAAAAGTGGTGGGATCAAAGACTGCTCCTTCTTCTGCAGCCTGTTTACGAAGAACATCCTCAACACGGCGCAGTTCAATTGCAGCGTACATGTCTTTATTTAGACGAGCGAAAGCAGCATCTTCTGCTTCCTTTTGAGATTGACGTAGACGAACATGGAGAAGCTCCCACTTTTCAAGAGGCACTTCTTCAGACGTATAACCTTGTCTACGCAACGCTTTGAGTCTGGCAATACTTCTCCAATCACCAGCATCTTTCATTACTTCACGGATACCTGCTTTCCAATGACCATCTTCACCCATAATACGGTTGAGTTCTGATTGCTCAGGTGCAAGCAGTTTCACACCGTTCTTACTATTGAAGGTAGTGGAAATAGGATACTCAATAGCCTGCAGGAATTCTTCTTCTTCAGACTGTGCATCGTGAATCTTCATAGGCATGTAAGCATTCCACAGACGCTGCATCATGCCGTAACCGTTAGCCTTCTTACCAGTCACAGGACTGTAAACAAAGGGTTGACGGTTAGCAGGGTCAAGACCACCAGCAAAGCGGTTCCTGTTGCCGATAACAGACAGAATGTCGTTTTCGGTTTCTAGCAGACCTTCAGTAAAGGCACGGCTCCATTCTCCACGCTGACCAGCCAAAGGACCAAGGCTGTTAAGGAAACCACCAGCCCAACGATCCATAGCACTTTCATCACCGCCCAACATATCGAGCAGCGGCTTCAGTGTAGACAGACCAGTGCGGTCAGTAATAGATGCACTAAGGATAAACGCAGACTTTTCACGGAAACGCTCAAGTGCTGCTTCACCCAACATGTCAAAGTTATCATGGATGTTGGCAACAAGTGCAACCCAGTCAGCCAAAGGACCAAGCCACTCATAAGAGTACCACTTACCATCCAGACCCATAAAGGTACGTTTCTTCCAGTTAGTCTGCTTTTCACGTGCACGTTGAGCCTCTTTATCGTAGAGACCATCGCCACGGATGCGACCATTCAGAACACCGTAACCAGCAGCCACAACGGCAATACCACCCATAGCCTTACGACCACGAGTAGTATATTTAAGGTCAGCAATTTTGTTCAGCTTAGCCATCTCATCCATCTGACTGATGTCGATGTTTCTCCGGCGAAGGAGGTCATCAACATGCTCAGGGTGAGCCATCAGCTGATCTAACGGAGTGAAAGCGAGTTCGTTAATATCCCGCTGGAAGGGAGTCATCAAAGGGTTGTACTTAGCACCAATGTCAACAATGTTCATACCAGTGGTAGGGAACATCAGCCAAGGACGCATACCAGGCAGACGCTGAGTAATATCAGTAATAGACTGAGCCAGCGGAGTGTCTAGGTTAAGTGCCATCTCATCAGTGACATACTTAACAGCATCGTCGTTAAGCATACCCTGATCATCAAACATCTGCTTATAATACTTATCAGCAATAGGTTTGACGTTTTTCTTAGTGATCGGTTTACCAGCAGCAATCAGCTCATCCATAGCACGGAAACGGGCTTCAGCAGATGCGTTAAACACACCAGTAAATCCGTCAAGTGCCGTCATGGCATTAGGACCAAAGCGAAGGATAGGGTCCTTACCAAGGTCATTTAGAGCTTCGATTTGATTGACGAGATAGTCAAGTCCAGGATTACCTTGTTCTTTCTGTACACGAGCAGCTTCCCTCAGGAAACCCATCTCCTTTTCAGATTGAAGAAGTAAGTCCAAACGTGTACCACGGGAAACACTTTCTGGATTCTTAGAAGCCTTCATAAATACATCACCAGCATAGGGCAATGCACGTTGAAGAGTTTCACCAATAGAAGTGTAGGCTACCCAGCCACGTTGAATGGCTTTCCAGTCTTTGCTAGGAATAGCACCGGCAAAGTGTGCAATAGGTTGAGAAATGATTCCACCAAAGTTACCAACCAGTGCTTGAATGGGAGTAGTAAAAGCAGAAAGAATAGAGTTGTAGATATTAGACCATACACCAGCAACAAGTTTGTTCTGGACTTGTGGGTCAAGGTTGATGAGACCTTTACCAAGATCAGCGGTCATACCGTGGATGTACTGATTCATCTTGTAGATGGTGTCAATACGTCCATCAGTAACTTCATACGCCATCAGGAACTGGTCCATGATCTGAGGTTGATACTCAGCAATCTGACGCATGGTGTTAGCAAAAGTCTTAGACTCTTGATAAACACGGTTAGCTACTTCACCAGCACCAATAACGGTAGCTTCGTTGTAACCTTCAATGTTCCTAAAACCATTCTTGACAAGAGCAAGTAGGTTCATCTTACGGTTCTTGTAATACTTAGCAGAACCAGCAAGTTGAGTCACATACTGCATCAGGTCGATAATCTTTTCCCGAGCAGCATACACTGCAGGAGAACCTGCCATCAGGCGTTGACCTTCTGCAAGGTCAGAGATACGTCCAGACAGAGAACCAGCCAGCAGAGCTTGAGCACGTCCAACGTCCATGCTAGTCAGCTCAGCACCAAACCCACGAAGAGCTTTGGCAGCCATAGCAAAGCCGCCTTCAGACATCACCTCTTTACCGCTAGCATCACGAGTGATGAACGGTTCAAGAACTTCACGGACTTGAGCCTTAGTCATACGAGGATCAAAAAGATCCACGGCGATGTTCATGTTAGCGTCAAGGACATCATCGAAAGTAACCTTCCAACCGGAAGCACCTTCCATACCAATACGCCCTGCTTTGTGCAGTTGATCAGCAAGACCAAGAACAATGTCTTGACCATTACCACCACTCTTAAGTGCGTACTTAAGGGCAGGCTCAGAGATCATGTTACCCAGACGACCGTGAACGGTGTCCAGGTTCTTAGCAATACGTGCAGAGTCGATAGCAGCACCGACAACACCAAAGTCATCAACAGTACGAACACCTAGCTCACTAAACTCAAACGAGTCGTGAACACCTTTCAAAGGTACAGTGGAGTTCGGGTTCTCAGAGAAGTTGTAGTAACCAAGTTCATCTAGAGCCTCTTCCTGTTTAAGAATAGAACGCTCAATACTTTGCTCTACGTCGTCGGTAAATTGAATCGGGTTTTCTTTGAGGAACTGTTTAGCTTGGGGAGTTTCACCAACAAAACGGTTAGACCGCATTAAACTGGTGGTAGCATCCCCAAGAGCCAAACCAAGTTTAGTCACGCCTTCTGCAAGACCAGTGACAAAACCCATACCAAGGTCTTCAAAAATGTTCTTCTGACGCTTCATGTCTGCGCCGTCGTCTTTCAACGTAGCCAGACTATCAGGAATCCAGTCAAACTGCCTAGGCCATTTCTGTTTAAGAGTACCTGACAGGTTGTCTCCTTCATACTCACTGCTGACTGCGCCAACGCCCAAACCAGCAAGAGATTCAACACCTCTAGTACCAACCCATTTAACCAAGGGGCTGTTACCCATACTCCAACCTACACGACCGTGGGCAGCAACGCCGCCGCTCATTCCAAGTCGTGTAAGTCCGAGAGTCGGTAGCACAACCGCTGAGATCTCTCGCAGAGATTGTGCCACATCATTTTGAAATTGAGGAAGTTTTTTAAACTTTTGACCGGTAAATTTATTGATGACATCTACGCCGAAGTCCAACATACTGGTAGGGGCTGCCATAGCCATCTCACCAGTGTTGCGAGCGTAGTCACCTAAATCATACCCTTCTTCCCAGGGCCATTGTTGATCTTGTTGAGCCGCTGCCGTAACAGGGGCTGCTTGTTCTTCAGCAGGTGCAGACTCTAACACTCCCGTAGGAATAGCACCCTCTGCAATAAGATCAGCTTCTTCGGCGTTTTGCGTCTCAATAAGCTGTTCTTGCTCAAGTTTAGCCGTAGGCTCTACTCGATTAGGGTCAGTCTGATCTACCTCTGGGAGGTTTTCAAATTCCATAATTAGTTAATTACTAAACAAGTTGACCAGGCTTGGCTTTTGTACCGTGCCTAAATGCAAACTTTTTCCCACTGGGAAGTTGGATAACGGCTACATAGCCATGCTCAGAATCATAGCTTTCATTTTCCAAGAAACGAGCGCCGTTCATTAGATAAAGTCCGTCACCAGTGTGGGTGCCAACGTCAATACCGTGTGAACCACGGGCGGCGTGTTCATCCCAACTGTCTCCGGCATTATTAGTCAGTCTACGCAGTGCAGTCAAACTAACGCGACCGTGGTCACGATCTTCGACATACACGTATTGATCAAGTTCATTCAGGTCAAACCGTGAACCGTCTAGAGTTTTAATGTCGGTGTGCATACCGGTAGAGGTAGGACCAATGTTTCCACCACGGTAGAAGATTGTACCTTTTCTAAACCTAGGCTGACCACCAGTATTCATCAACAACCAGTCACGCCGTTGGGTTTGACTCATGTTGTTAAGCAGCTTGACATTCTCAGGTGAAAGAGGAACACCAGTAGCTGTTTTAAGGATGTCAGCAAATTGATAGTTAATACCTGCTGCCTTTGCACCAAGATTACGAAGGTCGTGTTGACTAATACCTAATTCTTGTGCAGTAGCAACTTCATAAGCAGTAGGTGCAAGGGCAGGGTTTTGCATCAGTTGCTCCAACCTTTGAGGACTAAAAAGATTTTCTAGTTTATTGACAAACTGTGAAGCGCCTTTAGTTCTAATAGAACTGGTCATCGCATCAATGTTATCGTCATACACGCCTGCAGCTTTTTGTCTGCCGTAAAACTTTTCAATCTCAGGATACCTAACAACTGGTCCTTTCCGATCAACTTTGTAGCGATCTGTTTGATTTTTAACTTTTTCGTTCTCTTCCTGGACAGCTTGAGCTGCAGCAGCTTTTGCTGCTTCAAGTTTCTGTGTAGGAGTAACTAGTGCACCTTGGGTAGTACTACCTTCAGCAAGTAGCTGTCTAACCCGGTTTTTAACTTGCCGTTCGTAGTAAACAGCAGCTTGCTCAGTACCAGCTTTAGCAATGTCACTGTAACTGTTTTTACCAGTTAGATAGGCGACACCTTTCTCAATAATTTTGGTTACGTCCTTGTTACTGACAATACCAGCGTTATCGTCATACTTTTGTTTGACGGTAGCATGTTGAGTGGCAGTACCATAAAGTTTAGCAAACTCAACATCACGTTCAGTAACTTCCCAACCTTGTTTATTAAAGATACGGTCAAGCTCATTAACGCGAAGCTTAGCTTCAATCGTACCCCGTTTCTCTAGGTTAATGATTTCCTGAGAAGTCTGACCAGGGAACTGTGTGTCAAACCTTTTTCTAAGGTCACTAACTTGCTGTTGAGTAAAACTCTCACCCAGCAAAGCGATTTCATTACGAACCCAGTCTTTACGGTTAATAGTTTCAGCATCAGCTTTATCTTGCTTCCATTGAAGCTCAGCTCTGTCAAGGTTTTTGATTACGTCTAAGTACCTAGTTTTACCAAACTTCTCAGCAAACGTAACCGTTTTACCGTTTTCATCTGGGAAAGAAAACTTAGCCAGATCTTCCGGGTTCATTATCCGTTGACCAGTTTCGGGATCTACTCTTTCGAATAGTTCCGCAAATGCCTTTAGAGTTGCAGTGTAACCTTTAGCCTCAACCATCAAGGTCCAGGACGTTTGCATAACACGTTGACGACTAGCGTCATCAGCGTTAGCAACGTTTGCCAGACCCATAGCAAAGACACGCTCATCAGCAATAGCCTCTTGTTTACGGCGAGTTTCAGCGAACAGAGCGGTGTCAGCAGTGTCACCGTATTGTTGAACGTAGGGAGTAATCAGCTTACTAGCAAAGCCAGACTGCTGACCCATCAACTCAATAATTTGTGCCCGGAACTCACCTGTATAACTACGCTCTTCTTCAGGAGTTAAAGCACGCCCGAGTTCTTTAGATTTTTTAGCTAGATAAGCAGTACGATCATCTGCATAGTTCCAGCGCCAATAAGCAGCAATCTGTCCTTCAGTGAAGTCAGTTGCAAGGGCATCATCGTTAGCTCTTAGCTGAGCAGCTACAACTGTATCAGCACCGTTAGCTACTGCTTCTTGCCGTGCATTACTCAGGTTTACAGCATTTTCTGCCAGAATTTTTTGGGCAACAGCTTTACCAACAAGGCTCTCTTCCGACATCCCATCCCTTACTTCATCTAAGAAAGCTTGGGTACGGTCACGTTCGTAGATTTTATCAGCTTCTTTTTTAGCTGAATCACTAAAAGCTTTGACGCTTTCTAGCGCAGCAGTACGAGCTTTTGTATCAATGTTAAATTGATCACGATCTCTTTGAGCTTGAGATTGAAGACTTTGAGCGACACGTTGTTGATTACCAGTAGCAATCCGGTAATCTCTGTCCATAGCACCTTTGGTGTATGCTTCATCTTCTTTCATTGCCTGAAGCATTCGCTTTCGATCTTCAATCTCAGCGTCGGCAATAGCCCGCATATTTTGCAGCCTACGCTCACCCTGCTCCCTCAGCCGAGCCAGACCGCGCTCATCATATTGTTGTGGACGGTAACCGCTAGCTCGTGCGGATCCTTGGTATTGTATACGTGCCATAGTTAATAATTCTGATTACCTGGCCAGCCCGCTTTAATGGCTGCTGATTGTGGCGGAGGAGTTTGAGTTGTAGTACTGCCGCCACTATTTCGACCGTAATAGGACGCTTGCATAGCCATACCGCCAACCGTTGCAGCAGCACTAGAAAGACCTTGGAAGATAGGAGCAGCAGCACTCTGCATGGCAGGACCAGGAACGTAACCAGGCATAGCAGCCATAGGTTCAACAAAGATACGCTCAGGTGCCATAGTAGGCTTAGGAATGTCAGGCAGACGCTCAGGTTCAATCATCATAGCGTTACGTGCCTTGATGTCATCAGCGTACCGACTCATCGAGATGTCACGGATGTTACGCTCAGATTGAGCACCAGAACTCATCAGGCTAGCCCTAAGGATAGCTGAGTTACGTCCAACCTCTGCAATAGTAGATTGAATAGCTTTAGTGCGTGAGCCACCAGCTTGCATCATTGCAGCCTTACCTTCGTTCTGAAGTTGTTCGATCAACATGCCTTCACGTTGGAAAGCTTGTTGATTCATGATTTCATTGAAGGCAGCTTGCTCAGATTCAACAGCTTGACGCTCTGCAACACTGTTGTAAATAAGTTGTTGCTGAGTTGCTTCAACAGAACCTTGAAACTGTTTAGCAGCTTGTAGGTACTGGAAGTCTTGAATCTCTGTCTGATAGTTCCAGTTACGAATAGCAGTTTCGTATTCGTACTGACGTTGCCGCTGATAGTTTATCTGATCAGCAGCGTGAACTAGTTTATTGTAGGCGTTGGTAACTTGTGCAGCGCCTTCCTGCTGGATACGCTGTAGCTCAGCGTTTTGCTTAGCACGTCGGTTAGCTTCGTTAGCCCTGCCTGCACCGTCAATGGCACTGATAATACCAGTAATAGCACTAATACCGCCAAAAATGCCACCGGCAAGGGCAGCGTTTTCGCCATTTGCCATAGTTAAGATCTCCTATAGAATCGGGGAGTATAGTTACCTTCCCACATCATCGACACCAACGATACAGGATAAGGAAAATCACTTGTCACTTTAAGTTCAAAATTAGTATTACGTTGATGGATAGGGACAATAAACTGTCGCTCACTCTTGACAGGAGAACTATCGGCTGAGTAGTAGTCAGCATCTGCAGTGTGTTGAACATCGCGCCACTCGTTAGAACCTTGGGCTTTTAGTTTAAACTTCACTGCACCTGTCCTACCTACAGAGAACTTAGCTCTGGAGACAGTCAAAGCAGCGGTAAAATCAGTAGTGTTAGCGTCCCTACGGAAATAGAACCTAGGTATAGTTGCTTCAAAGTCATAAGGATAGCCAACCACAATGCCATCAGCATAGTCAGTAAAGTCACCTTTTACTTCAAAGTACCGGAAATTGGTACCACTTTCTGTACGTTCGTATGCAGTTGCATAGTAACCAGCATCAGCATCAATCTCTGCAGCCGTACCATCATCTGCTGTAGGAACAGTCAGAAGCATCATTGCATTCCGTTGTTGGAATGGAGTGAACGGTACATAGATCTTGGTGATGTCGTTAGTAGAGTCGTATACAACGGCGTCTACGGTGCCTGGATTGGGCGATACGGGGCGTGTAGCCATGTCTAGGCATGGATTACCCTGGATGCCTGCAGCGGTCGCTACAACGTCTCCTGTGGGGATCTCATCAAGGGTTATAGAACCAATAGTGTACTCATCCTCGTGCTGAGAAATAACAATAACAGAGTCATTGAGGATCTTAGCAGACTGGATAGTACCAGGCAGCTGCCACTTAGTCCATGCTTGGAAGAGGTCTTCCTTACCGTTGTTGTAGTAACGATAGAGATACAGGTAAGAGGTATCCCGGTCAATCAGCATAATCACTGAGTTCTGCGGGCTAACCGTCAGGTTATCCACAGTGTCAGGAATCCACTCAAGTACCACCTTACTGATGTCAACCACGATAGGCGGCTGTTCAACGTCACGCAGTTGCAAGGTAAACAGCTTGCTGTAACCAGACACATTGCTGACGAATGCAGTGGTAGTACCAACATCTACAGGAGCAATGTTCGTATTCATCTCATAGTTAGAGAGTGAACGAACAATGGTAGAAGTAGGGGTCAACGTGCTTCCATCAGTGGTAAACACTTGGAACTGTTGACGCTCCGAGAACACCATCAACCCTTGAGGAGAAGGTAGCACATCAGACAAGGTAACAGGTCTGACGCTAGCCACGTTCAAATCAATCGGATCTGAGTCAATCTGTGTAAGAGCTGACTTAACAAAAAAGTTATAGGGATCGTTAGCAACACTAAAGTTAATGTTGTCCGTGGATAGGATTCCGAGTCGGTTATTATAAAAGAAAGTAGAAGTAATAGGATCCCCAATAAAAGCAGGTACAGGGCTAGTATCAT
>BCSF01000464.1_pt1 | contig 15828 bp, 5 predicted proteins | sample 1016431 | NCBI WGS metagenome assembly BCSF01 (sample SAMD00045685;SAMD00045686;SAMD00045687;SAMD00045688;SAMD00045689;SAMD00045690;SAMD00045691;SAMD00045692;SAMD00045684;SAMD00045690;SAMD00045691;SAMD00045692;SAMD00045684;SAMD00045685;SAMD00045686;SAMD00045687;SAMD00045688;SAMD00045689, study...
TTATGCCTTACCTATCTACTGGCTCCACTGAACTTAAAGCCGTTAATCAGATCCTGGCGTCAGTTGGTCAGGCTCCTGTAACCACGTTGACAACTGAAGAAACCTTTGTTGTTAGTGAGGTCAGCCGGTTTACTGGCTCTATCTCTGGCACTACTTTGACCACTGAAACTGCTAACATCCCTGTCGGTACTTACATCGGCGGAACTGGTGTTACTGATGGTACGTCTATTGCTGTTGCTGGTGAAGAAGCTGATCCTGCTACTGACCCTGTTACGTATGAATACACTCTGAACATTTCTCAGACTGTAGCTGAACGTACTCTAACTCGTAGTGAGGTTACTACAAGAGTTGAAACTCAAACCAACCCGGACGTTGCGATTGCACTCAACACCCTGAGAGAAGTGTCGCGTGAAGTACAGGCTGAAGGCTGGTCATATAATACTGAATTTGATTATAATATTACACCCGATTCTAACGATGAAATTGAGATTGCAGATGATGTTCTGCAGATGGACCTGAACCAAGGTTACACCTCAAACATTGAAAAGGATGCTATCTTCCGTGGAGGTAAACTCTACGACAAAAAAGCACATAGTTATAAGTGGACAGCAGAGACTGTCTATGTAGATATTGTATGGTATTTTGATTGGGAAAGTATCCCCCAACCAATTCAGGCATATATTGTAGCACGTGCTGCAGCCATTGTGTCTAGCCGTATTATTGGTGATGCCAATCAATATCAAATTCTGCAGCAGAAAGAAGCTAATACACGCTCTCAAGCTTTGGAGTATGAGTGTAACCAGGGGGACTATTCCTTCTTTGGCTCACCTAAGCAAGGTAATTTCTATCGCCCCTATAAGCCGTTCCATACCCTACAACGCTAATGCCAGCAGTAACTCAAACAATTCCAAATTTTCTTGGTGGTGTATCCCGCCAGAATGATGACAAAAAATTAATTAATCAGGTTACTGAATGCGTTAATGGATACCCTGATCCTACCTATGGTCTTCTCAAAAGACCTGGTATGGAGCATGTTAACGTACTTAAGAAAGCAGATGGTACTGCATTTACTAAGTCAGAGTTAGCTGATGCTGCGTGGTTTTTTATTGACCGAGATAACGCAGGTTCTTACATTGGTGCTATTAAAGGTACTAATATTTATGTATGGACTAAAGCTGATGGTACTTTTTGTACAGTAACTAATAACGGTACTTCTTATCTAACTGGCACTAAGCAGTCTGACTACCACTTTCGTAGTGTACAAGATGTTACGGTTATTACAAACAAAACAGTTACCACTGCAATGCAGGCAGCAGGTACGTATGTTGCTAATTCTGTAGCTACAATTAAATTAGTATCTCTAACTAACGATACATATTCTGTCACTATTCAAGGTATTAAAACTGAAGTCGAAGCCCAAACTTCTACTACTTATGACGATTTTCTTGTTTATGATAGCTCTAGTACCAATACTAATCATCATCTAGTTGACGCCCTACATGCTACTATTACTGCACAACACACAGCAAGCAATGCTGACTTTGCTGGTAAATGGTATCTAGAAGCATATCCAAACAGCCTTGTAATTAAACGTACATCTGGTAGTAATGAAGTAATTACAGACTACAGTACAACTACTGGTACTGCTACTGCATTTACTATTGAAGGTAAGGGTGGTACTGCTAACCTAGCTCTTGAAGTATTTCAGGATAGTGTAACAAATTCTAGTAAACTTCCTGCAGAATCGTTCGATGGTCACCATGTAAAAATTAACAATACCAGTTCTGCAGATGATGATTATTTTCTGCAATACGAAGCATTTAATGATCCAGATTCTGGTAAGGTGAAACGTGGTAAAGGTTTTTGGAAAGAAGCTGTAGCTAGAGATGTGTCCCCAGGGTTGGATGCTGCTACAATGCCTTATCAGCTGGAGAATACAGGGGATACTACATTTACCTTTAAACAGATCTCTTGGACAGCAAGGGAAACTGGTGATGAAAATACAAACCCTAAACCTTCGTTTATTGATTACCCTATTACAGGAACCTTCTTTTATAACAATAGGTTTGGTGTTCTTTCAGAGGATAATATCTTTTTTGGTAGGGCTAATGATTCGTTTAACTTCTTTGTTAAATCTGCATTAGCGCAGACTGATGCTGATCCTATCGATCTCAACGTAGCTAGTGTCAGACCTGTTGTTTTGACTGATGTCTTACCTTCTCCACAAGGTCTTCTGTTGTTTAGTGCTAGGCAGCAATTTCAAGTACTTTCTACCAGTGCCGCTACGCTGACACCTAAAACAACTCTTATCAGGGCTATCTCTAACTACGAGATGGATGCTAATATCCCACCTGTAGACATCGGTACCACAACTGGTTTCATCAATACAGTACCAGGTTACGCTAAGTTGTTCACTTTGCAGCTTCGGGAAATTGAACAAAGCCCGCTTGTGGTTGACATTAGTAAAACAGTTCTAGAATGGATTCCTGATACTATCGATAGTCTTGCTGTCAGTCCACAGAATTCTGTCGTTATGATGGCAGATAGATCTTCATCTTATATCTACCTATACAGGTTCTATAATAATGGTGAGCAGGATCTCTTCCAAGCATGGACTAAATGGCAACTACCTACTACTATCCAAGCTGTAGATATTATTGATGACGATGTTATCATCGTATCTCAACATGAAGATGAGTACACCATCGGTAAGATTACTCTTGACCAGATCCCTACAGGAGACGTTGTAGCAACTTCTACTAGCATGACAGGTAATCCATGCCTAGACATGGCTACACGCCCCGTCAAGCCTCACACAGATGTCGATGCGGTAGTGTATGATGAGACCAATGACATCACTAAGATCTACGTACCTTATACACCTATTGATGATAAACAAGCTATCATGTTGTTGAGTGTTCCTACAGCAGATGTAGGCACAGATTCAGCAATTGATGCTGATGCTGGTTATTATGCTACAGCAGAGGAGCGTATTGAGCCTAGTACAAATTATCATTATTTTGAGGTTAAAGGTAAATTTACCGACTATGATGACGGTATTATTGTAGGTTATGGTTATGACTTTGAAGTAACACTACCTAAGTTTTACTACCGCCCTGAAGCGAATAAAACTGACTTTACTGCTGCTCTAACTATTTCACGAGTTAAATTCTCTGTCGGTAGAACTGGTGCTGTTCGGTCTAAAGTAAAGGCTGATGGTGCTAATGAGTGGAAGAACGTAGAGTCTACATCTGATGGTGATCGGTACAGTGCTGATAGCAATCCTGTAAAAGATGAAAGACAATTTATTGTCCCCATCCATCAACGTAATACTAATTTTGAATTAAAAGTGACAAGTGATTTTCCATACCCTGTATCGTTGGTGTCAATGATGTGGGAAGGTAACTATTCCCCACGATTCTATAGGAGAGCTTAATTATGCCAGCACTATGGGCTGCAGGTATCGGAGCCGCCGCGTCAATTGCTGGCGGTATTATGGGAGCTTCATCAGCTTCAAAAAACAATGCTCGTGCCAGAAAAGCGGCCAAACAGCAGAAAAAATTTAATAAAAAAATTGCTAAGCTGCAGAACAAACATAACGATAAGTTAGACGCTGCTGATAAGGCTAATTACTTTGCAATGCGTGAGTTTAATCACGAAACTGCAATGGGTCAATGGCAGCGTTCTGCTGAACTGCAAGATTTTCAATACCTTCAAAGCCTTAAACAATACCAAAAATCTCAATCTATTGGTAATGCACAGATTGGTTTAAATGCACAAGCCCAGAGGCAAGGTATTGAGGCTGAACAAGCAGCTCTCGGTGAAGCTTTTATTGAACAACAGTTTGAGCACGAAAGTAATTTAAGTGCACTTAAACAGGCTTACGTTCAGCAAAATTTCAATCGACAGGAAGCTAATATTCAGTTAGCAGGTATTCAACAGTCAAAACGTTTTGGTGCTCAATCATTTCAAAATACTGTTGATCAATTAATGGAACAAGGGGCTATGCAGAAAGAAGCTGCTATGGTCGAAAGTTTGTTATCTGCAGGATCAATTCAAGCCTCCGGTCAAGCTGGTAAATCTACTGCTAAAGCACAGCAATCTAACGCTGCTGCCTTGCAACGTAGTTTGATGGCCCTTGGTTCTGAAATAAATGGTACATATAGAAAAGCCGCTATCCAGCTGGCTGAACTGAATGCTGATGCTAGTCTTCAAGAGGCAGGTGTTGGTCTTAATCTGCAACGTATTGATAATGCTATTCAAAACGCAGAGGATGAGGCTTATGCCAACATTGAAGTTATGAACGCAAACATGAAGAGTAATATCGCTCAAACTGAACGTAACATTAAACAGATTTCTATTGATCGTGCATATGCGGACATCAATACTCAAGCAAATATGATGCTGAAGCCTGATAGGTTGAGTTATGATCCGGCACCACGACTCCCGCCTGAACGTGAGTTTGTCGATCGCATGGAAGTAATTCCTGGTTATGTACCGCCCCCGCAACAACAAAGTGTATGGGCACCAATCTTCCAAGGATTTAGCTCAGCAGCTAGTCAGGTTGTCAGCGGCATTGGTGTTGACAAAATGGACTGATAAACAGTAATCTATTAATTAAACTATGGCACGTATCCGATACAAATCCTCTGCAAAACGTAGGGGTTTTAATCCACAACAATTGAGTACAGCGGGTATTGACCGGATGCGTGAAGAAAGCAACCGGCTTATCCAAGGAATGCGCAGCAGGCATCAGGCTGAAGACGAACAGCGTGAACGCGAACGTCGCGCTATGGAAGCTGATCAAGCTTACCAAGAAAGGATTACTAAAGAAAATAACGATATTGAACTTAGGAATCTTCAGATTGAAGCTGAAAGAGAGGTTGGTGGTATCAATGCTAAGATCAAGCAATCTCAAATTGATACTAAAGCTACGATGGATATTCTTGGTAGTATCGCTAACTTTAGTCAATCTGCTGCTAAATATATAGACTATAAGCAAGCCGAAGCTATTAAAGACAAACCGGTTGAGCCATATTCTCTTGAAGAAATAAGAAAGGCACAGGAATTAGAAGCAGAAGCCGGTGTTGTTTTGGATGCTAATAGTATAGAAGAGTCAATTAGAAGCGGTGAAGACATTAGGCTATCCCTTAAACCTATTGTCACCAACCCCGCCCGTTTGAACAGACATCAACGTCGGTATGAGGATCAAAAATTTCGCGCTTCAGCAGAGGCGTATATAAGGGCAGGTTATAAAAGAACATTTACAGCTGCAAATGGTAAAACATTTACAGGGTTGGAAATAGAAAGCAACCCTGAATTAGTAAATGAATTTTACAATCAGCTAGAAGCAGAGATAGTAAAGTTCTCCGGCATGGACCGAAGTGATCTACCGGAAACTATGAAATATCTTCAGGCTAAGCGGCGTGCTGGTAAAGAATCTGCACTTAATGCAGCTTACCAACAAGATAAAGCAATATTAGTTAATCAAACTAATACTCTTCTCAGAACCGGCAACGCTGATGATATTGCTCTTGGATATTCAGGTGGTAAAGCTTTAGGCAATGCTAAGCTACTTGAGATGATGTCTGCAGTCATATCAGATCCAAATGTATCTGAAGAAAAGCGGGAAGCAATTCTTGACTTTGTACTTCCTATAGAAGGCAATACAAAACCTTTTAGAGAATCACATTATGATTCACAAGTTGGACCCGCTTTAGCTAAACTAAGAGATAACCAAACTAAGCAAATAAATGCTGAGTTAAAAGCACGCAAAGCTGAAGCTGCAAACTGGGAGTTAGCAAACACTGATATTATTCAAAGTGTAATTGATGATACCCGCAGTCAATCAGAACTAGAAGAAAGAGAAGTTGAACTTAAAAGAGCTTTTCAAGAGCAATTCCCAGGTGTAGACTTTCCGTCAACACTTACAGGTAGATTTACTACTGCAAAGAAAGGTAATCTAGTAGATCTTAGGAATACTGTAGACACAAAATTTAGGAATAAAGAACTAGACCTTCCGTTTATTAATAGTATTAGAGATGCTACTTTAAAGAGAGACGCCAAGGCGCTTTTTAATACACAACAAATAGAACTATATGGTGAGGGTTATGAACCCCTTATGGCAAACATCGAGAGCCTTGCTAAAAAAGCAGCCGATTTTAGCTCAACTGTTCCAGGTGATACTAACGGAACAGTAGAGGCTATTAAAGCAAAAATGCTTCAGTTTGTCAGTGGTGATCATAAATTCAGCCTATCTAACACAGGAGATGCGAATGTTACAAATCAAAAACTTACAGAATATATTGATACTGCTGCCATTCTTGATGGTTCTAATGGAGATCCACTCAATCCCTTTCGTTACAAGGAAGGCGCTAAAGGTAGGGAGTATGTAGAAATCGGTGTACCTGATCCTGATGATCAGCAACACTTGAATTGGGTTCGTAAAAAAATGGTTACCTCTCGAACTTTGGGAGACCTCATTCAAAACAATCCATACCTTGTACCTGCTGATAAAATATCAGGAGTATCTAAACAGCAAGAGACAAATCAACCTATTGTGTTTGATGATGTAGTGTATTTTCTCTCAAGGCACTATAAGAAAAAACCTACTGAAATCCACAATGCAATCGTTACAAGGGTCAACCAAGTTAGTGGTTCAAACCATCCACTGGTAACACCAAACGATTTCACTGAACTGCAAGACAACAGCTCTCCTGAATGGAACAGGCTTATTAGCTCTGGGAACTACGATCAAGTTCGTAGAGCCGGTGCCCAGGTAACTGGTCAGCTACCAGTGCGTACTAGCATGGGTGGTGGTAACCCAACACCATTACAAGCTTATCAATATATGCGTTCATTAGGTGTATCCGACATCCACGCTAAAGGTATCTTGGCTAACATTGCAGGTGAATCAAATTTCCAAACTGATGTGATGGGAGACAATGGTATGTCTGGTGGTCTATTCCAGATGTATAACGACCGTTATCGTGCTATGGAGCAGGCAGTACCTGATTGGAGAACAAACTGGCGCGGGCAAATTGAACATGCCTTGAGAGATGATACAGCTCCTCAATTCCTTCAAATGCAGTTCAATAGCCCTGAAGAGGCAGCTGACTGGTTCTTGGAAAACTATGAAAGACCGGCTATGGAGCATAGACCTGAACGTAGAAAGCTAAATAGAACTTTTATACCTAACCTTGGTTTTTAATTAACAATGACAGATCCCTCAGAATACTCAACCATAGGTGAGGATTTTGTGTTGGATGATCAAGAACAACAGGCCACGCTTTCTGATGAGCAAGTTGAAGCATTTCAACAGCAACCGGAAGTAACGCCTGTTGACCTTGTTCAGCAAGATACACAACCTGCTACGGCAGCGAAACCTGCACCAGTTGAAACTGAGTCTCAGCCTACGGGCGAGCAATCAGAAAGAGAACCTACTAAGCTTTTTGATTTTTCAAACTTTACTTATTTTGGTCAACCTATTGCGGAAACCAATCAGCAAGTAAAAGAACGTCTTAGTGCACCAGGGCAAGGTATCATCGACACTGCTGTTGATGGTATCAATTTCTTGCTGCAAAAAACAGGTGTTCAAATCCCAAAAGCTACTAAATATGAAGACGAGGTAGCAGAAGCTACCCGTAAGATTTCCTCAGTTGTCCTGCCTACTGTACTGACTCAAGGTGCATATTCAGGTGTGGCAGCTCAAGCACAGACTGCTAGCATTGCTAGACTAGGACAAGCGAATAAAATCAACCAACTTGGAAACACTGCTTTCATGAAGTTTGTTGGTAATCGTGGTCTTGAATCTGCAGCGGCAGTTACTGTTGGTGCTGTGACTACAGAGTATGAGACAGATGATAACCTGTCTGGTATGTTGAAAAAATCATGGCCTAAAACATTCGACTTTATCCCAGACAATTGGGCTACCCTTGACGGTGAAGCGCCAGATCTTAAAAGGCAAAAGAACATTAACGAAGATTTGGCTCTTGGATTTTTGATTCCATTAGTTGGGTTTGCTGGTAAAACTAAGGCTGCTATTTCTGAAGTCAAAGATCTTTACAGAACTCCGCCAACTCTTGTAGGTGAATCAGATCAAGCTGTTAAATACCTAGCCGATAACAGACCAAAACCTACCAGTGATGTACCTGAAGAAGCTTTACTTCAATACCAGGCTAAGCAGGAAGAGGCATTGGATGAGCTTGGTTATTACAATGCAAGTAAATCGACAGATCCTAACATCCCTCTTAAAGGTGTTCATGACTTGTACGAATTCCGTGAAACCGGTTTACGTACTGTAGATGACTTTGGTATTGTTGGGGCTAGTATTGATGCTGCTCGTATTCAAGGTAACAAAGGTACTGTCCATGGTCGCCTTGGTAACTTCATCAGTGGCCCCGCACTTAAGTATGGTGCAGAAACTCCTGGTGGTGTAGAAGAGATTACCATTGGCTTGACACAACAGCTTAAAGAAGCTGATCGTGTCGGTCTGGTTGCTGACGATTTCATTGTAACTGCAGATGAAGTGACAGCAGCTGGTGACAACCTTGTTCTAGAACTATTTGATCCGTCTGCTAGTATTGCAGATATGCGCCGGATGCTTGAACCCCAAATTGTCACAAACGAAGCGGGTGTTGAAGTCCTTACTACAGGTGGTTATGCTGATGCACTTAGTTCTATTAGTACCTTGGTAAAAGAATATCAAGGCATGGATGTTGCACGTGCTCAGGCTTATACTGCAACGTCTATGGCTGGTCAGATTGCTGACCTTGCTGAAGGTATGCGCCTTAACCGTGGTTCGATTTCTATTGAGAACGCTCAAGAACAAATCCTAGATAAGATTAATTTCTTGCAACAACTGGTAGGCTCTACTCGTTATTTTACTACTCAAAATAAAGCACTAAACTCTTCTCTACAGTTTATCAGGCAACAGCTTCCTGAACCTCTTAAAGGGGTCATTAAGTCTCCTGAGCAAATTGTTCAAGATATTAAAAATAATTACCCTGTTGCGCTTCGTAAATTCCAAACTGATAGTGAAAACTTTACTGACAGTTGGATGTATTTGCAGGAGAATCGTCCCGACATTCTAGATTCATTCCTTGAGTTGTATGAATTGAGTGATGGTAAAATCAATACCATTGCAAAGATGAATGATGACATTCTGAAAAGCTTTACAAATTTCCGTCCTATCTTTGATCCTAATCCTGATCAACCTAATCTCATTGCACAAGCTGTGAGAGCTAACTGGTTTAACGGTCTTTTGTCTGCACCTGCTACTGCCGCCAAAGCTATATACGGTAACATTAGTGGTGTTGTAGCTGAGCCTGTTGCATACTTTGCAGGTGCTTTGGCAAGTGGTGATATGAAATCACTGCAACGTGGTTGGATGGCTTATAGTGCTGTATTTGACACACAACAGAAAGCACTTCCTTATGCTGGTAAGTTGTTTGCAAAAGCAGCGCAAAACCCCAACTCAGTTAAGGGGCAATCTCGTCTTGACCTTGTGATTAAACAAGAGGAAAAACTAGAACAGTACCGTTATATTGCAGAACAGGAAGCTGATCGTGGTAATCATGGTTTTAAATTCCTAGTCAAGGTATATGAAGAACAGCTAGGCATGGCTGCTGACCCTGTTTTCCGATTAACTCCAAACCTATTCACTGGTTTTGACGGTTGGGGTGGTGCTACCTTAGCTAATGCTCAAGCACGTTTCCGTGCAATGGATGAGCTTGAAAGGCTAGGAGAAGCAGTTACACCAGAACGTGTTAAAGAACTGGCTACAGGTGAATACAATAGCATGTTTGGTGCTGACGGTCTTATTAAAGACAAAGTCGTTAAGTATCAAAACGCCGATATTGCACTTAACCTTGACACTGGTTTGAGTAAAATGGTTGACGGTCTTCTTAGAACCGTCCCTGGGCTAACTCCATTCATCACGTTCCCTACAACGATGATGAATCTGGTTAGGGTTGCTGATGACTACCTACCAGTACCTTTGCGTAGCTTCCAAAAAGATGTAAATGAACTAGCATATACGTCTGTCAAAACGTTTATGGCAAATCCTGAATCTATTGAGCGCATCCTCTCTAGTCGTGGGCATAATGTTGCTCAAATGGATGACGTTGCTAAACTTAATGCTTTAGTTGATTTAAAAAACCGTACACTTGGACGTAAATATATCGGTACTTTCTTGACATCTTTGGCAATTGGTAGTGCAATTAAAGATAAACTGTTTGGTGATGGTTTGTTTAGCATGACTGGTGATGGTTCTATTGACCGTCAGCTGAACACTGCAAGGATGAAAAATAGTAACTTTAAACCACGTTCAGTTATTGGTCCTGGTGGTCGGCGGTTTGAGTACAACGAACTGCTTGGTCCTGGTCTGAGTAACTGGGTTGCAATGGTTGCTAACGTAGCAGATAACTTCGACATGCTTGGTGAAGCAGCAACTGAACATGCTTTTGAAAAACTTGCTTTTATCATGGGTGCTGCCTTGACTGATCAGGCAGGTATTTCAGCATTGCGTCCGTTGGTTGAGGTTATGAGCGGCAATGAATTTGCTGCCAATCGTTGGACTGGTGGGATGATCAACTCTTTAGGACCTCTATCTGGTATGCGTAATGAGTTTGGTAAAATCCTTGATGGCGGTTTGAAAGAACTTAATAATGACATTCAAAGTCATTTGCAAAACCGAAACAGGATAATTGGTCTATTCGACCCGGCAAACAGATTGCCTACTGTTGTCAGTCCTATTAGTGGTGAAGCCCCTAATAAATACAGTATGATGCAACGTATCTACAATGCATACTCTCCTATGAAAATCCATCCAGCTATGAGTAAGGAGGAGAAATTCTTGTATGATATTCAATATGATGTATCTTCTGCATTTAGAAAACGTAATGGTGTAGATCTAACAGCAGAAGAACGTAATGCATTGAACGTTGAAATGGGCGAAATGAAATTCTTTAAACAAGAAATTAACCGTATCGCTAACACAGCTGAAGCTCGTAATACTATTAATGAGTTGAAAGCCTTGCGTCGTTCTGGAGTTACATCAGAAGAGCTTGATATTGGTTTGTATGATCAAATCCATATGATGCTTAGAGATGCACAAAAACAAGCTGAAGAACTTGCTTTTAATAATTTAAAGCCTGGTATTCGTGACGCTATTGAACAGCGTATCCTTCTTAAACAGATGAATGATTCACGAGCTATGGCTGGTAAAGCACCAATCCCTACACCTAGACCCACACATCGTTATTAAACAACATGGCGTGCACTGACGTACAAACAATTCAAGCTGGAAACGGGACAAAGACACAGTTTTCTTTTGACTTCCCGTACATTTTTAAATCTGAAATTCACGTTTATTTTTGGAACGTAACTACAAAAGAATACGACGAAAAACTTACGACAGATAGCACCTACCCCTGGCGTATTACTGATGCTAACCCCACTATTGTGGAGTTTACCGGTACTGCGCCTCCTTCTCCCACCTCTCCGACTGATCCAGGTGAGCCCACTGTTGACAACGTTAAGATCCGCCGGATCACTAAGGTTGACGACATTCGTGCTCTGTTTAACCCTGGATCAGCTATCCGGTCTGATGACCTGAATAAGAACTTTGAACAGCTTCGTTATGCTATTCAAGAGTCTAACTGTGCTGGCATCCCTGATGATGTAGACGCTTACCTCAAAAACTATTATTGGAATAAGTTTGACGAAACTGTTTATTCTACGGAAACATGGGACTCTGATGATGATCAAGTAGCAACTACACAAGCTACTGATGCACGTATTGATGCTAAGATTGATACAGCACTTACTACTGACATTGCAGGTTCTGATGGTGTCTCTATTACTGATGACGGTGATGGTACTATTACTGTTGGTCTAACTGACGACAGTGTAGACTTTGATAAGATTAAAGATGCTGACCAGATTAAACTAGCAGATCAAACTGCTGACTATGATAATACTGGTTCTGATGACAAGGTATTTACTTCTGTCGCAGCTATCCGTCGTTTTGAAAACTTTGTTCAAGACTCTACACCTTCCACTACCGCTGGTATTGGTAAAGGTCGTGTTTGGGTAGACATTGCTGACGACAAAACTTTGTCTGTTTGGGATGGTAGCGCTTGGCAAGCTATTACATCTGGTGGTACGTTTACTAACCAACCTAAGGTTGTTTATGTTGACGCTACTGCAGGTAGTGATAGTAACGACGGTCACCGTATTAGCCGCCCTAAGGCTACTATTAAAGCTGCTGTCCAACAAATTAACGATGATGCTACCTATGGTAATGGAAGTATTGTTGTAGTGGCACCTGGTGTCTATCAGGAAGCCTGTCCAATTCAGATCGAAAAACGTGATGTTGCTATTGTCGGTACTTCACTGCGTCAGTGTGTGATTCACCCTACGCAAGCGACTGAAACCGCAACTATGTTTGAGGTAAACAGTGGTACATACCTGAAGAACCTGACGTTCACTGGTATGAAGGCTAGCGGTACACGTGGTGATACCGGTTCCCTGTGGGAAAACAGCACCTACGGTCTGCCACCTACACAAGGTTGGAACGTTGCTTTCTATAACAACGCTTACATTTACAAATCACCGTACATCCAAAACTGCACCAACTTCTCTGATTCTGAGATTGATAACGATGATCTTAGCTTCTATGCAGGTACTGCTGACAAGGGACGTGCGGGTGATACTGACTCTGCACCGACTGGTGGTGGTTTGTTGGTTGATGGTTCTGTACCTCACGAAGACTCTCCGCTGCGTTCGATTGTCTGTGACAGCTACACCCACACTGGTCTAGATGCCCCTGGTATCTTTGTGACCAACAACGGTTACATGCAAGCTACCAGTAGCTATGCGTTCTTCTGTCATGCTCACATCACCTGTATTAACGGTGGTCAAGCAAACCTTGCTGCATCTACATCTGACTTTGGTCGTTATGGATTGATTGCAAGCGGTAAATCTACCAGCGCAATCTTTACTTCGACTATTGACGGTGCTGTTTCTGACGGCGCTACTTCATTTAACATTGATGCACCTACTGCTGGTTCTGGTTGGCATGGCACTGCTACACGTCCTGCTGGCAACATGTTGGTCACTGTGAACAGTGTCACCTATCCGATCTTGTCTGCTACTGCTAACGGTTCTGGCTGGACTGTGACAATTAGCCGTCCTAGCTCTACTAACCGTAGCACTAACCTTGGTGTCAACGGTGCAATTAGCGATGGTGCTGCTGTTTCGTTCTTCCTGCGGTCGATGATTGCCTCTAGCGGTCACACCATGGAGTACGTCGGTAGTGGTACTAACTACACTGCATTGCCTGAAAACGGTGGTGTACCTGTAGACGCTAACCAAAAAGTTGAACTTGACAACGGTAAGATCTGGACTGCTACAACTGACCAAAACGGTAAGTTTAGTGTTGGTGGTAACCAGACAGATGACCCGTTCTTTGAGGTAGACCAACAGCTTGGTTTTGTTACCATTCCTGAAGGTTCTATTGCGTTTAACCTGTTGTCCGATGTTACCCCAGAACTTGGTGGTGAACTAGACGCTAACAGCAATAAGATTACGTCACTGGCTGATCCTACTGCTGCACAAGATGCGGCAACTAAAAACTATGTCGATACTGAAGTTGCTGGTCTTGTAGATTCTGCACCTGCAACACTTGATACTCTCAATGAGCTTGCAGCTGCGCTAGGAGATGACGCTAACTTCTCTACCACTGTAACTAACAGCATTGCTACTAAACTGCCTTTAGCTGGTGGTACAATGACTGGTGCCATTGCTATGGGCACTAATAAAATTACAGGTGCTGGTGATCCTACTGCTGCTCAGGATGTAGCCACTAAAAACTATGTAGATACTAATACTCTAAGTTCTAGTGATATTGGTAGTACAGTTCAAGCATACGATGCTGACACTGCAAAGACTGACGCTGCACAAACCTTTACCGCCGCGCAACGTGGTGAGATTACGGCGTTGACATTTGCTGCAACCATGACACCGAATTTAAACGATTCAAATAATTTTTCAGTCACGCTTACTGGAACGGGTCGTATTGCCAACCCAACTAACCAAACAGCAGGTCAATCAGGATCAATTTTTATTACCCAAGACGGAACCGGTAGCCGTACTCTTTCTTGGGGTACATCCGGTGGTACTTCTGCTTGGTACTGGGCTGGCGGAACCGCACCCACGCTTTCCACTGCGGCTAATGCTAAAGATCGAGTTGATTATGTTGTCGCTGCTAATGGTGTGATTCACGCCGTTGCCACCCTTAATGTTTCTGCAAACACACCTTAATTATGGCAGTATTTAATAACATTTTAGCAGGCGCTGCCGGTCAAGGCGGCGCTGCTGCTGCTGAATACGTCATCCCCAAGTCGCTGAGGTTTAACAGCGGTGATAGTGCGCATTTAAGCAAAATCTTCGCGTCTACTGGAAACCGCCGCACTTGGACTTGGAGTGGGTGGGTAAAAAGATCATCTATGGCAACTAGCGTCTTTGCGCTTTTTGCTGCCTACGATTCGAGCAATACCCGCGATGTTCTGCGTTTTGAAAGTAACAAGCTAAACCTTCAAATCGGCACTAGCGGCACATATAGAACTGAAACGACTGATGCTGTTTTTCGTGATCCTTCGGCTTGGTATCACATTGTTGCAGCTTTTGATTCAACCAAATCAACTGCAGCAGACAGGTTGAAGCTCTATGTAAATGGGGTCGAGCAAAGCGTAACTGGTACTCCTGTTGACCAAAATACGCAGAGCACAATCAACAATACAGATGCTCATTACATTGGAGCAAGAAGCAGTTCAGGTTCTGCCGAATTGTTTTTTGACGGCTACATGGCCGACGTTCACTTTATCGACGGTCAGGCGCTTGCGCCGACTGACTTCGGTGAAACCGACGACAACAATGTTTGGCAGCCGAAAGAATACACGTTTGGAACGAATCCCAACAACGGCACCACCTGGAGTTCTACTTACTCAGCGGCATTTGCTGGAAATGCCATGACAGATAGTGCCACTGTTGGCAGCTTAACTGGCTTAAATTCTAGTATTACAATCACGCTTGCGGAAAGCGTTACGGTTGAAAGTTCTTTAGAGCTTAATTTATACGCAAATGTTGGCAGTTTTTCTACTTATACAACTGTTTCCGTCAACGGAACAAGTCAGACTGCAAACATGTCGCTTGTCAACTCTACTGGTAGCAATAGTGGCGTTTGGAAAGTTACTGGGTTCACTGGGACGCTTACAAGTATTACCCTAGGGGCGCAAAACGGAGCAAACAACGGAATCTCCAGAGTCATTGTTGATGGCTTTACTCTGTTGAATGGCGCGGGTGATAACTCGTTCCACCTGAACTTCAGCGATAGTTCAACGAACGAGGCGCTGGGTTTTGATTCCGCACCAACAGCACCCGATCCTGATCCCAAGAAAGGATTTGATGTTGTTACTTGGACTGGTACGGGCAGTAATTTAAATGTTGGCGGTTTAAATTTTGAGCCTGGACTGATTTGGCTCAAGAACCGTTCTATATCGTCTAATCATCGACTGGTTGATAGTGTTCGTGGCATAGGCGTGATGCTGCATAGCAACACGACCGATCCCGACCAATCTGATACCAATAATCTTCTGAGTTTTAATCCTGATGGTTTTACTGTTGGCAGTAATTCCAATTCAAATGGCTCTGGCAATAGCATTGTTGCATGGTGTTGGAAAGCAGGCGGTCCTGCTGTTGCTAACACTGATGGAACAACGACTTCACAGGTCTCCGCAAATACTGATTATGGCTTCAGTATTGTCA
>BCSF01000463.1_pt1 | contig 15826 bp, 28 predicted proteins | sample 1016431 | NCBI WGS metagenome assembly BCSF01 (sample SAMD00045685;SAMD00045686;SAMD00045687;SAMD00045688;SAMD00045689;SAMD00045690;SAMD00045691;SAMD00045692;SAMD00045684;SAMD00045690;SAMD00045691;SAMD00045692;SAMD00045684;SAMD00045685;SAMD00045686;SAMD00045687;SAMD00045688;SAMD00045689, study...
TCCATGTTTGAAAGATCAGGTCCTACTTCTACACCTATTGTTTCAAACATTCTAACTGTTATATCATATATTCTTTTTGTCTTACCTTGTGATGTACCATTCTGTGATCCAGCATTTAATCTCATAGTTTGTAGTAAAGATGTATAAGCTAAACCTACTTTAACATCAGTTGAAGAACGATCTAAAGTAATACTCCCAGAGCTTACAGTTTTATCTGGGTGCGTTGCACCATTAGCTAATACAGAAACTGTTTGTCCTTCAAGGTGATCTAATCCTGATATTGTACTTACAGCACTACCACTATAACTTAATGCACTATCTAAAAAATTAAATGATGTGTTATCTGTTTGATCAAAATCAAATACATTTAATATTTCTACAAATCTTCTAGTAGCACCATTGATTGTTCTTTTAACAATTACATAAACTTGATATTCAGTATCGTCAGTTGGAATAACTGCAACACTTTCACATACTGCTTTACCTTCATCAGTTTTTGTTAATCGAGTAGAATCATCTAAAGATGTAACAGTTAAAAATCCTGTAGACAATGGTGATGTTTCTGTAATCGTAACTACATTACTACTAACTGTTGCTGTAAAATCAGAGTCAGCATCTATTAATGTTTTTAAATTTGTTGCTGTTTGGTTGTTACTTGTTGTTGTATGAAACTTACCAGTTGTAGAAGATGTAGCAGAAGTAAAGGTTGTAGTTGTGCCATCTGCTTTTGTTAAAACTATTCTTGTACCATTTGCTATGTTTGCATAATCAGTAACTGTAATAGTTGCATTACCAAATCTTCCACCAAAAATATGTCTGTGCCAAGCAGTTACTTGTTGTTCTCTTTGATAAGTTAATCCTACTAACTCACCATCACCTCTTACTCCATAAACTATTTGATTAGGTTCTTGTTGATATGCTATTTGTGTTAGACCCCCTTCACTAATATGTTCAGCAAGGATAGTCATATCTGGAGCTATGTAACCATCTACATCAAAGTTATAAGCTAGTTCTCTAATTTTTCTTTTAGCTCTTTGTAAAAATAATGTGGCATTACCTACAGCTATAGCATCTACATTTGCCGAGCCATGGTTAGATTGTTTTTTAATTAATATGTTTGTAGGTGTAACCGCACTATCTGTACCACCACCTGATACAGTAAACTCACCCCCTGCTGTACCAATAATTAAAGTTCTTGTTGCTGTCATAAATCTGATAGCATTAACTTGGTTAGATGCGATTGTATAAATGATTGCATCATCATCTGCTATTGTTCCACCAATGTTTGCATCCATGTTTTCATAATCACCAGACTTTGAAAAAAATATTGTTTGTGGTTGATTAGTTGTTCCTGCAAATACTAATCGTTGTTCAAAAAAGGTTACGCAAGAAGGATGACCTGTAGTGTCAGAGAAAGCTCCTAGTTGCCAATCAGTAACAGCATTACTATTAGTCATAGCAGTATCAATAGTAATCACCGCTTCTGTTGTGCTATTAACACCAGTAATAACTCCATAACCAGAGTTCATATAAAATTGTCTACCTATGTCTGTAGATAAAAAACCAGAGCCACTATTAACACCTGTTGTAGCGGATGCTGTTAAAGTTCTGCCAGTACCTGTTGTGTGAGTAGAGGGTGTAAAAGTTGTAGCTGTTGTGTTTGCATCTTGAAAAGGTCCTTTAGTAAAATCTACATCTGTTAGTGTCCAAGATGTATGACCAGTACGAGATAGTTTCTCTACCTCATGTTCTGGATGCGTAATATACATTACATCAGCACTCTGTGCAAATTTAATATCAAAAAGTTGTGCAGTAGTATAAGGTGTTGCTAGTTCAAAAACTTTATTAGCTACACCACCAGAACTATAAGCAGTAAATGCAGAACTGTTTATATCCACTCCATCTTTATCTTGTAGTTCAAATGTATTGGTAGTTTTGTCTGCAACTAAAAATCTTTTACCATTAACTTCTGTCATACCAGAAACACCACTAATTAATACTTCATCACCATTAGAATAACCATGTGAGTTAGCAGTTACGACAGCAGGATTAGCAGCAGTAATTCCAGTTATAGTTTTATCTCCTTCTAATACAGCACCACTATCTTTGTACACTCTCATTTTTAAATTAGAGAACTCCAACATATAAGTTTGTGTTGTTGAAAATTCAAAAGGTATTAATCTTGTTTTGTTATCGCTATCAGCAACTTCTGCTACAAATGTAGAACCTGGTCTACGAGCTGCTGACCCATGTGGGTAGACAACTAAATTTTCTAATGTTGCACAACCTGATGTATATTTAGTTAGATCAGTTCTTCCATCTAATCTTGGTGATAGTTCACCACCTGTAAAGTTTGTAAGTTCGACAGCAACCCTAGCCATTTATTAAAACCTTGAGTTTATAAATGTACCTGCATCTATTTGATCTGACATACCTAGGTCTTGATCTATATTTTGACCTTCAGTTGAATCTATAAATCTAGCATCTTTTAATTTATCTTGAAATAAATTGTACATATTAGTTGCTGTTTGATTGTTTGATGTAACTGCAAAAGCTATGTCAGCACCTAAAGCAGCAGATAAAGTTTCTCTTAATGATTCATCATATTCATTGGGATCTGTAATTCTACCAATGTATAATATTTTCATACTAGATGTATTACTTAATATTTTTCTACCTTCTACTTTGTAGTTAGAATCATAATCTAATATTCGTAGCAACCTTAAACAATCTGCTGGTAAAGTATAAGCATAACTAAAACCCCAAGCAGGAGCTGTAGTGTCTGCTGCTAGTTCAACTCTTTTCTGTAAGCAGTTCCAAGGATGTGATCTAAATACTGCATCTCTTACTTGAGTAAATCTTGAGTTGCAAAGTCTAGCATTTTTTGAATCTTCTGTAAGTGAAAGGATAGTTGTTGCACCTAGTTGATTTAATGCTCCATTACAAATGTCCACTGTTGATGCCATATCACTTCCTTATAATATACTTTCGCCTTATCTGTCTATCTTTTTCTAAAGCAAAAATTTCTTCTTCTGTTCGTTCTTCTTTAGTATCAAAGCCATAATGATATTTACTATCATGCTTGAACCTATCTACTAACACATATCTGTACACATAATTATCTTTTTTAAAGTGTAGTACAGTTTTTAAATCTTGAATCTTTTTCATAAAAAGGTGGGGATTACTCCCCACCTAATATCTATTTATTAGTCTACTGTGTACTCAATAACAAAACTTAAATCACCAGCAGTATCACCAGCAGCATCAAAAGTTAATGCAACATAGTAGTACCCACCAGGATCAGAAGATTGTCCAGCATCTTGCCAAACTTTCTGTCCCATTTTGTTAATGTTTCTAGCTTCAAATGCTACTTCAGTTCCTGTTGTTACCGCACCACGAAGGTCAGTAATCGCAGAAGCATAAGCATCATCATCAACCGCAGCAATAGCTGTTGAGTATAATCCAACATCTGTAGTGTTAGTAGTTCCAGAATCTAAATCGTCATTAAACAATTTGATAGAAGAAATACTAGCATTAGTTGGAACAGGAGCTAACATAACTGTATCACCAGCCGACAAGTCTCCAGCAGCTAAAGCAATAGTACCTTGTGCAATTCTTTTTACACCATGTAATTGCTGTGAGCTGTTTTTAACTTGAGGAACTGCAACAAAGTTAGTTACAATGTCTGTATTTACATTTGCCATAATCTATATCCTCCTATTACGATTCTGTACATTGTACTTCAACAACTTTAGCTTCTTCCATTCTAGTAGCACCAATGCTCATGCAGTAGTACACTTGAGTGGCATAAGACTTGTCGCTTCTTTCGTCTATTCTAGCATTGACATCTTTGCCAACACCTAAAGCGATTCCATCTTGTGCGTAAGCTATACAAGATCTAGTAGAACCAGATAATGATAGTCTGTTTGATACAATGAAATTAAAACCAAGGAACGAGTTTACTTCACCATTTGCCAATGCTTTGACAGTGTTGAAGTCAGAACTTGTTACTTCAGTTGTTCCTAAAAGATCAGTGATCTGCTTCGGAGACACGATAATGTGTCTAGGAATTGAAGGATCTACATCACCTAGATCAAGAGTCTGTTTTGCAGTTCTTAATTTAGCGATAGTTAAACCAGCAGAACCATGTGCGATTGAGTTCGCATTAGCTGTGCTTGTTGATCCTGTTTCACCAGTGAACGCAGTTCCTAGTGCAGCAGAAATGATCACATCATCCATAGCTCTACCCATTGCCATAGCAGCAGCTTGAGCATAAGATGAAGTCGGATCTATTAAGAGTCTTACTTTGTCTTGTTGATCTATTAGATCAGCAAATTCATAATCCGCAAGAGATACTCTTCTTCTCGCATGAGGAGTATCTATTTGTGGAGTGTCTGAATGTCTGCTAGTTTTTTCAACAGCAGTTACTGAACCAACTTGGTCGAAGAAAGCATTTTTTCCAACCACAGATTCAACACGAACTTTGTCTCTTAATAACGATCCCATTTGTTGAGATAGCATTTGTACATTAGCAGAATACTGCTGTACAAAAGCTGTAGTTATATTTGATGACATAATTGTCTCTCCATATTATTGTTAAGTTAAAATAATCAGAAAGGTTCTCCACTAAAATAGTAGGCATCTCTTGCATTTAAAGTCTGTTAGACTAGAGTCTATTCCTTCTTGTCAGTAAGGTTCTTGCGAATTGTCTTACCCTTTATCCACTTATAATAATTTTCGCAGATTAGCAAGGGGTTTTCTTTTTGATATGTAGACCCTGATTCAACAACTATTCTTAATATTTCAAGTTTTATCTCTTCATTATTAAGATGATTATTATCACTTGGCATTTAACATTTCTCTTAATGTATAGACTTGCTGTACCATTTTATCATGATCTGGATGACCTTTATTCCAGTAAGGTCCTTGTCTATCATTAATAATAGAAGATATTTCTTCTTCAATATTACTAACTGATTGTGCATTTTCGCTTTCTGTTGCAACAATTTTATCTTCTTGCATCATACCTGCTATCTTTGCAAAACCTTTTATGATCTCTGGATGATCTCCAAGTCTTGTACCATTTGATAAAGTCATATCTAAAACTTCTGGATTGATATTAGCTTTTGCTAATGCACCAGCTTGTTTTACTTTACCTTCAAAGTCTCTACCCCACTCTTGCCTTAACTGTTGTTCAGCTTGAGCTTGAGCAGTTTCAGTATCAATCTTTGATTGTTGAGCTGTGCCTTCCATATTATTTTTATAAAACTCTAAGATACCTTGAGCTTGTTTATTATTTAAACCTAGCTTATGTGATTGTTCTGCAAAAGATTTAATTGCAGTTTCATCAAAGTTTACCACTTCAGATTTTGCATCTAAAGTATATTTATCAGCAGACTCTGGTCTACCTAATTTTGCATAAACTTCATCCCAATGTTCTTCTGTAGAATTATTAGTTGGGATAACAACTTTATCTTGACCAATCATCTTTGTAGCATTGATATAAGATTTTGCTAACGCATCTATCTCTGTAAACTTTTCAATGTTAGGATCGTTTCTATATGCTTCGCTTATAGAATCTTTCCAAGATGATGTTGTCGTAGTGGTTGTTGTTGTAACTTCTGGTTTTGTTTCAGTAGTTGGTTGTGTTGTAGGTGTTGCTGTTTCTGTAGTCGTTTGTTCTACAGGCACAGTTTCCTGTGTTATCTGTTCGCTTGACATAGTTATTTACCTTTTTCATTTTCCTTTTGGAGCATTGATTTAATAAATAGAAGTACACTCCTTTGACCTTCCATATATGCACTCTCATGACTATCACCTTTTACATTAGTGGTAGAATGATAATGACATCTTTTTTCAAGATCGACCAAGACCTCTTTGCCTTCGTCTGTATTGAATATGTATTTATAATTTGTTTTTAATCTGTTAATTACTTTTTCTAATTGTTTGTTTTCTTCCATACTATTCCACTTCAGCATTTGCTACAGCTCTTGCTTCTTCTGGCAATGCTTTCGCTAGTGGTGCTATATCTCCTCCTGCTTTAGCAACTTGTTGTAGTTGTTGCATCTGTTGCATTTCTTGTTGTTGTTGTTGTGCTTGTTGTCTTTCTGCATTTACTTGACTTTGTGTTTTTAATATTTTTTGTGGCACACCAACAATATCTGCCAAGTGTTTCACAAGGTTGTCAAAATTAACATAATCAAATACTGGTGCTACATTTGCAAGACTTCCTAGTATCTCTACTGCTCTCATAATAGATTGTAGCTCTGTAGATTTTTGTGCTTTAGCTAGAGGAGAAACATATTCTATTTCTACATCTCTACCTGATAAAAACTCTGGTGCAGCAGGTAACATATTGTTACGAAGTAATATTGCAAACACTCTATCAATTAATGGTTTTAATAATTCTGATTGTAGTCTACCTAATACAGGTCCTAGTAATCTCATCTTCTCTTCGTTTCTTTGTATGACTTCTGTTGCTGTCATCTGTGGACCATCTTGCATCATTAATTGATTTACATAGAACACAGCTCTAATACTATCTCTTCTTTGTTGCTCCATGTTTAAACCTAGTGGATTGTTTGCACCAATGTTTAATGGTTCAATTCTATCTCTTGTACCTGATCTATAAAAATTTAATCCACCTGGTACAGTTCTAACTGGTAATAAGAATCCATCATCAGGAACTAATAGTGGTGGGTCTACTTGTTTCTGTGCAGCTTTAATTGTAGTCTTACACATTTCATTTAACATCTTAACATCTGGCAATGCTGTCATTGCAGGTGATCTTCCATAGATTTCATTTGATGCTTTTAAATATCTTGGTACTACAAATGGAAACTCTCTAAATCCAGATACAGATAATTCATTACCATTTTTAAATTCAATATACACAGATTCAAATGGCATATTCTTTTTATCTTTTTTGTTAGGATTAAAATCTGTTCTTGGATAAACTGCGTGTAGTATTTCTACTTCCTTATAAGGATCTTTTTTAAATGCAGATTGTACATCACTAGATACTGCTTCACCAAACTTTTGCATTGCAGCTCTAGCTGATATTTTAAATCTTCTGTAGATAGTATCTATTCTACCTTTGTCATTCTCTGCAATAAATACTTCGTTAATATGTCTTGTTGAAAATTTAATAATATCTTCATCATCTTCTTCGATAAACATTGCAGCAGTTCCAAATGTAATTAGGTCATGATACAATTCAAATATTTCTTGTTGAAAGTTTGATCTATTAAATGCTGTGTACATTGCATCTGTAGATGCTTCTAACCAAAGTTTTGCTTCATCTTCATTTTCTATTTCTTCATCTTTGAATCTTAAAGTAAACCAAGGTGTTGATGGGTTTGTTAGCATACCATGTAATGATGCTGCTAATAATTCTACTGCTTGTATGGGTGATGAGTCAAAGACTTGTTCCATTCTTTTATCACCTCTAGCTCTTTGTTTAGTTACATCTGCTTTTCTTGGTTGCATATAATCTGCAACTTCTTGCCAATGCGTTTCCCAGTTTTGTCTTTGACCTTCTAGTTTTTCGTACCTAGATAGTAATCCTTTAGTTAAATCTGTTCGAGCCATTATTGTCCTAATAAACTTCTTTTACCTAATGTTAATGTTTCTTCTTCAACACCTTTAGGTCCTGTTAAAATTGTAGTTGATCTACCTTTTGCTTTTGTCTTTCTAGCATCATAACCATCCATACTTGTTGCTGTTGCCTGTGATACTTCTGGTGCAGTGGGTGCAACTACAGGAGCTGGTGCAGGTGCAGGTGTTGGTCTACTTGGTCTTACTATTCTTGCTACTGCTCCACCCATACTATTCTCCAAATGTTAATGATGATTTAGTTTCTGCTTTTGTTTCAGAAACAGTTTCTTTTACTTCTATTACTTCTGGTTTTTTAACTTCGTTTTCAAAAGTTTTATCTTCATCTAATATTAAAACTTCTTTTACCTTTTTAGGTTTTGCTTTAGCTGTTTGCCTTTGGTTTTCTTTTAAATATTTTTCTAATTATTTCCATACTATGATCCTAATAAAGTTTTCTTTTCTGTTTCAGCTTCTTCCTCAATACCTAGTGGTCCAGTTAATATTGTTGATCTTCTGCCTTTTCGTTTTCTTTCAATCGCTGCTTGTTCTGCCGCAATCCTGTCTTTTTCCTCTTGCGAGACTTCTGCCGAAGGCGGTTCTGGCAAAGGTTGAACTGGTGGTAGCGGTGGCATTTTTGGTTTAAATATTGATCCCATAATTATATAATCCTGTACTCATTATCTGCTACACTTTGTGGAGCAGTTTGTCTATCATTAATTTCTTGTAGTCCAACAGACAAGTAACGCATTGCATCACAAGCATGAGAACTCCAATCATGAACAGGCTTTGATCTAAACATTCTGTTTTTATCAATGTACTTCCTGTGGTAATGTCTTAACGCATCTATTAACTTTTTGCAATGGTCAGTATCAATCCAACATCTAGGCAGGGTCATTGTGGTTGCGTGTATGCCATCCTCTAGTGGAATTTTTGGTACGACCTTGAACCTAATTCCTAATTGGTAGGCGACCTCTCTCCTGGTTTTGCCATTACCAAAGTCGGTAACTTCAATGTCATGTGGTGCAAAATGATCTTTGTAAACATAATCTTTATCCTTAATCACTTGTACATAGTATGGTAAACCTTGACCTCTTTCTTCATGGTAATCAATAATGTTTACTGATCTGCCTAACTGCTGGTAAAATATAATAGCACTATGATCAGATACCCCTAGATCCCATGCGGTAGATACTGGAAGTGATGGGTCGTAGGGAACTCTAGTTAATTGTTTTTGATCTTCCATTTTTGTAAGTACATCTGAATATACTGCACCTTCTATGTTTGCTATCCAATCACATTCAAACTCTTGCTGGTACTTCTTATCACCCATAACTTCTTTTGCCTTGACTAGCTCTTCTTCATCTACAATCTTTGTCTCTGATGCTTTTGCCTTGTAGTTAAACCAATCTTCCGCACCTTGTGCGTGTTGGTATAGTTCGTAGAAGTTATTATTCATTCCTGCTGGTGTACCAATAAACACACAGTAACCTTTTCTATCTGATAGTGCAGGTCTAATTATTTCTGGAAACAACTTACTGTTTACATTTGCGTACTCATCAATCACACAACCATCAAGGTATATACCTCTCAAGCCATCAGAGTTCTCTGAACCTAGTAAAGTTATTCTGCTGCCATTAGGTAGATCCACTCTTAATTCTGTTTCGTTAAATTTTGTATAAGGTATCTTTGCTGTAAATTGTTTCATATAATCCCAAGCAATACTTTTCGCTTGTTTGAAGGTGGGTGCTATATAGGCATACCTAGGGTTCTTATTTTTGGACAGCAATGCTGACCTAATTAAATGGTTGATCATACATACTGTTTTGCCAAACCTTCTATGACAAACCAATACATTCCATCTGTATTCTGATATTTTTTTGTGTAATAGAGCTTGATGCTTTCTAGGTGTGTAGGGTATCTTGATGTCCATATCTAGTGTATTTTTTTACTAGGCATACTATCTACAGGTTCAAAGTCAAACCCAACACATAGCATAACATAGTTAATAAATAGCTGCGAAGCTAATTCATTGGGAAAACCAACAAACTTTATAATAACATCATTGTTGTTTTTATCAACATAAGCAACTGATTCTATATCGTCTAATCCAAAGTAGTCCATATACTACATCTAGTTTATTTATAGTGGTCTGGCAATAAGTCAATGTGTGTGTGGATAAGGGAGTCCTCGAGTCCCATGTATATATATATAATAAACTGCGGTGCAATCTGGGGGTATAGGGGGTCAAGCAATGTAAAAAATGTAGGTTAAGCTGTACAATATATACAAATTAGGGTCGTGTTAATTGATGACTATCAATAGTTATTCCTATAACTATTAATTATCGGAAATAGATTGGTCAGTATTGTTTACCTATTGACCGATACTATAATGGGAAGTAATCGCAGCTGCGATATATAATAGAATAGTAAGTTTTATTATAATTATATTTCCAGGTCCTTTATTCCAGGATCTCACATAAAAAAAACCCACCAATAAAAAATATTATCAGTGGGTTTAATTGTTTATTATTAATTATCTTTTAATATTTCTTTTTAAAGTATTGACAGCTTTTTTATATGCTTTGTTTGGTTCAATACTCATTAGTCCACTATCAATAAGTTTTTGAATTTCTGGACTAGCTGCAAACTCTTCAACACTTATTTGTTTTTTAAAAGGTCCAACACATTTTTGAGCTTTTAAAATATCTGCTGCATTTATTTTTATTGTCATATTATCCTCTTTGTTTATTTGTTTAATCTCTTTATATATCCAATTTATATATATGCAAGTATTATTTTTAATTAAATTACATTAGAATTATTCTAAACTACCAGGTGTTGCATAAATATCACACATAAAAAAAATATACTTTTTGTATTGACTACAATAAATATATATGTATATGATTTGTATATTAACAAATGAAAGAGGAAACAATGACAAATACAAAAGTAAAATGGCACAATACAAATAATTATGATTTAGGTTGTGATATTAAAGATCTTGAAAAACTAGGTTTTGTTAATTCAAGCTATCATCACGATTTAGCACCATCTTATGAATTAGAGAATAAATTAAAAATATTCTTTATTGATACAAGTACAGATGGAATGAAAGCTGAAAGTCAAAATTGTAAATTTGTAATTAATAAAATTAATCAAGATGATGAATTGAAACATATCTATTCAACAAATAATTTTGATGAAGTTTTAAGATTAGTTAAATTTAGCAATGAAATCAACAAAAACCAATAAACTTGACATTAATTAATTATACAAATAAGATAAACAAAAACAAAGAAAGGGAAAACAATGACTACATATAAATCAGCATACAAGACAACAACATTTGTTGAAGATAAAAAAATAAATGTTGTACACCATGCAACAAAAATTATTGAGCATGATGTAGAGAATAACACTATCAAACTTAATAATGGTGGTTGGTATTCTAAAACAACAAAAGATAGAATGCACTCTTATTTAATTGAGAATGCACATCATAAACTATATCAAAAAAAGGGTAAATGGTTTGTTGAACAGGTTGATAAAAATGATCATGTTAAAGTAATAAAAACAATACCTTATGAAAACAATATGATCTTGAGGGTTTTATGATTAAAAACATCTTAAACTTTTTAGATTATGTTTTATTCCTGGCTATGTTCTATATAATATATCTAGGTTTAAAACATGGACCACAAATAGAACAAGCAATAATACAATTTAAAGGAGGTATAATATGATTATACTAGGTAAAACTAAACACGAATGGCAACAATTAGAGCTACAATATAGACCTGAATGGATCATATTTTTAGTAGGGTTTATTCTTGGAGCTATAATATTTTAAGGGGGATATATGGAAAAACAAAAACTTATAGAATATCAAGACGCAAAAGATGATTATCTTTTAAATTTAAAAGAAGATGATTGGGATTTTTATTGGAACGCAACAGATGAAGAAATAGAGAAAGATTTTTTATATCATTGTTCAATGTATGATGATTTAAAACACATAAAAAAATGAATAAACAACTAACACAACAAAATTTAAGGGAGTTAGTAAGATTAACTTTCTTAAATCTTATGAGTGCCAATGGAGTTATGGCAAAGACAATCATAAGAAACTATAAACAAAGACAACAAAGGGAAAGCTATGAAAAACAAGGTAATAAACTTTTTAAAAACTTGTACATTAGAAGATAAAGTAGATGTATTGAACAACATACTTTGGGATGATAAAACTTTTTTCTATTTACATAGTGATAAAAAAAAATGTGGTTTTGATGTACCAATAGATATGAAAGCTGAATATCCAACAAGAGATGCTGGTTTAAATGGTTTATCAATACAAATTAATGTTGATTTAGATAAAGCAGAAATGACAGCTGGAGATTACAAAAAGAAAATAAAACTAAATTCTTTTAAAATTAATTAATCTTTATTATCAGGTGGTATATCAGTTATATCACCTGATACATCAATCAAATCAGGTTCACTTTCCCATTTAATATTCAAGGTTGTATCTTGCTTAACCTCTTGTTTAGTTTGTTCAACAAAAAGAGATGACAAGCGAGGTGCTACAAACTTCAACCAGTTTTGTTTCTCTCTTAAAAATAATAACTCTTCATTGGTAAGCTCTTTAACATCAGAATTAAAAACAACGCACATCTTCTCAACTAAAGTCTTGATCCCTCGTTCCTGTGCCTTGTTAAATTTATCTTTAAACTTTGGGTTTCTGTCCAAGTAATCGTATAAAGTTTTCAATTTGATCTGTAGTTCTTTTGCTACTTCGTAAGCGGTTGTTCCATCTACTAAATGACCTAGCATAATATTTTGTTCGGTATCGTTGAGAGTTAGCTCGTTCTTTTTCTTGGAGGATATACTCTTTGATTTCGTCATCTGTTTTATGTTTAAAGTTCTTTAAGTTTTTTAATATATTAATCTTGTTTTGTATATTGATATTATCATTCTTGTATAACCCTTTATACTTCCTGGTCTTATTATCCCACGACTTACCACCCTTATGATAGGGACATAACATTCTTCTTGAAGTAGGGACAAATTTACCAAGACATTTACATCTCTTACCTGAATGTTTGGCTATAGCTTCACATCTAATCTTTATTTTTCCCAAGGTTTTATTCCATTCCTAATATTAAATTCCTTTTTCTTTTTATAAGCGAAGTTCTTTTCCTTTGTTATCTTACTTAATTCTCTCTGTATTATCTTGGGATCTACTAAATTTTTTTGACGAGCCAGTTCCTCTTTTCTTTGAATGGCTAGTTTACAATAATAGACATTCTTTGTATCCCCTATAAGGTCAGGCAGGGGTAGAGTGGCGAGTTTATTTATTGTATTTTCTTTATCACCTTTATACTTACCTATTATCTCATCTATTATATTGTTATATTGTTCTTCTAATGTAGTCGTAAAACGACTATCTTGGGGTCGTAAAACGTCTATCTTAACTTTCTCATATAGTTTTTCAGCTTTAAGAAATACCTCATTTACAATATAAGTCTTACCAGATTTACCTCTAAAAGATTTAACAACATTTAATTTATTTAAGGTGGATAAGCAGCTCTTGATTGTGGTTCTACATAGACCAGTATCTTTGTGTATAGTTTCGTGCCTTAATCTTGCCTCATATCCATTCTTCTTCCAAGCATACTTCATCACAGATAAGAAAACATTTAGACAATGAGACTTATGTTCCCCCTCTAATTTAGATAGGTGGTGGTATAACTTATATGTTATAAATAAAAATCCTCTACTTGTGTCCACAATTATGCCTTATTCTAATATCTTGTAAGTGTTTAATCCATTCTTCAGCAGTAAAATCTCTAAACTCATAGCCAGAATTAGAGCTTAAATGGTCTATCCTTGCGATTTTGAAGGTCATGTAAGGGTCATACCAAAGATGTTCGTCTACGTGGCTCTGTGGCTTGGCAATAGGCATATAAAAGATAAGATAACCCCTGCAACCTAGACCTTGAGCTATCTTGCGTGTGAGTGTGGTGTTTTTATAGTAGCTACCCTTAAATCTACAAGTTTCTGCAACAAATAATATGCAACCACAGGTCTTATGAAATTCAACAACATCTAAATCTATATATCCAAGACTATCATCTTGTATATTTCTATGCCATTCAGAATATTCATCACCTCTTCCAAAGTAATTATATCTAGCCATTTTTATTTTTTAATACTAATATTATATTATCTTTTAGTTCTATATCTTTTTCCAAAGCAAGTATTATATCAGATTGTTTTTGTATAAATTTTTTTTGTCGTTTAACTTCAGCTTGACATTTTTTAAGTTCCTTTGGACAACCTATCTCATCAAACATTTTATCATTGGTCATTGTCCACACATCCCAGAGCATTCATTGTTAAACATATCTAGTTGTTTATCTGTTTCCTTCTTATCAAACTCTACTTCATCTAAAGGTTTGCAGGATCTATGTACATATATCTGCTCATCTTCTTTTCTTGTAATAGTCCTTACTTGTTTATCAAAGTCCACAGCTTCAGCAAATTCTTCAGGTCTTTCTGTTTTCATAAAGTGCCAATAAGAATCATTATGATATGGACATACAATACAAGCTGACTTTTCTGGTAAAAGTATGTCATTCTTTTTAAGATAATTTATACAATCTTGCCTTGACATCTTCGCTTCAATTAATGGATGTCTGTTTAATATATACTTATCTCTAGCAGGTTTCATTCTACCTATCTCATCTGTTGATATGCCTATCCATTGTTCAACATATTTATCTTTAGGAAAGTGCTTACCTTTTTTTACATTACAAAGCTCTCTGATTTTAATTCTAATTGGTTGTATTTTATAATCATTTGTACATTGTCTCATGACCATACCTTTCTTACCTGTAATTTTATTCTGTGTAAAAAATGGTGCTACAACAAAGTTTGTTTTACCTTTAGCATTTAACATATCATCTTTGATATTACCTTTTCTAACTTTAAAAATTGGAAAGGGTAATATGTTTGAAAGATAATTAAGATAAGTATAAACTGCCTTTGGCTCATTGCCTGTGTCTGCAAAGATTGCTACATCAACAGGTGGTAGATCACCTTTAGCTGCCATGATTGCCATAGTAGAACTTTGAACACCAGCTCCTAAACTAATTACTGTTAATGTTCTTCTTCTATTTTTTTCTATCATTTAATACTTCTATCTTTTTAACAACTGATCTTGGGTACGTAGTAGTGTTGCCAACTGTTAGTGTACCATCATCATCAAAACTATGTGATGCAAAAATAATTAGTTTCTTCTGATCCTTATATAATAAATAACCTGTGTCCTCACACCAAGAATATACTTGATCCTTTGCTTTAGATAATGTAAGCCACTCTGGATTTGATACAATATCTTGCCAATACAATCGTACTCGTTTGTACTTAAACTTATTTACTTTCTTCATACTTCCACCACGCTTTATAAAGATCATCAAGCGTTACTTCTTTCTTTGTAACCTCTAGTATCTTCTTTACCATCTTTGGTTTGGGAAATCTTTTTTCTTTTGACTCCAAACAATATCGTTGTGAATTAGTCGCTGGATTTATGGATCTTATTCCAAGCATAGTGCCAAGCGTATAATGAGATATACCTTGTTTCTTTCGCCATTCAGCTAGTGTCATATTTTTGTCCTTAATTTGTTTTTTGATTATAGATATTTTCTATATCTTTTTTACTTAAAGCATTAGTCCAATTATAATTTTTATATAAAAGTTCAGATAAATCTTTGAGAGCTTTATCTTTTATAAAAATACTTTCTGATTTATGTAATGTTTCAGTATGACTTAACACATCTCTCATAAATTCAGTAAATATTTTATATGCTTTGTCTTGTTCTTTAGTTATTTTTGTCATTTTTTTCTCCTATTTGTTATACTTTATGTATCTATATATAGTATATAAAAGGTTTGACAAGAAGTTATTTTACCTGTATCTATGTGGAAAACGAAAGGGAAAAAACAAATGCAAAAAGAATATTTTAAAAATTTCAATGGTGGTCAAGGACTAGATCATTGGAGTCCATCCTCAAGTCAAAACTTTACTAGGTTTGTGCTAAACTACTCTCTGCCTCAAGAATTGAGACGACTATTCTTGATCAGATACAAAGCTCCTTTTGGTAATTTAGTTAATAACACAGCACAGAGATTAACCTGTGAGGTTTTGTTTGAGGGTGATAGAACAA